>Ga0247843_1003321_pt1 | contig 26744 bp, 24 predicted proteins | sample LaCruzMarch2017__FD_192420 | JGI IMG/M metagenome (GOLD analysis project Ga0247843, IMG submission 192420) | Freshwater microbial communities from meromictic Lake La Cruz, Castile-La Mancha, Spain - LaCruzMarch2017_8m | ecosystem: Environmental > Aquatic > Freshwater > Lake | place: Spain... | reverse complement strand
TGTTGGCCACCCACCCCAACAGCACCGAGGCCCACCTGGCCTTGGGTTTCATCCACTTGCTGCGGGGCCAATGGCTCGACGGATGGCGCGAACGGGAGTGGCGGTGGCAGCACCCGGGGTTTCGGACATTGATCCCACCCGGCATTCCCATCTGGGATAGCAGGCCGAAACCCGACGCCCAGCTATGGATCCGCTGCGAGCAAGGCTATGGAGATTTCCTCCAATTCTGCCGGCTTCTGCCCGATGCAGCGGCCCGAGTTGGCTCGGTGGTAGTCACCGTGCCGGCCTGCCTCCAACGGTTGGCCCAAGCCTCATTTCCCAAGATTGAATTCCAGCTCGAGACCGACCCGCCCACCGCCGACGCCTGGATCAGCCTCATGAGTCTGCCGGATCGGCTGCAATGGACCCCACCGGACACCGCCCCTCCTCCTTATCTTCGGACCAATAACCCCGGATTTGCCCGCCCGCGTGATGCCGGGGGGCCTATTCGCCGAATCGGGTGGGTCTCGGCGGGCAACCCCGACCACTTCAACGACCACAACCGCAGCCTTTCTCCCGAAGGCCTCGGAGGCTTTCGATTGCCTCCTTCAATCCAAGCCTTCCGGGTTCAACCCGATGCCCGATTCGCCGATGACGTGCCCTTTGAGCTGCTGCCTCCCCAGATCGAATTGACCGACTTTTCCGACACCGCGCGGTGGTTGGAGACTCTCGACCTGGTCATCACTGTAGATACTTCGGTGGCTCACCTTGCCGGCGGGATGGGCATTCCCGTCTGGATCCTCCTCCCCTATGCCCCAGATTGGCGCTGGAGCACCGACGGCGAAACCACGCGCTGGTATGGCTCGGCTCGGCTCTTCCGCCAGCCCCAACCCAACGATTGGCAAAGCGTCCTGCAATCGGTGCAACAAGCTCTCGAGACCGGGGCGGCATGAAGCACACCGCTCCAGCAACCAATCGCCCTCGCTTGCAGGCCGATGCCCTGAAGGCCCTGACGAACCACGACTGGGTGGCCGCCACCGAGCATCTGGCCATGGCCCTGATCGAAAACCCAGCATGGGCTGATGGTTGGCTGAATCTCGGACTGGCTCGACTGCACCTTCACCAGCCTCAAGCCGCGATTTCGGCCCTCCAACAGGGCATCGGTCTCGATCCGAACCGCCCAAGAGCCCGTTGCACCCTGGCCGAGGCCTGGCTGCAAGCTGGCGAACTGGAGGCGGCAGCCGAGGCAGGGCGCGATGAATGCCGGCGCTTCCCCGACATCTCCGACAACTGGCTGAGTCTCGGTCGCACGCTGGAGCGGATGGAACACTCTGAAGCGGGCAGCGCCTACGACCGTGCCCATCACTTGGCGCCCGAGAACCCCGACACCGCCTGGCATTGGGCCCGATGGCTCAACGAGCATCATGAGGTCGACGCTGCGTATCGCCTTCTCGAAACCGCCCGCGCTCGGCATCCCGAATCGGCTCAACTGGAGTGGCAATTCGCGGTCAACTGCTTCTACCGCGAAGACTGGATCCGAGGGCTCAATCACATGGATTGCCGGTGGCGGTTGCCCGACTTCCCGCGAAGTCCCAGCCCGGACGGCGTTCCCCTGTGGCAACCCGGCGCTGAGCCGCAATCCCCGATTCTTTTGGAACCCGAACAGGGGCTCGGCGATACCATCCAATTCATCCGCTTCATTCCCGAGCTGGCCCGACGCGGACACCGCGTGTGGTTGGGATGTCCCAAGCCCCTACGAACGCTGCTGGAAGGGTTTCCCGGAGTGGAACGCCTTCTGACCAATACCGCCGAAGCCGCCGGAGCCGGGTGCCGATTACCGCTCATGAGCCTGCCCTCAAGACTGGGCATCACCGATCTCGCCGAGTTCTCGGCTCCGTATCTGAAGGCTCTGCGGCCCCTGAACGATTCACCGTCTGAGGTGGCCCAGTCCTCCCACGGCCGTCGGCGCATTGGATTCGTATGGCGCGGTAACCCACAGCATAAAAACGACCGACGGAGATCGATGCCGATCTTGGAGTTCTCTCGCCATTTGCCACTACACGATGCCGATTGGGTCAGCTTGCAGGTAGGTGGAGATGTGAAGGGGGAAATTCTGCAACTCAATCAGCACATCAAGCAAACCCAAAACCAATTTGAAACTAAAACTCAACCGCGAAATACCCTACCAATAATTCATGATGAAGGGAGCCAATTCCGAGATTTTAGCCACACTGCCGCCGCAATCGCGTCGACGGATGAAGTCTTCACCGTAGACACTGCGGTGGCGCACTTATCTGGATCAATGGGCCACCCAACAACCCTTTTTATATCTCATCCGCCAGATTGGAGATGGGGATTAAAGACTCAAAAAACGGCACATTACAACAAAATCAAAATCCGCAGATTAATTACCTAAAATTAATTTCGAAACCATGCTAAGCACTATGACGACCCACAATCAACCAAATCCACTCCCGGTTACTTATTAACCAAAGCAAAGTGCATCAACCCAAATCTACGTCTCCACCAACACATCGCTTGACAAAATCTTGCTGAACCTCAAAACCGGTCTTTATCCTTCAAGCGCCTTTTCTAAAACCATTATCATCGGATAATTGTGAACTGCGCAAACTTGATTCACTTTATCATGAAAATCCATTTGTTTAATAATTCCCAACATCCAATCATTAAAATCTTTTCTAGCGTTCTTTAAAGGATCAGAATCCTTGTTGTAACACATTCCAGGCCAAATCTTTCGAAGATTATGCCCATCTATAAACTCTTCGTATGAATTCCTTAAATCCTCAACCACATAAAACCCACCTGGAATCACTCTAGAAAAAAGATAATTAAACGTCTGAATTTGATGACGGGTAATATGACTCCCATCGTCAATCAATATGTCGATGCAGGGAATCTGGTCTCTAATCTGCGATAGAAAACCATCATCACTTTGGTCGCCAATCAAAATCTTGATACGCTCCGACTCATGCTTTTTACATTCAGGATTAATATCAATACCAAATATCAACGCATTAGGAAAATAATCCGCCCACATCCTTAAAGAGGCTCCATTTAGCACACCAATCTCCACAAAACATTTAACACCTAACCTACGTTGATGAAAAAGGCTATCATATATATTTAAATAAGAAACACCTTTATAAGAATGCCTTGATTTATCTGTAAGAGCAATTGCCCCGATTTGTTGAAGGTTCATTTTTCTAATTGAAATCAAAATTTAAAACTCAAGAGGTTCAGGAATCCTATATTGCTAAACAACTTCCACCTATCGGGCCACCCAATTCCAAAGGAAACCCGACTCTGGTGGACTTGGAACCTCATTCTGAATTTTTGAAACAAGATCATTTCGTACAAATATCATATTACCAGTGTGACACACGAAAGTGTAACCTTTGGATTGCCCCAACTCGAGCATCGATCGAAAAGAAGAGCCCGACTGACACCCGTCACCGTAAACGTAACGCTCCGAAGGCGGAAAACTCGAATTAATTTCAATCACCACAATTTTAGGAAAAAATTTATTTGTTCCTTGCCAAACATGGTAGTCAAAGGAATCAATGTCAATACTTAATACATCAAAATCAATCGGAATCGAAGTGTTTTTTAGGATCTCGTCTAGGCATTTAGCTCCTGATGCTTCTACTGTTGCATGGACGGGGATAACATTTTTATAATTATACGAAGTCTTAACAAGATCTTGAAATTTTTCAAAATCACCTTCAATCAACACCCCGGAAAAACCATTCTCCACTAAATTAAAAGTATTCGAAAGGTAACGCCCATCCCAAGCACCAAACTCACAAACCCAGCCCTGCCTGATCCGAAAAATAGCCAATAGCGCATTGATCACCCCGTCCTCACCATTCTGACTATAAACATTATAACAAAATCTATTCATAATTTAAATGTGATTCTCAGCTTGCAACAATACATCCACATCATACTGACTATTAAATCTGTCATCTTCATCAAATACCTGACCAACAAACCAAACACCTCCGTTCCCTAACCCTCGCTTCGCACCTACAGGAAAAGGAGTTTTTAAAAAAAACGGGTCATGGATTACTGCGGACAATTCACGCCGCAACAATCGCGGCCAAACCAATTGACTTAAAAATTCTTGGTCTTGTCCTTTCGACTTAGATGGTTGAAATTTTTTAATCAGACCTGCAATTCCCTTAATTTTCCCCCCTTTTACTCCCCACATTCCCCCTAAAATAGGAACACCATGATATGGGTGATCACGCATCAAGTGAAAATCAGCTCCACTCGCCAACCATTCATCAACAGCAATCTTCTCGCGTTCGGACAGCCTTGAATCTGTATCACGGCTCATCATGTAATCAATACCCACTTGATCTGCTGGAAGAAATCTATGAAACATACCTCTATTATCTAACTCGTCATGGCTGTCCACGACCATTCGGACAATAACATTAGGCATTCTTTCAAGTTGATCAACAATTGAGTTTGGAACCGATTTAAAGCAATAAAACACACAAACCCAATCCGGAAATAAAGCGGACGCGATTACAGCGTTTTTAATAGCGCCGACTGTGTACACCGGATTAGCACCCCATAGACTAAATGATATAACATTCATTGAAGATCCCGCGGAATCAACGACGCTGTAGTTTTGCTGTTGTAAATATAGCAATGCAAAACCGCATCAATATGGAACTCTGTTTTTGTTTTAGGATACAACCGCAACAACCAATCAATATCTTCAGTTGATTGACCATTTTTTCCATAAACAGAATTAAACTGCTCACTTAGAGCCAACTCACGTCTCCACAAACACATATGGTAAGGGGGACGTTTGATGTTCATCAAGCTACCAGATTGATCTCGAACCAGTTCCCCGTGAGGATGTCCTATTCCAAAAGTAACTATCAAAGGATCACCATCAATTAGACAATGTTGCTTAAACGTGATGCAATCTGGAGAATTACCACTATTAATAACTCTTATTAATGCAGCAATGTAGTCTTCTCTGACATCATCGTCATCATCAAGAAACGCGACATATTTACCACGAGACGCCCGCAGCAGATCGTTCCGCTTATCTGCGATACTTTTGGAAAAATTATCCATCAAAACCAATAATTCCACACTTTGACACTCACTCAAAAAAGCAACCTGAGCTTGGAGCTTATTAAACAAATCGATCATTTGACTATTCCTTGACGGAATAGACAAAATCAACACGCTTAATTTTATACAATTATTTGGCGCTGGCATGCTGAACCTTTTTAAAGTCTACAACCCAACAACCTTCTCCCCAAGCATCGTCAAATGATTCATAGCCCTCCCCATATTGATCTTCGTATCTTGACACCCCGTGCCCGAAGTAATCATGCACTGCACGCCGAACATCGGTGCACCATGCGTAATCATGGCCAGCTATAATTCCCCCAACTTTAACTTTAGGAAACCATGACTCTATATCTTTTATCACCATTTCATACCGATGATCACCATCTATAAATACAAAATCGACCGACTGATCTTGATATAGTTTTGAGGCAGAAAAGGAATCTAAAACCACTGGATTCACCAAATGTTTGACTGGATAAATATTCTTGATAAAGGTATCAAACAGCGTTCCATTTTTAACGTCTTTATCGTCGCTGTGCTGCTTTTCGGTTAAACTACCTAACCATGTGTCAACGCAGTCAAATTGAATCCTCTTGCCAGAATTGTGTATTTCAACAGCCATGTATGCTGCAGACCGACCTTTCCATGATCCAATTTCTACAAAGCGGCTTTCTGTAGAGAATATTTTCACCATTGTTGAATACAGATTCGGATAAGTAAAAAAATTTTCACCGAAGTAATCTTTATGCCAAAAATGCTCTATTTTCTTAATAATCATTGATTAACTCCAAATTGAAATTTTTTAATTTACGCACCTTGAAAACCTCAAAATCAACATCGTACATTTTTGGATTTTCATTACGAGCGTGGAGCTCATCAAAAGGTTGTGCGGTCCATTGGTGTTGAATAATGCAGATGTCACACCGCCTAAACTTCCCTAGCCTTTGAAAGACCTCCGTCTGCTCATTATCACAGAAAAGCGATTTGTATTCTGGATTGTAAATATATCCAATTCTTTGATATAACCCAAACCCCATAACCGAGAGTGTCATCAATGGATCCTCCTTGGGTCTCAATCCATCCCAAAACTTAATAGCACCGTCATAATCTGGAAACGCCTGCTGGAATGCAGCAAAAATAATTTTGTCGTATCCCATCATTACTGGGACCATGTCATCTGAAGCGAGCAGCAAAACGTCGCCGCTTTCTCCTTCAAGATCCGCGTTGCAAGCCTCTATTTTGGTTTTTGAGTTGCCGTAGACCCATTTGATGTCGGCGTTTCTTGCTCGCGTTCCTAACCACTCCCATATTTCTGGGTTGTTCATACTTACGTCATCATGGTCCATGGTGATGACAAAGCGAACTTGGTGCGTCCCACTCAAAAAAGTTAAATACTTCGTGAAAACCGACTTGAACTTGTCCGGCCGATTACGCGTCGGAAATTTTATTATGAGTTTACCCATACAGAATTGCACCATTCTATGTTTAACCCGGACTTTGATTTTAACTGCAACGCATTTGCATTTCCATCAACCAGCCTTCGGCAACCTGATTGGAATCTGGATATTTAACAATTAAGCGATAGCCGTGCTTGATTATTTCAATTGCGTTTTTATGAGTCTTTGATTGTGTTTTTAAAAATTCCAGCGCCGCACCGATTTGACCATTAGCCTCAAGACATTCCGAATAAGCTAATATAATCCGAAGGTCCGAACTTGATCTGTTTAACACTTTCTCGAAATTCGGAATTGCTTCTCTAAATCGCCGATTTAGGTACAACGCCTCGGCCAATAGTGCTTCTGCAGCATCACTCATCGGATCAATCGCCGAAGGAAACAATGTCGCTTCCTCTCTTCGTGAATACGCCTGTTGCAAATCGTTCAATGCATATTGAGGTTGGCGTAGATGGATAAGGGCTCTGCCTCGAACCAGTAGTTGACCTGGGGTCAAGGATTGTCGCATGGCGAGGTCGCTGGTTAATACCTCCAAAACTTTCTCGTACTGCTTGTCTGCTAGCAAATAGCCGGAATATTGAGTCAGCAGTGTTTCGCGGACTTCATCGGTGATAAATTGATCAGGTTGGGTCTCGGCTAGGTTCAGTGCTTTGGCGTAGGCATCAAAGGATTCTGCTAGTCGATCCATGCGACGCAGTTCCAAGCCCAATTGCATATAAAAATAGGCTTCATTGGGCCTCTCTTCGAGGGCTTTTAACAGGAGCTCGTAGTTCCGCTGAACTTTGTTCCGTTCTGATATCACTTCAGCGGTATAACCGTGATGGAGAATCAGCAAATCTCCCAGGCTGATGTCCATCTGCCATTCCTTGGATACTTTCAGGAGGGCTGTGTAAACTCCCTCATGCACACATCCTTGGAATTGGATCGCTGGGATGTTGCGAAACAACCTCGGGAGGATGGACTTGGATACCTGACCTTGATGGGTGTTGATCAGCGGCAGGCGGATCAGGGCCACATTGTCGCTATTGACCAACGCGGGGAGGTTTTGCTTCTCGGCCGGGCTCAATTCTTCGTCAGCGTCCAGAAAGAGGATCCAATCTCCAGTGGCCGGGGAGATGGAGGCGTTGCGGGCGGCGGCGAAGTCGTTGCACCACTCGAAGTGACCCACTTGGGCGCCATGCTCACGAGCGATTTCCACGGTTCGATCGGTGGAGCCCGTGTCGATGACGATGAGTTCGTCGGCGATGTCCTTCACCGAGGCGAGGCATTGCCCCAAGAAGCGCTCCTCGTTCTTGACGATCATACAGACGCTCAGTCGGGGCTTCCGGTTGGGGTCCGGTAACGCCGGCCAAGCGATCGGGTTAGCCTTTTTGCGCTGTTTGCGGTGGGCGTTGAGCGTGCGCTCCAAGGCGGCAACCACCTGCTGGGCGGTGGTCCATTTAGGCGTGAGAGCCAAGGCTCGTTGGGCCGCCTTCAGGCCGGCCTCGGGGTCGCCAGCCGCCACGGCGGTACTAGCCATCTGGATATAGGCCTCGGGATGGAAGAGGCGGAGGGCAATGGCCTTCAGAGCCTCGTGCCACGCTTCCACGTAACGCCCGGCGCGCTCGGCCTCAACCGCTCGGACCAAAGAGCCGATTTCGGTAACCGGTGCGGGTGGAATTGAAGGAGGCTGGGCTTCCATGGCTTTGTTCCCACCGCCTCAGATTCGCCCTCAATCGTGTGCCAAGACTGGCAAAACGAGGCTGAATTGGACGGCAGCAGCCTCTTTTCGCAGCAGAAATCAGGCCGTCTGAATCGGTCACCCTACGGTTCCAACGCTCGCTTCATTTCAGAGATAGTCAGTTGACCCTCAAAATTTGATTCATGACCAGAGTTTTGAGCGCACCAGCGGTGCTCTGCCAACTCATCTGCCCAGCCATTTCTGCCCCACGCAAACCGGTCGCCTTCGCGGTCTTACGCTCACAGTAGATTCGTTCCAAGTGCTCAATGATTTCTGGGACTGACGATTCGCCCCAGCCGGTCAAAACCTGCCCGGGGTTTTGCATTCGATGGACAGGACCTTGCTGAATCAGCGGGTAGCAAACCCCTTCCTGGATGAGGTCCAAGTGACCGGTATTGGCAGAGAGTATCACCGGCATGCCGCAGGCCATGCATTCCATCGCGACCAAGTTGGTTCCACCCTCTCCTCGGTTTGGAAAAATACCGACGTCCATTTCGCGCAGTATCGGGGGAAGCTGCGAATTCGGCACCGATCCAAGATCCAAATATTGACCCTCGGGCACACCAGCATTTCGAGCCCATCTGACGGTGTCCAATCGTCCATTTTCGTTTAAGGGAACAGGTCCAAAACGACTCTTACTACCCATGGATAGAGCCGCTTGCGGCCAAGGGCTGTGCCAAGCAGTCACCAAAACAGCATCGCTATGTCTGCGTGTGAACTCAGACGCGGCCTCCAACACCAGATCTTGACCTTTTCTAAACTCCAACTTGCCACCTGAGAACATCATGAACCGGTCATTGAACAGGCCTGATCGGGGCGCAACATGGAACAGTGTGGGGTCTATCCCCTGAAGAACGGTAACTACAGCTTCAAGGCCGTACCCTCGTAACACTTGCTCATTCCAAGATGAACCAGTGACGATCAGCGGAAATTCCCGCGCTCGGTCGATCGCATCAGGACTGATATTGGGATCCTCAAAGAATGTGATCCCAATGGTTGGCGTTCCATGAATACTTTTACCGCAAGCGGTTGTTGACCGGTTGAAGTCGTTCCCGAGACCGACGAGTAAAGGCACATCAATTCTCGCTTCAGAATTCAGTTTTAAATGGTCTTTTAATCGTGATTCAAACGAGGCGCTTTCAGAGAAAAAGTGATTGAGGACGTTTTTTTTGAGAGGGTCCAAAGAAATTTCAGATAAGCGCAACGGCAAAGAACAGACGGGTTCAAGATCCGGATCCAAGCTCCAATTGAGGGCCAAGTTAAGCCCGTATACCCCCCATCCATAAAAACTGGATATGCCCCAATGAATTAAAACCTGACTACGCATAGAACCTGATTGCATTAAGATTTGTGATTTCAAAATCAACCGCTGTACAATTGTTCTTGATGTTGGTGCCTCAAAACCCTTATGCATTAACCGCTATTTCAGAGCCAAGATTAGTTGGTTAACGGTTTTCCAGAACGCTTTGGCATTCAGGTCCAGTTCAACGCAGAATCAGCGCTATTAAATGATTTTAAACTAAATTTTAGAACTTAACCGTCCACTAAAATTGCGCAGCAGAAATCAAGCCATCAATAATCACCGCTAAAATCGTGTTCAGTGCTCGTCTTAGGACACCAAATCCAAACCAACAGGCTTCAATAAATAACCCAGTCAAATCAGGGCACGTTTTTTGCTGCAACTTTAAAATTTGAATGAAACCAAACAAACTCTATGAGTGATGATTTTAATAGGCACGCCTTGATCAATAGTTTAGGAGTTATCCGAGATCACCATCCCGACCTGCTAGCCATTGGTGTCGAAATGGCTCGGAAAGTAGTCTCCGATAAGATTCGCGCCCAGCTTTCCAATCAGGTTGCCTACGGACCTTTCAAAGGTCTCCGCCTGTCCGCGCAAAGCGTTTGGAGCAGCAGTGATTCTGGGAGCATGCTTCTGGGGTTGTATGAACAAGAGGTGCTCAATGTTTTATCGTTAATAGGTAAACCGGACAGAACCTTTGTCAATCTAGGCGCTTCCGACGGCTACTATGGTATAGGCGTTTTGGTAGCAGGTCTGTACGGTCATTCATATTGTTATGAATCAAACGAGAATAGCAGACGTATAATTCAAGAAACAGCCACTCTCAATTATGTAAGTGAAAAGATCACCGTTTTTGGTAAAGCTGAAAAAGGTTTTTACAATCAGATCCCATCGGATCGAATCGATAAAACAACCCTACTGATAGATATAGAAGGCGGAGAGTTAGATGTAATTGATAAGGATTTTTTCAAAATACTGTCAGCTGCGGATATTATTGTCGAACTTCACCCGTGGGTCACCGATTTCCAACCGAAGATTTCGAACATCATTATCGAAAGTCAAAACACGCATGATGTCTTTGAGCTCACTACAGGGAACAGAGATCTATCATACATAACTGAGGTACAAGGTTTCCACGACAGCTACCGCTGGCTGCTTTGTTCAGAAGGAAGGCCGATGCAAATGTCGTGGCTGCACTTTAAACCGAAAGCCTCAGTCTAGCACATGCAAGGTCTGAGAAGGAAAAAGCGTTGAGGTCCCTTCGGGCTGCCCAACTCCCGGTGAGGATCGAGTTCCTAGCGGTCCAGGCCTGCCTAGTCTGGCAGCCCTGGGAACGGACGGTGAGACACCTTACCTACCGGATGCCACCCGGCTTCGCGGACCTCTGGGCTGCCTACCTCTCGGTCCGCCCGTCGCGAGGGGCTATTGCAGAAAGGGTCCTGCCATTTTCACTGAGGTCTTCGCGCCAGCCTTCAGTCAAAGCGTCATGCTCCCATTCCCAATCCCACCAGCATCCACCGTCACGGTTTGAGATGCAGGAACTGTAGGCCCGGGAAACGGGCGAAGTCGGCGTCGAAGGAGACAAGGCGGCTGCCGCTGGTAATCGCGAAGGCAGCTAGATAGGCATCGGTCCACATGCGGTTGGGCAGATCCACTTCGGTGGCGAGGGAGTGGAACGTGGTTTCCAGATGGGTTGGTTCAGTCAGAAACCGGATATTGGGCAGCGCTTTGAACTCCTGGTAAATGGACCAAGCATCGGCATGGGTCTTGGGGTTCGCAACGGCTTTGTGGCTGGTGGTCAGGCGCAATAAACCCATCATGGTCACGCGACAAAAGGCAAAATGCCTGGCTCCATTTTGGCTCCAATAGGCGCGCGCCACGGGGTGATGAAGGTGCCTCTGATCCACCAGTGACAACCAGAGGTTGACGTCGAGTAAATCGATCATGGATTAGGCCTCGTCTGCCCCATGACGCGGTGGTGTTTGTCCAGGTCTTCTTGGTCCAAGATCGCTTCGATTTCGGCGTTGGTGCGCGAGGGGGTCGGTGGTTCGCCAGGAACACGCTCCCAGGCAACGGGGAGGGGGTGAGGATTCGCGTACGGCGCGTTGTCGCTCGCCTGCGTGGGCCGCCCCCGCAATCCAGCCTCGATGTAAGTGGCGAGTAGTTCCTTGAGCGTGACGCCCTCTTGGACGGCACGGGTTTTGACCTCTTTGAAAAGGGCGTCGGGCAAATCCAAGGTGGTTCTCACGCACACATATTGATGCGGAAATGTGGAAATGCAAAAAATTTCCCCGACCGATGGACGGTTGTGGGAACGATCATCGGATGCGAAGGCGCTTCTGCGGTTGGGCTCGACTGCGGAAATGCGAGATAGACGATGGATGCCCAGGGTACGGACAATGAGACACAGTCCCTACCAGATGCAGGGGACGGACGGTCAGACACGGTCCCTACCGGCGGATGCCACTGGACCGGGTCCGCCGAGCTGGGGTTCTGTGCTCTTTCGAAGCCTCGGCTTCCCTGCTCCGCTGGGTTGTCCCTATCCTGCGGCATGGGCATGGACAAGGATGAGGTGGCCGCGGTGCTGTCGGAGATCGGGACGTTGCTGGAATTGAAGGGTGAAAACCCGTTCAAGACCCGGGCTTACCACAACGGAGCCCGTATCCTCGAGGGGCTGACCGAGCCGCTGGAGAAGATCGTGGCCGAGAATCGACTCGGCGAGCTGAAGGGATTCGGGGAGGCGCTCCAAGACAAGGTCACCCGCCTGGTCACCACCGGTGCCCTTCCCTACTACGACGAACTGAAGGCATCTCTGCCCCCAGGCCTCCCCGCCCTGCTGGAGATCCAGGGCTTGGGCCCCAAGAAGGTGAAACGGCTGTACGAAGAGTTGGGCATCGACTCAATGGAGAAGCTCGAAGCGGCGTGTCAGGCCCAGACCATCGCTGCCTTGGAGGGGTTCGGCGAAAAATCTCAGGCGAAGATCCTCGAGGCCATCGCCTTCAAGAGGCAGTTCGCCTCGCGCCATCGACTCATCGATGCACTGGTCTGTGCCGATCCGATTCTGGAGTCCCTGCGCGGCCATCCCGATGTCATCCGCTGTTCGACCGCCGGAAGCTTGCGCCGTTGGAAGGAAGTCATCGGGGACATCGATTTCCTGGTGTCGTCGAAAGATCCATCGTCGGTGATCGGATTCTTCGTCGGGCAACCGGGGGTGCAGGCGGTGCTGGCCCAAGGTGAAACCAAGGCCAGCGTGATCTTGGAGGGCGGGATCCAAGCCGATCTGCGGGTGGTGGCTGACGAGGAGTTCCCGTTCGCATTGGCCTATTTCACCGGTTCCAAGGAGCACAACATTGTGATGCGCCAGCGGGCCATCGCTCGGGGACTCCGGCTCAATGAGTACGGTCTGTTCCGTGGCAGCGAGGAAACCCGCGATCCCGCGCTGCGCATCACCTGCCGCGAAGAAGGGGAGATCTTCGAGAACTTGGGGCTGACTTACGTGCCGCCCGAGCTGCGCGAAGATCACGGGGAGTTTGCGGCGGCCGAGTCGAATGCGATGCCGCGGCTCATCGAGTGGACCGACTTGCGGGGTTCGCTGCACAACCATTCCAATTGGTCCGACGGACGCGATTCCCTGGAGTCCATCGCGGCCCACGCTCACGAGCTGGGTCTCGATTACTGGGCCATCACCGATCATTCCCGGGCCTCGTTCCAGGCTAATGGCTTGGACGTCCGACGCCTGGAGGAACAGCTCACAGCGGTGGCGGCGGTGAACGCATCCTATGCGGCCGAAGGCAGCGAGTTCCGCCTGCTGACAGGGTCCGAGGTGGATGTGCTGAAAGAGGGGTTGGATTTCGACGATTCGATCCTGGCCCGCCTCGACGTGGTGGTGGCCAGCCTCCATGTGCCCTCCAGCGATGCGCTGGAGAACACGCGGCGACTGGTCCGGGCGGCCGAGAACCGGTACGTGCACATGCTCGGACACCTCACCGGTCGCCTTCTTCTGGAACGGGATGCCTACAAGCTCGATATCCAGGAGGTGTTGAAGGCTTGCGCGGCGACAGGCACTTGGATCGAACTCAATGCCAGTCCGTATCGATTCGATCTCGATTGGCGGCTGTGGCGTCAGGCCAAAGAGCTCGGCGTGAAGTGTGTGATCAATTGTGATGCCCACCGATTGGACCATTTCAACTTCCTGCGACTGGGAGCCGGCATTGCCCGGAAGGGATGGCTGACCCAAGGCGATGTGATCAACACCCTGGACCTTCCGGCCCTGATGGAGGCCCTGGGACGGAAGCGGGCCTGAGCGATGGGCCGAAACGGAGTGGTTCCGTCGCTTGCGTCCCGGGGCATTCCATGGACCGTTGAACCATACCGATGCCCCTGATCCGCATTCTCGTGGATGGCTACAGCCTCCTGCACGCCTGGCCTGAATTGGCCCGGGGATCGGCCCGGCATTCGGCAATGGCCCGGGATGCTCTCATCGCCAGCCTTGGAGAATATCAGGCGGCTCTGGGCACACCCATCACGGTATTCTTTGATGGCCAAAGCGGAGGCTCGGGTCCCCGTACCCAGAAGACCGATCCCAAGGCCGTCGAGGTCCTTTACTCCAAGGCCGGACAAACCGCCGATGACCTGATCGAGAGGGCCGCCTATCGCTTCCGGGATTATGGAGAAGTGTTGGTCGTGACGGACGATCACGCCGAACGCGACACGGTCCAAGGCTTCGGCGCCCTGGCCTCCAGTTGCGCCACCTTCATCGCCCAGATCGAGGGGGAACTCAAACAGGTGCACCTCGACCTCAAACACCACAACCGTCGGGAGCGGGACCGCTACCAACGCGACCGCCTGCGATGAACAAAGCCCCCATCCAGGCGTTGGGCCTCGTGGGGTCTTGAAGTCGGAGGGCAAAGAGGCTGACGGAGCGGAGTCCGCCCCCGGGCATCGGATCGGCCCTGGGCCGTGGCTAGTCTTCGCCGGCGGCCAGCTTGGCAATGACGCTCATATCCTCGAGCGTGGTCGTGTCTCCCTTGATCTCCACGCCGCTGGCGATTTGCTTGAGCAGGCGGCGCATGATCTTTCCCGAGCGCGTCTTCGGCAGCGCCTCGGCAAATCGCACCTCGTCCGGCTTGGCCACGGGGCCAATTTCTTTGCCGATGTGATTGCGCAATTCGTTCTTCAGCTCCGACGAAGCTTTCTGACCGGTCTTGAGCGTCACGAAGCAAACCAGTGCCTGCCCCTTCAATTCGTCCGGACGGCCCACCACGGCAGCCTCCGCCACCGACGGATGGCTGACCAATGCGCTCTCCACCTCAGCCGTGCCAATGCGGTGCCCGGCGACGTTGAGCACGTCGTCAATGCGGCCCACGATCCAGAAGTACCCATCCTTGTCCTGACGGCACCCGTCGCCCGTGAAGTAGCTGCCGGGCACCTCGGTCCAGTAAGTTTCCTTGTAGCGCGCGGTGTCACCCCAAATGCCCCGCAGCATTGACGGCCACGGCTTGCGGACCACCAGCTTGCCGCCGGAATTTTTCGGCACAGGCTTTCCGGTGTCATCCACCACCTCCGGCAAAATGCCGAAGAACGGCAAGGTTGCGGTGCCCGGCTTCAGCGGGGTGGCACCCGGCATGGGGGTGATCATGATGCTGCCGGTCTCGGTTTGCCACCACGTGTCTACAATGGGGCAACGACCACCGCCGACGACTCGGTGGTACCACGTCCAGGCCTCGGGGTTGATGGGTTCGCCAACACTGCCCAACAGACGCAATGACGACAGGTCGTGCTTCTTAACCCACTCGTCGCCCCACTTCATGAAGGCCCGTATCGCGGTGGGAGCCGTGTACAAAATGGTGACGCCGTACTTCTGGATAATGCGCCAAAAACGATCGGGCTCCGGCCAGTTCGGAGCACCCTCGTACATAAGCGCGGTGGCTCCATTGGCCAGCGGGCCGTAGACGATGTAGCTGTGGCCGGTGACCCAACCCACATCGGCGGTGCACCAATACACGTCCTCGTCCTTCAAATCGAAGACGTACTTGGAAGTCAGCTTGGTCCCCAGCAGGTAGCCCGCCGTGGTGTGCAAGATGCCCTTGGGTTTGCCGGTCGAACCGCTGGTGTACAGAATGAACAGCGGCGCTTCGGAATCCATCTTCGCGGCCGGGCACTCATCGGAAACGTACTGGAGCTCGCGATGCCACCAGACATCCCGCTCTTCGGTCATCTGCACCTCATTGCCACAGCGACGGACGACGATCACCTTCTCGATGGTCGAGGTCAGGGACTTGCCGGCGGCGTCGCGAATGACCAGCGCATCATCGACATTCTTCTTGAGCGGAACGACTGCTCCCCGGCGGAAACCGCCGTCCGACGTGATCACCAGCTTGGCACCGCAGTCTTGGATGCGGTCAGCCACCGACTGAGCGCTGAAGCCGCCGAACACGACGCTGTGCACTGCACCAATGCGCGTGCAAGCCAGCATGGCAATGGCGGCCTCGGGGATCATCGGCAAGTAGATGATCACCCGGTCACCCTTGCCCACGCCGTTGCGCTTGAGCACGTTGGCGAAGCGGCATACCTCGCGGTGCAACTGCCGGTAGGTCAGTACGCGTTCCTCACCGGGATTGCCATCGGTTGCCGGTTCGCCTTCCCAAATGAGCGCCGCCTTGTTGGCCGTTGCGGTGCCGAGCCACTTGTCGAGGCAGTTGGACGACACATTGAGCTGCCCGCCCACGAACCACTTCGCGAAAGGCACCTTCCACTGCAGCACCTTCTTGAAGGGCTTCATCCACACCAACTCAGCTTCGGCCTGTTTCTTCCAGAACCGCTCCGGATTCTTCACCGATTCGGTCCAGAGCTTCTTGTATTGGGCCATCGAGCGGATGTGGGCCTTGGCGGCAAACTCCTTGGACGGCTTGAAGACACGGGACTCCTTGAGATGGGACTCGATGTTCGAGGATGAAGCGGTGCTCATGGATGGACGGTAAACGAAACAAGAGTCTGCTGCCCAAAGCCCCAACGCGTCAATCTTGCCACGATCACGCAACCCAATCATTTACCCTGGGCCGATCACCTAGGGAGGGCTTTCAACAGATAACACGCGCGATTTCTCGTTGCCTTTAGCGGGTAGCGCACGCCCCCAAAATGAAGGCCAGCTTGGAGGCTTCATCCCCCCCGGGATCTATCCCGAAAGGGGCAGCAATTGATCCTTGGGTCGCTAGAAGCGTCAGGGTGGCATTCTGGTGTTTCCCAGAGTTGCAAAACCACCCAACCCTGCAGATTTCCATGAATCACGCATCGAACGTTTTGGAACTCCCCATCGCTGGCTAGGTCGTCATTCCCACCCTCCAAGCTCCCAGCCTCGCAAGGCCTTCAAAGCCACGACTCTCCGCCTCCAGAAGGCCACTGGGCGTTGAGGATAAACGATCCAAAAAGATCAACCCACCGGAAACGTCGATAAACCCTAGATTCTTGAGATCACAAGGGTTTTTGAGCCCCAAAAATCAGGTGGCCCATTCAAAAGAAAAAAACCGACTGATAAGATAATACTGCGTTGCCAAGGAACCCACAACCAAAGTGCTGAGCGCGGGCCAGCGAAGCTGTAGCAGCATCTCACTCATGGGAATCAACAACGGAACCACAACGATCGTAAAACGAGAAAAAGACAGGAATTGATTGGTCATAGCTGGCACCAACAACATCAGCATCGATACCGCACACCAAGAGGGCCGGATTTTCCATAATCTAACTACGCACCAAAACGAAAGAACAAATATCAAACGGTCCAGAAATGAACCTTTTGGATCATGAAATGAAGTAATATTGAACAGGCTATTAAAAAATTTAGGTAAATCCAGGACATAGCTTAGGCTCGGTCTATTGACATGAAACCTTTGGGCAGCCCAACCTGCGAATGGACTTCCAAGACTGTACCACATAATTACGAAATAGAATAAGAAACCAGCCAAAAAACCAAAAATACAGAATACTGAAAATGACCTGCGAATTCCGAGAATCCACCAAATCAATGGTATCAATACCACGAAGATACCTACAGGCCGGGCAAGAGTCAGCAGAAACGCTGCAACCAATGAAATCCACAATCTTGTTCCAACTGAATACCTTAGAAAGGAGGCGAAGAGGAAGAAAAACAGTGACTCCGTGAAACCCAACCAATAGGTCATCGAACTCGGCATCAAAAGATTGATCAACACCACGCACCAAGCCATCTGAGGCGAAAACTCTTTCGCCACCCACACAAATATCAATCCGAGACCTAAACACCAAAATACCGCACTCAACCCTGCAGACACCACCGGGGCCCAAGGGTTATTGGCACAGCCAGCAACCCTCAAAATGAAAGGCCACAATGGGTAAAACGCACCAGAGTCTTTCGCATTTGCGTAACTGTTTGAAACAATATCCAAGTACCAACCTGCATCGAATATTGCAAGCTTCCTTGTTGCAGGATGAAAATGGTTAAAATCTACCCGTACTTTAGCCTCATCGAAAAACGTCTCAGGCACTGTGGGTGATTGGTGCCAAGCGATCGTGTACAATAAAACTTTTACCAAAAACACTATCAGGCAAATTCCACGAATCTGGACAATCCGATTCGGAGAAACTGGGTATCTCCACTGCTCGCAATACGAGGTCTGCGATGAACCCAACTCCATCACCCTCAACCTACCAAAGTGAAAGGTCAAATTGTTCATCAGGATCCGCCCACAACGTCACCAACGAAGCCAGAAATCACTCTATATCGAGTATTTAAAAGCGATAAAATACTCAACGCAAATCACCGTTTACCATCAATCAATAATACAAAACGAAGAGTCCCTCATCATTTTTCAATGAGCAACGTGCCATCCAAGGAAGCTTGAGGCGGTATCGAACTAATCTTCCTGATTGGGATCTATCCAAAGCGTACGGAACCGTTTCCCCAATCGTCGTAAAAATCGTCAAAACTACATGAAGGTGAATCCCGAAATTAGGATACACCTTGCTGCAGTCCGAAGACTTCTTACGAATCTAGGAAAAACAGATGTCGCCGACTTGGATCAATCTCGGTCAGGAACTGTATTCCGCTTGCCACCTCCCCATTTTGGGAATTCGAGCTTCCCATTGAAAGCGGCAAGGAAACGCAATTCATTAGGTCCGTCAACAACGGCACCAACGAATAAACATTTTGATCAATAGCAATTAGTAAAATTTAATAGCGCACTCAAAGAGATCAATTTTTTCTAAAACTGATCGATCAAGAAATCCGATAACAATAAGACTCTACAAACATGCCCACTACATTCATTTACCATCACATTGAGCCTTAATTTTTTCCACCACACCAAAAACACCAATATTTTCGCAGTAAACACGATACTTCGCCACGCTTCCGTCAGGGTTATACTGTTGAACGCATTCTCCTTCTAATCTTCTTGTAGTACCCCATCCTTTCATATCTTTCGGATCACAACCCGCCCAACTCCATTTTTCCGGATCGCAGACACCTCCTTGAAGTAAACGGCCGGTGCAACTTGGAACAAATGTATTCCCCTTGTCATAGTAGGGACCTGGGATTTGGCACCCGACAAAGCTGGGGATATCGACGTCGTTTCTCGCATATGCATTAGTGTCCCATTTTGCCACGGTCTTAAGTGTACATCCTGCAAACCAAGCCCCTGCCATTACGGCAGGAGTCATCAGCAAGCAGGTCGTTAGTGCAACGGTGATTTTATGCTTAGTATTCATACTGTCTTTCTTATTTTTCTTATCACTATGATTAACGGGAACAAGAAAACCAAAATTAATATAACACCTCCGACGATCTTGACCACTCGATTTTTCACATTGCCAAATCTTGGCGAAACCAACTTGTTGTGAGCTGCTCTAGCTTGCAGAACAGGATCATCGAATGCTTTCCATTTTTTGTCAGAGATACTATAACCCAGGTACTCCATGGCCGAGTCATCGGTTACATGTCTAAAGCGGTAGTCTTTTACCAAGACACCTGGCCCAATAAAATCTGGTCTTCCGCTTACTGATGCTATCCGTCTGACATCAACCAAATTGAGAACAATTCGTTCGCTCAAGTTATCGATTGCAGGGTTGTTATCAGGCACACTCGTCCCTCGCCAAGTCACCTCTAAATTGTAACGAGATGGCAATGAATATCCATTGAACTCTCTTGGAAGATCTGAGGTAAGCATCCCTACTCGTACTCCGGATGCTTTGGACCGCATTCTCGCCCAAAGACCCTCAACCATTTTGAAGTCATCCTCATTCGACGGTATCACAAGCCCAATAGGATTCTTAGGGTAATCCCGCAGGTCAAAAAAGAACTCTGCTTGCTCCAAAAAATGAGGCCAATTGCTTGAGAATTTCGGCGAAACCTTGAGAGCAAATCCTATGGGATCGAAATCTATCCGCTCGAACAAATCGCCAATTCTTCCCAAATGGTTCGTGTCGGTTTGGTATGCCTTGGAGGCAAATATCAACCAAGCAAATTGATCGGTGGGCCATAAATCGAATGGATATTCATTTCCTGAATACACACTCGCGACACTCGTGGATGTCTCGTAGGTGAGCGAAACCATTTTATCGTTGTTATCTGAGTCGGCAAATTCGCCAGAGTAATACTCCATCACAATCGTATTTGTACCATCATATCCAGTACAGAAACGCGTGTTCGGAGCCGGTTCAGTGTAGGATGTCATCAACCAATTTCCAGACGGATCTAAATCCAGTTCAAACCTGCCCTCAGATTTTTGCCGGATAGTTTTACCATCTATCTTGTACGAGGTCCTCTGGGCCGTACCGATAAATCTGAGCGCTGATTGCTCGCCAGCAATCAAATCGCCGGACACCACCAAGAAGGCGACTAGCAATGACAAAAATGATTTGGAGTTTATAGTCATTTCAGAAACCTCTATTCACCCAGTAAATCGGAGGTGGGCTGACTCTTAAAAAAACCAAAATAATCTGTTATTACCAACAGACTACTTGGGACCAACAAAAACAAAAAAGCCCCATTGGTGATTAATCGGACCACTGAATCCTCTAAATGAAACCAATCAAAAATCTGACCGAAACACCGACACGGTTCGGGTTCTTTGGAGATAAATAAAATCGACCTGTAAATCGCAAAAACCGATGCTATCCAAAAAAGCATCTTTAAGCGACTCAACAGATCAAAAATGGATGATAGCAAAAGTGTCGCAACAGAGATTTCCACGAATGATACCCCCACCATTATAACTTGATTTGATATAAAACTAAAGACACTGTTTGGATTCGACAGAAACGCAGCATGTCTTTGGAGCCCGATAACCTTGCTCATGCCTGCCAGCATCAAGATGGCCCCAGATGTCCAAAGGTACCACTTCACGACCGTTGCCCAAGGTGCACTTCGGCTGATGGCGATTGGAGATTCCATTGATCGTAAATGGATTTTGACGCTTCGCGATTGGGTTTTTTGAGGGCCGACTTAATTAAAATCTAGTTCGCCGCTTTCAGTCAGGTCAAGGGCTTTCTGGCGCGCTTCAGCTTTGGATTCGGAATCTTCGGCACCCACTGCGTGTCGGGAGAGCACGGTGAGGGTTTGCAGAGCCCTGGATTGCTGGTCGGAAGCCGTGTCAATTGACGCCAAGACATCCAAGCTTCGAGGACCGCCCAGGATTCCGTGTTCTAGTTCGATGAGGCCGCGGTTCTCTGGCTCGAGGGTGCCTATCTTTTGATGGTTCGGGACGATAGCTTCGGGGCTCGGTCAGAGTGGGGAGCGCGAGCCCCTCTTCCGGTTAGGGGGTTCGGACTCGCGTCCGGGCTTCCGCTGGAGCGACAGCGCTGCGAACTTCCTTACCCGATGGCCGCACTGGGGAATCGGGTCGGTGGGCACGAGCGGGAGCAGCACGAGCGGGAGCAACTAGCCATCAAGGAATCCCTCCAGTTGAGGCCCAAAAAAGCAAAAATCCCATCGGAACAGTGTTCCAACGGGATATTGTTTTCTGGGCGGGCGTTAATGCCCGCCCGTATTCCAATCGTTCAAATCAGAGCTCAGTACTCGCGCTTCTTGTTCAAGCCCGGAGCCGGCACCGGGTAGTGACCGGAGGCGTCGGCGAGGACGGGGGCCGGGGAATCCATGCGGAAGTTCTCGATGCCCGGAGCGAACTCGTGGTCGCTGTTGAGGATCTGGTCGTAGGTGATGATCTGGCCGGTGTGGGCGGCCATGCGACCCATCGAGGAGACCAAACTGGCGCGCACGCCGCGATCGACCTCGTTGTAGGGCTTGTCGTTGCGGATGGCTTCGGTGAGGTCTTCCCACTCCATCTGGTAGGGGTCGGGCTCCTGACGGGGACCGCGCCAGACGATGTTCTCGGGCTTCATTTCTTGACCTTTGTAAATACGGGCCTTGGAGGGCGCGTGGCCATTCTCGGAGATGACGGCCAGACCCTTGCTGCCGTGGGCGTAGCTGGCGAACTGATCATGGCAGCCAGGAACGATGCGGCCATAGTGCATCAGCTTGGAACCATCGGGGAAGGTGTACTCGACCGAGTAGTTGTCGAAGTTCTGATCGACGTTGTCGCCACGGTAGTGGCGCCCACCGGAGGCTTGGGCCACGACGGGCCAGGCGTCCTTGATCCAGCAGCTCTCGTCGATGTTGTGGATGTAGTAGTCGTTGAAGGCGCCGCCCGAGGCCCAAAGGAAGCTGTGGAAGCGCTCGATCTGCCAGAGCAACTCGCTCCGACCCTCGGGCTTCTTGACCGAGAACCCGGAGGCCACCGGGCCGTGCATGCGGTAGCAGCGCATACCAATGATGTCGCCGGCCTCGCCGTTGCGGACGCGGTCAAAGAGTTCGCCACGGACGCGGCAATGGCGGCACATCAAGCCAACGCCGACCTTGATCCCCTTCTCCAGCGCCTTCTTGTTCAGGTCGAACATGCGGCGGGAGGTCGGGCCGTCGACGGTGACGGGCTTCTCCATGAACACGTTGATGCCCTTTTCGATGGCATACTTGTAGTGCACCCAGCGGAAGGCCGGCGGGGTGGCGAAGATGGCGATGTCTTTGCCCGGGGTGAGCAAGTCGATGGCTTTCTTGTAGCCCTCGAAATCGATGAAACGGCGCTCTTCCGGAACATCCACGCGATCCTTGAACTCGCCCTTCAGGCCCTCGTAGCTCGACTTGAGACGGTTCTCAAACACGTCGGCCATACCGATGAGCTTGATCGGGCCGGTCTTGACGCGCAGCGCATTGGCGGCAGCACCGGTCCCGCGACCACCCGCACCCACCAAGACCACGTTGATCGTATCGGTGTGGGCCACGTGGGCGGCGCGGGCGGGGTCGAGAGCAGTGGCGGCAATGGCGGCGGCCATCGGCTTCGCGACCTGACCAGCACGACTGGCCAAGAGGCCAGCAATACCACCGGCACCGGCAATGGATCCGGTGCGCTTCAGGAAATCACGACGGGAAGAGTCGGGTGTGTGTTTCATAACGAGGAATTACCCACAAACGACAGCTCAGGTCGCGGTTGGATTCAAACAGTTTCCTACGAAGTACCCGAAATAATTGGGGATCCCTCGATGGACCCAACATGGGACGGTTTTGGAATGGGCTTCTGAGCAGCCCGGAGTTTACATCGGGCCATGCGCCAAGTCTGGGGTGTTTTCGGGGTATGTATCATTGCCATGGCGGCCCTGATTTGTGGCTGTTCGACCCCCAAGCCACGGGCCTACACCCGCTTTCCTCAAACCCTCATTCCGCCGCCGCCAGCGCCAACTGCTCCCATTTCCGCAGCCACCAAAGGTGCAATGGTGCCGGCTCCACCTCCGCCGGGTCTCGAACCTGTTGCTGCGACTCCACCTCCATCACCGGCAACCGCTCCCGTGGTGCCCCCTTTGCCGGCCTCAAACGACAACGAACCCTGGACTCCCATTGCACTCTGGTGCCGCGCCAAGGGGCTTCCAACCCCGGAAATCCAGGCGGGATCACGGGCTGTGAAAATTGGGGGTATTACCCATTATCTGGGCTTCGAACCCACCGATCAGGGCGGAACGATTTGCATCCATCCACTGGACCGCATCAAGACCTTCGAACCGCTGACGCTGGCCCCTACCTGGCCTCATCCGAGGATCCTGGTGTTGGATCCGGGACACGGAGGCGTTCAGGCCGGCTCACGCTGTCTGACAGGCAACCGCTTTGAGAAAGAGTTCACCCTCGACTGGGCGCTGCGTTTGAGACCCCTGCTGGAGGCGCAAGGGTGGACCGTTCATCTGACACGGACCAACGATTGCGAACTGTCACTGGCCGACCGGGTGCGGGTGGCCGAAACCCAACAGGCCGGGCTCTTCATCAGCCTCCATTTCAACTCGTCCTTCCCGAATACCCAGGCCCACGGGCTGGAGACCTACTGCCTCACGCCGTGTGGGCTTACCTCGACCACCACACGTGCTTACGCCGACGACACCACAGCCACCTTCCCCAACAATCAGCACGATGCGGCCAACGTGGTCTTGGCCCGCCGCATCCACCGTCACCTGTTGGGAGCCACTGGTACCGCTGATCGCGGCATTCGACGCGCTCGATTCATGGACGTTCTACGGGGTCAGAACCGTCCCGCCGTGTTGGTAGAAGGCGGTTTCTTGTCGAACGCGGAAGAATCGCAACGCATCAACACTCCGGCCTACCGCCAGCGTTTGGCCGAGGGAGTGGCCCGTGCGCTGGAATGAGGCACCATCGAATTTTGGGAAACGGTTGGCCCAGTCTTCGCGTAGTCAAAAAAACTTTTGAACACTTTTCGGGCGAATAGTCTATATTCCGGAACCGTTGGTGGTTGATGGTTGTTTCCGACTGGATCTTCGACGTCTTGATGTCGTGGGTCGACGAACAGCTTCACTGTTGCCTCTCCGCTGTTTTCGCAGCGTTGAAAGCAGCCTTCACCTCGGCTTCAAGCGCAACTGACGTTTTGACACCACGACTCTGGCAATGATTGACGTAGAAAATTTGATCAAGGAGTTCGGGCCCAAGCGGGCAGTGAACGGAGTTACCTTCACGATCCGCCGTGGCGAGATCCTCGGTTTCCTCGGGCCCAATGGCGCCGGCAAATCGACGACCATGCGCATGATCACCGGGTTTTTCCCGCCCACCTCGGGTCGGGTACGCATCGGTGACCATGACATTTCCGAAGAACCCATCGCGGCCAAGAAACTGATCGGCTACCTGCCCGAAAGCGCTCCCTGCTATTCGGACATGACCGTCAACGGCTTCCTGCGATTCACGGCCGAACTCCGCGGAATGCGCGGTGCCCAAATCGATGCAGCCGTGGCCAAGGTGGCTGGGCTTTGCTTCCTGGAAGGCGTTCTCCACCAAAGCGTGGACACCTTGTCCAAGGGCTACCGGCACCGCACTTGTTTCGCCCAGTCCATTCTCCACGACCCTGAGGTTCTGGTGCTGGACGAACCGACCGATGGCCTCGATCCAAACCAGAAGCACGAGGTCCGGCAGATCATCAAGCGAATGGGCCAGACCAAGGCCATCATCTTCTCGACACACATCCTGGAGGAGGTCGAGGCCTGCTGCTCTCGCGCCATCATCATCGACCGCGGCACGGTGGTGGCCAACGGCACCCCGGCCGAACTGAAGGCACGGGCCGAGGCGGCGGGTTCGGTGCACTTGCGTGTCCGAAACGTGGCGGCTGAGACGGTGAAGTCGAAGCTGGGCTCGCTGCCTGTGGCCGGTCGGATCAGTCTGCAGGACAATGCCGACGGATCGCTTTCCGCCCGCATCTTTCCGCGCGACAAGTCCACACGGGCCGATCTGGCCCTGTCGGTCGCTCAGACGGCCACCCAGTCCGGGTGGAGCTTCGACGAGTTGCACACAGAAGAAGGCCGCCTGGACGACGTTTTCCGGGCCATCACGCTCCCTGATTCCGTCAAAACCCGAGAATAACCTCTCCTGACGCCGGCCCCCGCAGAGAAAAACCTCCGCTGGATCCGGTGGCCGTCCCTGAATCAACCCCATTTCCTCTTTTCAACCCCATGAATGAATCGCTTCGGAACATCTGGACGATCCTGAAACGTGAGCTGACCGGCTACTTTGCTTCGCCTGTAGCCTACGTGTTCATCGTCATCTTCCTGCTGCTCAATGGCTTCTTCACCTTCATGCTCGGCGGGTTCTTCGAGCTGGGCGAAGCCTCGCTCTCGCGCCCGTTCTTCAACTGGCATCCGTGGCTGTACCTGTTCCTGGTGCCCGCCGCGGGCATGCGCCTGTGGGCCGAAGAGCGCCGCGTGGGCACTCTGGAACTGCTCCTGACCATGCCGGTCACGGCGGCTCAGGCCATCATTGGCAAATTCTTGGCTTGCTGGGCCTTCTTGGCATTGGCCCTGGCGCTGACCTTCCCCGTGGTGGGTTCGGTCTACTACCTCGGACATCCTGACGGTGGCGCCATCTTCGCCGGATATGTGGGCAGCTTGTTGTTGGCCGGGTCGTATCTGGCCGTCACGGTGGCCACCTCGGCGATGACCCGCAACCAAGTCATCAGCTTCATCTTGTCGGTGGTCATCTGCTTTTTCCTCATCCTCGCCGGATGGGAGCCGGTCACCGGTCTTTTGGTGCGATGGGCCCCGGCCGGCCTCGTGGAGCTCGTGACCGGGTTCTCCGTCATGCCTCATTTCGCCAGTTTCCAGCGCGGTGTCATTGATTTCCGAGACCTGCTGTTCTTCGCCTCGGTGATCGTCTTCAGCCTCTTTGGAACCAGCGTGATCCTCCGTGGCCTCCGCGGCGCCTGAACCCTCTGACCTTTCCTGAGCAATGAAACAGACCAAGATTCAAACCCTGCTGTTCTCGACCGCCGGCGTCGGCCTGGCCTTCGTCGCGATCACCGGCCTGAACCTGCTGTTCAGCCCGGTGCGGGCCCGTCTCGACCTCACGGCCGACGGCCTGCACACCCTGTCCGAGGGTTCCCGCAAAATCCTCTCCAAAATCGACTCCAATGTGGAGATCCGCCTCTACGTTTCGCGCGGCGAGAACCGGATGCCGAGCGCCCTCAAGAATTACTCGCAGACCGTTGAAGACCTCCTTCAAGAGTTCCGGGCGGCTTCGGGCGGCAAGATCACCATCAAGCGGCTCGATCCCGAACCGGACTCCGATGCCGAAGACACGGCCAAGCTCGACGGCATTGAACCCGTA
>Ga0247843_1003320_pt1 | contig 26747 bp, 15 predicted proteins | sample LaCruzMarch2017__FD_192420 | JGI IMG/M metagenome (GOLD analysis project Ga0247843, IMG submission 192420) | Freshwater microbial communities from meromictic Lake La Cruz, Castile-La Mancha, Spain - LaCruzMarch2017_8m | ecosystem: Environmental > Aquatic > Freshwater > Lake | place: Spain... | reverse complement strand
CATGACGTACAATCCCACATATCCGTGCATAGGCATACAGCATGTATGGTGCTGTGATACCATTAAGACTAAGCATATGACCATAACTAAATTTGTAACTCGATTCAGATTCATGGTTAAGTCGGCAAACTTCACGGCACCTATCCCGACCGTCCGAGCTACTTCATCGAAGGACGAAGTAGGTTGCGTTGCACCTTCATTATCGCCCTCCACAACAATCCTAGATTGTATATCCTCCCCGCTCCCCGGCAATACAAACTGCCTCATCTAGTAGGTCCTTAAGTTTAAGCCATTATAATTGATAAATCAAAAGCAGTCCTCAATTCCGGCGCCGATAACAAATCTACTGAGCCCCTCCCCTCTCTCCCTAATCCTCATGCCTCAATCACTTCCCCATTCTCCCATCCCATTTAGTATCAATTGACGTCGATTTGGAAAAGGTTGATTGTTGGATAAGACTGGCCGCAGTCGACGGGGCAGTGACGTATACACAGCCGCATTAAGTGCAACACGAAGATACCAAACGCGAAATGAGGCTACACATGAGCTCTTGCGCGAGAATGAAGAGGCACGTCTGCCGCATTCCTCGGCAAATGAAGATGATAGATCCTCTCATTTTGTCAAGAGAATCCCCATTTGCGCACACAACAATGGCCGCGCTATAAATTCCCCTTGTAAAATTTAATAGTGGTGCGGCGCGATAGTTAAAGCTGCCCCCCTGGGTACCGACACCTCGGTGACATCGCAAGGGTGTAGGGATGACAACGATGTGAGTGAGCGGTGGTGAAGGACAACGAGGAGCCGAGATCGAAAAGTGCTACGAGTTTATTATGAATGAGCACCTACTCACAGAGTCAAGATACTTTTAAGCTCGTATTATTTACCTACCCGATACATAGTACGTACCAAAGATGAATCGTGAGGATCTGATCCACGTAAAGTTCATCAATGGGAGCGAAAAAATAAAAATTCGATATCTGTACATCATATCAAAGCCCACGATCTGGCGAGCATTGGGTATCATAACTACTTTCTCTAATTCATGATATTGATCGAGATATTGGTATTCAACGCCATCAACTCGCCAAAAATGACGTGGCGGAGCCCCTATCTGCGATCATGCCCACTTGAAGGTGCAAGTTCAATGACAAAATTGGCGAGGAAGACATATGAAGGAAATAGTGTTTGATATATCATTAAAGAGCCAAATTCAATGTAGATTTCATTGGGACTATCTATTTTGATTGTATTTCTATTGCCCATGAAGTATTCACATACTTCCCAACACGCTATTTTGACCACCTAATAGCGACTCTAATACTTGTAACTTCCATTAACCAAACTGGCATGTTACTATTAGACATATAAAGAACAAAATCCTTCGCTGGTTAATATGGGTTACGTCGTTAGTTAACGACCATTAAAAAATTGGGGCGATTTCAGAAAATGAGGCGATTTCACACACGTTTGGAACGTTTGAATTCATTCAACAAACTGAAAAAAAGTCTTGTCGAGAGGGATAGATGCTCTTCCATGTTGTGATTATGGTGGCGTCCTGGTTGCCTTCAACCGTGACTGCGGCGTTTGGAGTGCCTCGATCATCATTCCAAGTAGCACGCTCAAATATTATAGGAGCAGAGAATAGCTTTCGCGTTAATAATCATCGTAGAAGAAGAAGTCAATCGTCTCATCCCCACGGTTACGCGTCAGAATATTTATGTGCGAAAGAAGATTATGATGATGATTCAACAGACATAGATGAGGGCGATCCATTGAGCAGTGATCGAAGAGAAGGAATGGCTGGTGCATTCGCTGCGTTGGAATCACTTACGGGTGATGACTTTGATGATGTATTGCCATTCGACTCTCCTATTGACAGTAGTAACAGCATTACGATGGACAGCAATACTCTTATCGAAATGCAGTCAGAATTATCCGCACTAGGGGAGGATGGGTTGTATCATAATGTCTTTGAGGATCTGACAAGCGAAGATTTGATGTTAGAAGATGACGAATCGATGATGAGTTTAGTTGTGGAACTGGACAATACGATAGATCTTCCTGTCGTCAATGCAATTGCTACTTCCGATACAATGGTATTGAATGATGCTGACGGTATTGGCAGTGTTCAATCGACCGTTGAAAACACTGGTGCAATTCTCACAACAGCAGACGTTTCAAGGGATATATTAACACAAGACATTAAACCAACTCTCTCCATGGAGGACTTCATTTCATCTGCATTAAAAGAGGCGGTTAATGAAATTGGAGATTCCCCAGAAATGTTGTCCACTGGAAATGCAGAAGATGTTGCTCAAACGGTGGGAGAATTATTAGAGAATGAAGAACTGCGACAGGAAATTGGGAAAATCTTTGATGTAGCAGGTACAAAACTGCGGTTGGAGGTTGAAACCATGAAGAAAGAACAGTTAGCAGAAATACAGAGGGGATCAGACAAAGGTCTAGAGTTTTTATTATCGGAAAAACAGCGAATATCGGAGGCCGATGAGAGTGTTAGCCGTATGATAAGAGCAGTTGAGAGTAGGACACATGATGTTCAAAAGGCAATGGAGGAATTAGAGCTTGCCAAAAATCAGGCTAGTGGTGGGAAGGGTAGAAGTGGCAGCATTGAGGAAACAGCTCTTACGTTGAAGAAAGGAGGAATCATCAAGCAGGCATCATTGGTCGGTGGCTTACTATTTGGGAGCAGGGCATTTACTGAAACCATTTTAGTCTTGAATAGTCCATACGGTGAGGAGCATTTCCTACCTGCATTGAGCCAATTATTCATTGCTTTGACATGTGCTGCTTATTTCTTGGCAGCAAAAAATGAGTAATGTGCTAGACAAATTTTCATATCTAATACAATGTTTTCCCATTAGGAACATAGATTCTCTCTTCATGTCCGAAGATAGATCAAATTGGATCGCCATCACGATCTCGACATTAAATGATAAGGGCTGATAGAGTGTCTAGAAGGGTCCAAAACGATACTTTACTAGTGTAAGTAGCTGATACTATTTCAAACGCGAATTACGTAGATTGAGCTTTACAACCAGTCAGCTGCAAAAAGCTGTCTGGCCAGAATAATGATTCCCAAGCTCATCAACTTCAATATAACAAACAAAATAGTGCATCTAATAAATCCCCCTCCCGTTCTACATGCACACCAATATCCTCTAACGATTCCCCCATTCCCCCCCTTCCGCACCACAGCGTCTTTCATGGGGATTGTTTATTTACTTCCTCTTCACGAGTGTGGCTGACAACCAGTCCAAACCTTCATACAGACCATCTCCGGTAGTCGCACAGCAAGCCTGGATATACCACTGACGGTAACTCGGGCGCAGACCGTGCAAGCCAAGCTTGTCTGTCATTTCCGCGGCACTCATGGCATTGGGCAAATCCTGCTTATTTGCAAAGACTAGTAACACCGCGTCACGGAGTTCATCCTCATTGAGCATTCGGTGCATCTCATCCCGTGCCGCATCGATACGGTCCGAATCGTTCGAATCAACGACGAAGATCAATCCCTGTGTGTTTTGATAATAATGCCTCCATAAAGGACGGATTTTATCCTGTCCACCCACATCCCAAACTGTGAATGAAATGTTCTTGTATTCTACAGTTTCGACGTTGAACCCAATAGTGGGGATGGTGGTTACGACTTCACCGAGCTTGAGCTTGTAGAGGATGGTGGTCTTACCGGCAGCATCTAGACCCACCATGAGAATCCTCATCTCTTTTTTACCGAACTAAAATCATCCAAAGAGTAGAGGAGGTGAGATATAAAGTTAGGTGAGTCAATGATTGGCAAAAAAGAACAGAAAAGTTGGGGTCTTAAAAAAATTTCAGAGTGACCCGATGCAACCAATAGTGTCACGAAAACGAATTAATGGGTGGAGTTCAATAAGGTATCAAAATGTCGTCGCATTTTGGTGCCTCTCCCCCTCATAATCAATACATAACACTCCGGCGCACGACTTCCCTCCAATGACCACGTGGCCAAAGAAATGTAAATTAATTAATAGGGGTGGATGGGGACAACGTAACCCACATACCCCCTTAGTCCAATATCACCATATGACATGTTCCCTCTCCTCCACATTGAGAGGTAATCCGGCCATAGGACCTGTTGACCAGCCCCAACATCCAACCATCCTCACACCTCCTCCCTACCGCCCCTTATCCCTAGTTCCCCCTCCCTACGATCCACTCCTCATAACACAGCATTGAGTGACGGCCCTTACCATACGTTCGAACAGCCGTGAAAATGTTAATCCCATGGTTAGATATTATATTTGTTAGTATGTACTGAGGGGAAAGAGGGATGTGAGCACGTGCGATGTGAATCGTCGTCAACGGATGTTGGCTTTTCGGAGCCTTTTTTATGGGACTCTGATTTTACGTACTCCACGTACGTAGGAGCACACTCCAGAGCACGATGGCGATGTGGTGACGAAACCGATTGAGTTGAACCCCTCACGTTGCACAGGTATGGTTGACGACAGTATCGACGACGCCTCCTCCTTCCACTCGTCGTCCTCATCCGACGATGAATATGTAACATCGTCTCGAGGCGGTGTATTAGCTGGAGGGCAAATAGATCGTGAGGCATTGGTTAGGAAGAAGCTGTTGGAAAGCTTTTACGGAGGTGGCGTGTCCCAAACAACGCCAGACTATGCCGATGATGGCGATGATGATAATGATGATGATAGTGAAGATGAGGGCAAGAGGAGGACGAACTCCAATGACGCAAAATCAGCCAACGTCGCCCTTCTCGGTAGCACGCCGGCCAGAATATCAACGCTTGACCCCTCCAACATCCCAATGCCCTTCACTGCGACCAAATCCGATTTAGACTCCTCCCACTTTGATGCCAAGTCATACACACTATCCCACATTGCTCATTCGACTGTAGAAACGCTACTAGAAACCAATGAACGACTTGCATTAGACATCCGCACACTCGATTCCACAATGCAAACGCTGGTATATGAGAATTATTCCAAATTCATTGACGCAACTGATGCAATCAAATCTATTGGGACGAATGTTAGTAGTGTAAGTGGAGATAGTCCACATGGATTAGACCGATTACGTATAGGAATGGAACGCATCGCAGAGGCAAGTGCTCGGAGTGAAGAATTATTACGTGAAAGTCGAGATGCCGTAGCCGAGAAGTTACGCATCCAACGTTTATTATCAAGATTGGATGCATTACTATCATTACCCCAAACACTACGGACTTATATACAACAATCAAAGTATCGTATGGCTGTACAGAGTCATATGAATGCAACTCAAATACTTGGTAGACATTCGGCAGGGTTTGAGAGTTTGGAGAGGATTGAATTGGAATGTGGAACATTAATGACAGAATTGGCGAGTGATCTCAAGAAGAAGCTCCTAGGTTGGAGTGGTAGTAGTGCTGGTAATAGTAGGAGTAGTAATTTAGTTGATAGTGGTCCAAAATCAATCGCTGAGATATTTGAATGTGCAAGATCGGCGCTCTTGCTTCATCCCACGCCATTTTCGCCTGGGTTAGACAGGGATCGATGCCAGTCTTTGGCTTTGGCGGCATGTGGGCAATATTTAAAGGAACGCGTATTGGTACGGGGTCATCCTTACTCCAATGAAATGCCTGTCAAACGTATGTTGTCCGGGGGATCGTCAGCATCGGACCAGGGTATGGATGAACTCATATCGGAGTTATCTTTAAAGTTTTTAGATGGCATCTTGGAATCAACGACTTTGTATGGAGTCAGCTTTGAAGGATCAGGACCTAGAGATCAAGACGATGCCGCCGGAAAAGAGTTGCTTCAAAGCTTTGTCTCTACAAATTTTGGTTTGTTCATTAATAATGTTCGCTCGCACTTGATTCAAGAGAGTGAACCGAAGAATATCGTTGGCAACAGAAATTCCGCACTTGTCCGCGGCGGCGACGAGGAAGAAGAGTCCAATGACGATGCCAACTTTCGTCAATTATCAATCACGCTATCCCAACTTCTTCGATCGGTACGTGAACTGGCATCGGGGTTAGCGCTGCCTGAAGTCGGACTTGACGTGTCCGTGGCATCGTCACTGGTGGATGAGACTGTCGAATTAGCAGAGATTCTAGTTAGGAGACGTGTGGCGATTAAGTTTAACCAGTTACGTGGCGTGGTGGTTAAGGAATGTCTAGCTCCACTAGTGAACCAGATCATTCAGCCGGAGAAGCGTTCTGGTGTAAAAGGGGAGGAGGAAGCTTCTGTTGGACCTGTACATGATAGCGAGTCACACGAAGCTCAGACTCTCGGCGAAGTCATCCAACTTGCTAGTGTGGCTCTGTCCGATGGATTGCAAATGGCAGATGACTTAATTAGGTCACTCCTCCAGCGATCTGGTGCCATGGCACCGGTTGATTCATCAGTTGTCAAATTGGCTGTGCAAAAGAGTTCCAAGACATTCGGAATATGGTATGCTGCCGCACTAGAGCAATTAGTGGGATGTGAGCCATCTTTTCAAGATAAATATCTGTTGGAGGTATGGGACGAGGTAAATGAGGCAGAAACCGGGGTACAGCAAAGAAAGAAAATCATCCTACCTCAAGGAGAAAGAGAGGAGAGGAACAGTGAACACTCCAATTGGCAGGAATTATCCAATACCTCTTACCCCACTAAGATCGGTGATAATTTCAATCCCCTTCTTGAGCTCGTTGTGCAAATGGAGAATGGTACAACTGAACGTGCATATACCAATTTCCTCCTTGCCATATGCGAAATGTGTCGCCTAGCCGAACGTAGCATGGCGAACACGTTGAACCAATCGATCCAATCAGCAATGGAGGAACATGCTCGTGTGGCTGATTCTGCCAAGACATTGTTCGGAGAATCGATTAACCTTCATCGCAAATCCTTGAAGGATGGGCTAGATTCTGATCATATACTGTCCAGACGATTTCAACTGGCGGCATCACGATCGTTGGCGATGTATGTAATGAATCGTGGAGCGTATGCTGCGTCTGAGCTATGTAATGAAATGTACCTATTTTCGGATGCACGCGATCCGTATGCAATTCCTCGTGGACCACGGGCAATACTCCTTAATGTGTTTGAGATTGCCAAGGCTTCTTGTGAGGATTGTATATCCATTGTGGGTGGAGATTTATTTGTTGCTCCGGTAGCAACCTTCCCAGAAGAGTTAGAATATGCGAAAGTTTTTGGTGATCGTTTGTTGGGTAATGCTGGTGGTGGTGCTACAAGCGGTCTGCAGTTGGATGTCGAGCGTATGTTCATCGAGAAGATTCAAGTGTTTCCTCACTCGCTGGACCAGCTCGAGTACACTCGGAACAGTGTTATTTCGGGCATCCTTCATGTAGCTCTTTCTTCGCTATTGGAATGTGTACGTTCGAGCGTTTTCTCATCATTTGGCTACCGCCAGATGAAGGTGGATGCCTTATTCCTGCGTTATGTCATACCACATTATGTGAAGGATGAATATGGAACTCCAGAGCAGAATGCTTGTTCATCTTTGCTGAATACAATTGACGATATTATGCGCAGGACTGGTCAACGATGCTTTGAATACGAGGCTGCACTCGATGATGACTATTATGATGTCGTAAAAGATGAAATTTTCACGCCATATCAATTAGTTCAAAAGTTTTGCGGTAGAGAGACAATGAACAAAGTAGCTTTCTCCACAGTTATGTCTAACAAATAACAACACAACACCTATTATTTTAACATGTTACACTTTATTTTGCCACATAGAAAAGTTAGTATGAGTAAATATATATTACAATGAGTAGTAACTCATACCACAGACTCAATTAAAGTATTAAGTAGGAGTACATAATAGCCGATATGAGAGCTGTTGCTGCTCCCACACTGTTTGCCATCATTGCCGAGTTTCCAAATTTATAGCAGTTAGCCCCAGGCGTACCCGAGGTACCCGCAATAGGTCCATTTCCACCATTCGTTTTTGTTACGTAATCAGGTTTAGACGGATCGGCGGAAGCTGGTGGAGCAGGAGCTTTTTCGATATCAAATAAACACGTGCATCGTTTCGTAACCGAATATTCGAAGCCTCGATAATCCTTCTTGCCAACAAATCTTCCGCATTCTTGATTACCGCACGTCTCAGCGTTTGGAAACTCCATCGTTCGTTGTAGATAAGTGTACATTCGACCATCTTGATCTTGACACGAGCCACGGCCAAGGGCGGTGTATCCTTCGACTTTCGGCGGTTCCGTCATATCATCCGACGCGTGAGTTGTAGCGAAGAGCAAGAGAGCACCTCCGATAACATGATGATTTAATTTCATGTTTGCAATGTATGTATTGTCGCTGGCTGCTCAGGACAACTCACCCAGCGAGGCGATGACGGTTGTCGACCACGAGTAGAGACGACAGGCAGAGAAGAAAATGAGGGCTTTTCTGTATTTCCGCTTTTTTAGTCCCCCTCTTACGTATCGTACATAAAGGGGCTGTTGCCTGTTTGTTCTTAAGTTTGTAAAGATATTTATAATTCTCTATGATTGTTTATCATCTACTAGCTGCATCACAATTATAGATAAGAGCTTGCACATGCCTGACCATGCTTGCCTTCTTGATGTAGTGGAAGCTAACACTGTCTGGCGCACAACAATCTACGCCAGTTTTCAATCCCCATTCCTTATTGTACTGGTCATACCAATCCGGTGGTTCACCTTCCTTCGGTGGCTTCCAGTCCAAATGCGTACCCGGAGCAAAAGGATGGAAACGCTCTCTTCCGTGTGCATCACGTGTGTCAGTGAAATGTATGCCTAAATAGTTTAAACACCGTGCGATCATGACATCTTCCATACTCGTGCGTGTCCCTGCCGAACAGTGTGTAGCATCATCCAAATTGGCATGAAATTTGCGTAATGTTGCCTGTGATAGAGTATATCCCGCTCCACCACTGTTAAAGTAATCATGTCCTCCTGAATTGAATCTCCTCCCAACAAAGTATTCTTTCGTTTTGGGATCAGTTCCATCTTTATGAGTAAGTGATGATAAATATGTCTTTAGATTGTGAGGCAAAACAAACAGATCGTCCCCACCGATGAAAAACCAATCGTAATCATCGAGATAATGTGTCCCAACAAACTTCCACATGCTCCGGATTTTTTGCCACATCTAGTATTCAACAATAGGAGCAAGAGCTTTAGCGTGTATACTGAATTATTTAAACGGGTATGCATTGGCAAAATGCACTGTCAAAACTTACATTTCCATATTCTTCAGGTCCCTCATGTTCGAGTGATATCGCAGGTAATCTAGGATCCGATTCGGTACTAAAGGCAAGGAATCCATCACACCCACCCGCCCACGTTTCTCTCATTGCACGGATACGGTTCGCATGTGCATTTGCCATAGTATACACAAGACACATTACTTTCGGAGCTGGGACTGTTATTGATCCAACTGCACCATCCGCCTCCACCAAATCTTGTCCATAATGGTTCTGGGGATTTATAGTAACAGTGGTAGAGTTTAGCTGTCCAGTTGGACGGATCATAGTTTGTTTTAGAGACCTTTTATTCTCGTCATTATGCTTTTCCCCAGTCACACTAATATCTTCACATAATTCAGTTGCCAACGGAGGAGGGAATGGATTGCCATCTCGATCTTTACCATATAGCATCATTTTTCTAATCATTGTCACGTCTGGCACCCAGTTTTTGTCTTCGACTATTGGCGCATCTCCCCATTCGGAAGGATTTTCTTTACATCCAGCTAGATGCACACGAAGGTAGGAAGAATGAGACACAACGAGATATTTAGAATCTTGCTATCAATATAAAGTGAGAACGTGGCATAAAAGTGAGTTCTTACCAGGCTGATCTGTTCCATCACTAGTGGGTGGGGCTTTAAAGCAAGTTCTCCATGAATCAGGAGGATGGACCACAGGCGGTTGCCATCCCAAATAAGGATTCTTTTTCAATGCCGCTGATGTATATGGATTCTGACCATCAAATGATTCAGATATTATAATACCACCATCCTCGCTTACGTGTTTTGTTTCGTCATTCCTCATTCGTCGTAGTGCATTTTTCGGAAGGGAGATACGGCCGAATTTTCCCACGTGCATTGTCCCACCGCCGTTACTACTATCATCGGAGCTCGTTGTAAAATGGTACACTGCACCACCCCAAATAAACATTAAACATAGCAGTAATGCCCCAACAATAATATATAGTAATATTTTTCCTACATTCGTACTACTCTCTCCTCGTTTTTTCCCTCCGGCTGCGGATAAATGATGAGGCAGCAGTCCACCACCGCCACCATTATCGCTTCGGATACTTCCTCCACCACCATTTCGCAATGCTCGACGTTCTCTTGACGCGGCGACCTTCGAACTTGACGGCGTTGCAGCAGAGCGGCGGTGCATGTTGTAGCTTGATATGATGTAGTGTGGCGATGAAGAATGAAGGGTATGTACTCAAGGGCGAGGCGAATTTTCATTTCCTCTCTACGACTAGAAGAAGCGACGAGCGACGACTGCCAAACATGCATCGGTTGACGTTGACGGTGGTATCTGCTGTGCTATTGCTGCTGCTTGGAGGATCACCATTCAATAATGTTGCTTTGTCGTTCTCGCTCCCTCCTGTAATCGAATCCACCTTACATCAAATACCGAATACGATTGCATATCCTGCGGCATTCCTTGGAACATTCCGCATTGGGGCTGCGTTATCTGTCATCGGTTATCCACGTCTGCCATCAATTGATACCGAAGTTATGATAGGGAGTACTATTCTGCGTCTACCATCTTCGTCTGGTGGTGCACGCGTTCGTTTATTTTACCCGACTAATGCAACAACAACTCCATCTACAATGACAATGGATTCGTCATTATCATCATCATTATACGCACCCTATTGCACAGATGGAAAGCAAACGTCTGATGGGATGGCAGCATTGGTTGGTTTTCGACAGCTGGGTCTATCCTTCCTCCTTCGACATTTATCATCCGCATCTAGTGGATGTCTTGTGGATGTGCCCATAATTAATAGTGAAACAACATCATTACCACTATTGATATACAGTCATGGCTATGGTGGTAATATGGATATGGCAACATACTTTTTTAGAACAATGGCATCGAAAGGAATGATTGTGGCTGCTGTTGAGCATGCTGATGGTACTGCATCATCGACCGTGTTGGACGATGGGTACGAGCGCAGGTTTAATGAATACTTTATGACAGGACGACAGCAGTTGGTTCGAAGAGCATCCGAGCTGCTCGAGGCAGAACGATTCTTGCCAATGGAGATTGCAAGACGATATGGTGTGACCATTGATACTATTATGCTTGGTGGGCACAGCTATGGCGCTCCCTCGGCAATAATGGCGTCAAATGGAGCTTCGACATCTGATTCTAATGTACGTGGCCTCATCCTACACGATCCAGCGCTTGGAATGGGCTATGGTATGTTACCACCGAATGGTGCCAAATGTCGTGTGCCCGCAGTAAGCTACGTCTCTGATGAATATAATAAAGCAAATGTTAGATATGGTGATATCACTATTCATGTACGAGGATGCCGTCACGGCAATTTTGTGGATGCACCCTTGTGGGCTCCTCGATGGATTATGAGTGTGCTATCATTGGTCATACCAGTAGCTGGTCCGTCCGATGCTATAACAGTGCACAATCAGCTAGCAGATAGTGCGATTGCGTTTTTAAAGAGTCAGAATCCAATGTCCGAAGGGGTGTCGTCAGGAGAATTGTTGGATGTCGTGAACGTTGCACCTAGCAGCACAGCTCAACCACCACCATTATTTCTAAGAGCCCGGCTTGAAGGAAAACGACAATATTGATGAAGAAGTGCAATGCTAAAAGTTAATTAATACTGTTTCTCATAATTAGCGGTAATACCATCAAATCTTCATAATAAAAAATAACAAAAAGTGGTCAGAATGTGGAGCAATTATTTACCGATCAAGTGTAGAGATTAACTTGGCCTGTTCAGAAAGCAGACTTTCGTTTTGCAAGAATCAATAATTTAAGGAGGTACTGAAGAGTGGGACATCTTCAGCACCGCTGCAACTTGCTTTACAAATTGGTATTCATCTTGGTTCTTTCATCTTACCTTTTTAAGTTCCATATACTCTTCTAGCAAGAGCATCGGGCAAATCTTCCAATATGCTCATCCAAGGCTCTTCAACAATTATCATTTCATTCTCTGCAACAAAGTCTTGAAATAGTATTTCGCTATACCTTAGACATATCGTGAAGTTATTGCTGGTAATATCACTGTTTGTCTTCTTCGCGGAAGGAGGGCATGGAATCATGACGTCATCTTCCTTGATTAATTTGAATCGCTTGGCTCGTAGGTGATCAGGAGGAAACATACGTGACCTTTCTGGGACTGGTTGATCCAAGTCAACCACACAGAAAAATCCATGCGATCCCTGGTAAGAATGAGAAGAGAAATTGTATGTCAGCAACTAGTACTAATACGAGTCACAACGAGAATCATCAACACCTACCAAGATGAAACGTTGAGGAGTGCTAGGACTTGACACTATCCTCGTCACAGGCTCTGACCGTGATGTAAGCTCCTTGGGCAGCTTTTTCAATAAGGGTACGCCCATATCGTTACTCCAGTGACTCAATGAACGACGGAATAGGTTGTATAAGTAGAATTCGTTGTTCGAGCATCCAACTGCAAGAGAAGATTCGGCGCTCCCAACACCGCCAAGAAATTTGATGCACGTTGTTGGTGCATCCATCTGAGGCAGAGTCCACCAATGCTGGTAGCTGCCGTCATCACTGATGGATAGCTTAAAGACATGGACAGCACCCTTTTCAGAAGAAAATCGCCTAGCAGCAAGCCATTGCCCGTCGGAACACACATCCAAAGACACGATGGGAAAGTGATGCGATGTGGCAGTCCAGTCCATCATGTGCTCTTTGAAAACATGCTTTAGCAACACTTTATCGCTAGATATCGCAAGAATGCTGATTGGACCATTGTTAGTAGCGCAGATCAAATGACCTTTTACAAATCTTAAGGCTGTTGCAGGATGCTTGCAGTCTCCACTGAGACTAATTTTTGTTGGACGTACATCTAGTATCCCGCCGTCGTCTTCGACCACTAATGAAAATACGTACAGTGATACAGCATCACTTGCGGCAAGAAATTTGCCATCATCGCTGATAACAGAACAGTTCAGGTTGAATGGGCTTTGAATGGCTATTGTTTTGACAAGGCACTTGGACTCATCTCTTGTTTCCGGAAGCCTGACCGTTCGGCCATCATCAGCCAGACGATATACATCAATTCTGTTGTCTCTTGTTACTGCAATGAGTCGCTGCGCACGTGATACAGATATCGGTGAAAGACTTGGCCAATTGTACCAGATCTTCGGTCTGATGCTCTTAAAGTCTTGTACGACATAGGAGCATATACGAGTATCAACGCTTCCACTCACAAGAAGTTCAAGCGGATTCGAACTGTTAGGGGTCTCTTTGTGGCAGATTGCTAGCGCCTTCACATCGTGTGAATGCTTACGATGCGAGTTGGAACTAATCCATTTGCTTAACCCTTCGTCATTAGAAGTTGAAGACTTGCGTTGTATGCATCGCACACTTGAGTCAATGCCACTGGCAAATATCTTGGTCTCGTCTTCACTAACAGCTAGACAGAGTACATCGGCACCGCTTTCATTATGATCAAACGTTTGAGTCATAGTACCGGACATACCGTCCCAAAACTGGATATGACCAAGTGAATCTCCCGAGATCACAGTCCCGTCCGACAGTGCTTGGAGCGCCCATACTTTTGTCGATTGACGAAGTCCTCGATTCTCGACAGTCATTCTCAGTGTAGACTTCCACCGATACGAAATTGACACTGTGCCTTTTGCTGGAGCAATGATAGAGCCGGTACTGATAGGACCTGTTACGATCGACGTAACGCAATCAAATCTACGAATGGTACCATCCGCCACTGCGGCAAAGATTACGCTACCTCCCATTCCACCACCATTATCATTCCCATTCGGGCCCGGCAACCATGCCATTGAGAGAATAGCACTTCCTGCGCTCGGCAATGTTGCTGCAAGTGTTGGAAGTCCTGATACGACTCCTCCTCCATTGCTGCCAAACGCATCATATATCTTGATTGTCCCATCCTCACACCCCGCTGCGAAATACCCTCCACCAAAGCTCTCCAAACTGTTAGCTTTAGTAGACTTTCCACGGTAGCACATGGTTGTTAGGCAGAAAACGCCCCCTCCACCACTTCCAATTACATTAGTCTGACGCTTCGTTGCAAAGTCTAATTCGAATATGGTACCATCACGACTACATCCAAACAAACGCAACTGTTCATCTGTATGACGAATACGATGAAACTGATGTTGTGCACTATTCACATTGCCATTACTATTATTGTTTTTATCATCCATGTAATTGCCTCGATTACCACCATAAATCCACACAATTGCATCCACCTCACGTCCACGCACACCGGGAATATGACCAAGAGTAACCCATCGATCTTGTGGACTTAATAGCTCCACCGATCCACCCTCACGAGAAATGGCCAACCTCGCTGGATGACGTTGTGTTGTCACATGTTGAGAAGAATTGGTAGTGGTGGGAAAGTGTATTGATGTTGTGGTGGATGCCATGGATAAAATAGATCGTGGATGAAGTTTTAAGAAACGTAAACGATGTACCTTTACATCCATAATATTTTTCGGCTTGATGAATGACTCTTTAGGAACAACAGCTGATAGTGGCAGCGACTTATCTCGTGGAGCATGCTTGCGTAGATTGGGATTGGGACTTACACTTGGTTTAGCATACTTGATACTTTTCTGTTCTCTCTTGTGCTGTGATGACTTTTTGTTTTTTCTCGATGATGACTTCTTCGTCTTTGTAGCTAATGGTTCATCCTCAGGAATGGATTCTTTATCGGGAGTAGCATCATTCATTTTCTTTTTCTTGGAACTTTTAGATGGTGTAGTGTCTTCTTGTGTAGTCTCATTGTTCTCCGCTAATTTGGCAGTTGGTACCACAGCTTGAGGGGCATCGGGCAAACTCTGTCGCATCCTCTTGAGTTTATTTTTAGATGGTTGTAGATTAATAGTTTCTGCTGATGGGCCGTCAGTACTTTCGTTTGGCTTTACTACTGCCAATGCTGCATTAGGGGTCGGATTTGGAGTATCATTTTTCTTAGTCGAAGATTTGTCCTTGGACTTGAGAGTGTACGTCGATGCAACTTCTACCGCCGCAGATTTGTCTCGATTACTCTTTCGCTTCTTCTTCTCCTCCGTAGATTTCACCACCGTGACGTCCGTCGTCGTCGTCACTACTTTCTTCTTATCCGACTTGCTCACAACTTCTTTATCCACAATCTTATTCTTCTTCTTCGGCACCTCGACAACCTGTTCGTCTACTTTCGACGACAAATCATCGCTTGTTGCAGATGATGAGTTTAAATTCCTCATCTTCCTATCAGATTTATCCTTGGGAATCGCTGCGGTGGTGGTACCAACTGCGGCATCGTAAGTCCCAGCACCACCACCAAGAATTGTTTCCGGTATCGCCTCCAATTCCTTCTTCCCCTTGGCGGTCGACGCTGCCTTCCTTCCACTTGAATCTTTAGTGGCCCGCCGCGGACGTGTCGTTGAAGCCGTCGCCTCCTTGGCAGATGATGATGGTGTGACCGATGCCTCATCGTCAGATGATTGGCTCTGAATCCGCCGGCTACGTCGTACTTCTACCATCGTGACTTTTTTGTGGAAGCCAGAGCAGCCAGAGGCCCGCCATTTGAATTTCCGTGCATCATAGCGATTCGTTCGATTGCCGACGACGCAGTTCGAAACAGAATAACACTCTACGATACGTTACCATTACAATCCGCAACTAACCATGACTCTCGATGAGGAGTATCGTCATTTACATCCGCATGCATTCCACCTCCAGCTGCCGCGTCATCACAAGACGGAGGGTGGTATCCCGTATGCAACTATTGATGCACATCGAAAGGCACGTGCGATTATTAAATTGTCCAAGTCCTTGGTTTTGAAGGAGGTCTTCTTTGTGAATCATGATTACGAGGATACTGAAGATGCTGCTGATGTTGGCACAGAGGAGGAAAAAGATGGCGTTGTGGAGGACAGTCTAGTTGATGATGATGAAGAGGTTATGGATGATGAAGATGTTCATCAAGAGGCCACGTCATTGCATCAATTATCTCTCCAATGTCAACGTCTATATTCTCAACTAAGCACTCTATCCAAGCTGCATTACTACTGTGGTGGGATATCACAATCTGAAATTTGTGATATGATATTGACAGTACTACGATTGTTGTGTGCCACTGTAGAAATCATCGATGAGGATGATTCGACGAGGAAAGTTATTATTCACTATGACAACGTGGGTCATATCCTCGAGAGGAGCGGAGATACATCTAGCATGATGTTGGAGCAACTAACTTTCAACAACAATGAAGCATCAACATCTCTTTTACATCCTTTTGCCTTGCCATCAACTGCACGTCAATCTCTCCTTAGCGTTGCGTTAGACCTCGTGAGAATCAAGAAAGATCGTCTACGGGGGGTTAGCAACTCGGCACTATTCATATCTTCTTCGAAGAATGACAATGGCAGTGGTGGTGGTGGTGGTGATGGTAGTAGTAGTATCGCCCATCGGCAGCAGCTACTCCTATCCCATCAGGCACTACTCCGTATGCTCTTACGTACGGCACCCTATCTCAACGAACATGAGGTAGACTTACCCCCCAAGGAGGCGAATGGGATGCGTAGCAGTATATTAAAGAAGAGTGTCAACTTGATACGTTCCTGTCGTCGATTCTTTGATCAGGGAAATATTGGTGAAGGAGGAGGAGGAGAAGAAAACCGTGATAAAACTGCACGATTATTATGGTCAAGTCTACGAAAGGATTTGGAATATCGTTCACATTCCAACTCTACCTTTCGTGCATTAATCTTACTCTACCTCTTCCACCCATCCAAGTGTTCGAGTGCATACTACCTTGAGGTATTACCACTATGGATGGAATGTTGGAGGAATATTGATCGATGTCCAGACTGGGATAATCTATGGATGGTATTATTCTCACGTGCAAGGAAATATGTTCCCCTTACCAATGATGTCGCGGTGAATATTTGGTCAACATTACGGAAGCATTTACTAGCATCCTGCAAATATTGGCTTCAGGTACCGGTGGGTGGGGTAAGTGCCGATAAGTCCTTCCCGAATGCTGCTGCACCGGGAACACGTTCATTCCCCGTACGAGTAAAGGTATTTACTGGGGGTGAAAGTCGATACGAGGAGGGAATTAACTTCGTGGGAAAGTTGTCCAAGTTGTTGATGTTCTGCACGGCCGCCCCCACAGCAGATATTGCAATCTCTGAGGGTACAGCAGATATATTACGCTTCCTATCATTCATCAAACCATACTACAACCCCTCGAATTCTGGAGCATGGACGTTTCCGTTGGGTGCGTTCCTACACTACCTTTCGTATTCGTTATGTGAGAGGGTGGGTGTTATGGCAGGTTGGAAGGTACTGCAACGCGATCATTCCGATGTAGCGACTATGCTACTTAGCGAGGAGCCATATTTGAATAGTATCAATCTTACATCGAATGAAATCGTGGCACTGTTGGATGTAATGCTGCCACTTTGTCAACAGGCACTGTACAGTAAAAACCCCAGTGTTAGTCATTGCGGTGAAACGGCATTATTGTATCTTGTTCAGATAGATCCTATGCGAGTGACACCGCCCTTACTAGACTTTGCACTGCGTGCACTGGATGTGTCTGCGGTCAATCTGGCACATCAGGCCCCCGCCGCAATGTCAATGCTGTCCAAGTTGCTTCAACCAGCACTACGAGCTCGGCCGGACATTCTACTATCGCGTTTGCCGGAAATATTGCAACTGAGCTTGGCAGGAATTGACAGTAATGATCAAAACAAGACACTTCGGACGATGATTTTCTATAGAACATTGGTTACGTGGGTTCCAGTTGGTGGTCCATGTCTAATACCAAGTGATGTAGACAACAGTAAGTCATCAGTATTGGATCAGGACGGAAATGATGGTACAATACAGGTTGGTAACCAGTTGATGGATACTCGGTATAGCTTTGTCAACTTGGATGATTATAAGACAGCAATAGCTGCTCTTCCACGAAGCTCTGTCTTGGTTCATCAAGAACAAGATCGAGATGAAGAAGAAAATCCAATGTTACAGGAAAACATTCGACATGATGCCATGAGTGCCATGACTGATTGGTCGCTAATGTTTCTCGATCGAGTTTATGAATTGTTACGTGCGACTGGTGAGCAGGAGAAATTGGGCAAGGGACAAGGTGGTACAGGCATGTTGCACACCTCTAGCGATGTCCAGACCACGAAGAATTTCTCGCGGATCATGAAGGAGACATTGATATATTTTTTTTCAGCCATGGATGACAGCACATACAGCGCAGCTCTACGCAGTGTCACTCGTTTTCTACAAGAGGAAACTTTACCTTTTGCTGCCAAGGATGCAGGACTTCTATGCCAAGCATTATGCTCTACTAGATTTGCCACTGAAGTGAATGATTACGGTGGAATGGATACAAATCCAGGATTTGATGCACTCGTGCCGATATTGACTGAAAATCTCAACCACAAATCAAGCAAATGTGTCATATACCGTCTTCGATGTCTCGCTGGAGCAATTCGGTACGCTGGTTCAACTGTGCTGAAGCACCGTGAGGCTGTATCATCAGCTATTGCGTTCGCCTTATCGAGCTCGAATGATCGCGTAATATTCAAGACTGGTTGTAAGCTATTACGACATACTTTGTCGTCTCAATGTGAAGAATACCCAATTGCACAGTGCTATCACCCCATGAGACTTGGTAAGAGTGAAGATCAACACCAGTCTATTCTGGGAATGTCAGCTCTCTTACGTGGGGACAAAATCTTGTGGCATGTTCCTAATGGAAAACAGCTCGCTTTTTCAGTTGGCTTACTTTCTCAGTTCGCGTTGAAACGTTGGATAGAATTAGGGTCTCCATGTGTCGGCGACGAGAGCAATGTAAATTTGCAGCAATGGAGACAATCTCTTCGTGTCATGCGGTACACTCTTCGAGGCTGCTCTGGTATCCTATTAGACGAGGAACCCGAAGTCATCTTGTCGCAAACAGAAAAAACATTCAGCCCCCGCGAAGTTGCTGCTGCAAAACTGATGCTATCCATGTCCGATGAGTCAAGGAATGCACTGCGGAGTCTTCGGCCGGAACTTTGTCTTAGTCTTCTAAACGCCATGCGCTTGATCGCAAGAGATACAATGGACTGCGAGTCTAAAATGAATGGTGATAATAGTGAAACAAGTGGAGTACAATATACTAAGAATGAGACAGGGTCTCTAAGCAATGATTATAAGATTGTGACGGAAGTCATTCAGCTGTCTGAGCTGCTCCTGGCAAGGCGAGGAGCTCAGTACCAATCAAGTAAAGCCAAGACGATTTATCGAGGCCAAAAGGAGATCCTCACTGATTTCGCTCTTGCATCAGAGGCTGATTTTCTGCATTCGGCACTGGCTAGATGCAATGATGATTTACATACTGGAACTAATCGTTCGACTTACAAAGATGGAGAGGATTCAGGGAAGACAGTGTCCCGTGCTCTTCTTGTTTGTAGAATTCACTTATCAAATCAAGATCTTATTGCTAATGCATCGACTCAAATTCCTCGTCGGCTTCGAAAGCTTAGAGGTGATGCAGGCAGTGAGTCCCATGCGAGTGTTTTCTCTTTGAATATAACTCTACAAGCGCTGCAGGAGAGTTTTGGCAGTAGCTATGCCATTAATGATCATTCACCCCTCGAAGTATATGAAGCTTTCTTTGATGGCCTCTGTGGACTGGCTTGTCACCCGAACATAAATGTCCGAAGCGATGCACACACCATAGTTGATTTCGCACTGACTAGATTGGGCTGGATTGCCACACACAACAATCGCCCGGCACGCCTCCTTAATGCAATTACACTGAATGATACTGACCAAAATGGACTTCACGGTATTCCATGTTGCTCACAACTTGTTAACCAAGTCAACTCTCAGGGCAAGCGATCCCGATTGGCAGAATGTGTCAAAGGGGTTGCAATGATAGTTGCTATGCCAAGGATTTTGAAACACTTCCGTTGGGAAGCAGCGAACCGATTAGAGTTGGTAAAAATGTTATGTGGTACCAAGAAATTATTGCAACTGCTTCCACAGGAGGAGTGTCCAAAGTTTCTTCATTATGTCAACTCTATCTTTCTCTCCTATCGATCGATGTTATTCTCTCTACAGCGTAGTACCAAGAAAGATCAGACAACGCATGAGGCCTGTTTATTATTCCTCCTTGGCATACTGCAAGAAGGTTCAGGTGCAATCGATACAAGCATAGATAACAATGACTCTGGCGCCATGCACTGGCGAGATCGTCTTGTTGCAGCTTGGTTCGTGTTGATGTTTATTGATGAACGAGATTTGATTGTCGGCGACCCCATGATCATAACGCAAATTTGGTCCATGTGCTTTTCGATCATCGAAGAAGAGGTTGGGCAGCCTTTACAACGTGTCATCATTGGACTGCTTGGTAAACTCGTTTCACTGTCAAACCTACTGTCCAAAAAGAGCTTGAAGTGCCCCGAACTTTGTACCGTGATGTCAAATGAAAAATTTTGCCATGCATTCTCCAATGCACTCGTCTTCGATCACCGCGAAGATACTAGTGTGAGTGGTGGTCATGCTGCACAGTGGTCTACAGGTATAGAAGAAATAATCCGTGATGCAACCTACAATCTCGCCGGTCGCATGCTTTTCCCTTTCAATCGGATCAGTATTAAATCTGTGACATTCAAGATCCAACACTCGCAACTGATAGAGGGCATCCTCCTAGCAATAGGGAATGACAATGTCAAGGTCACATGCATTTTCTTGCTAGATAAGGCGCGGGAGCTGGTTTCTTCGCCGCCTAGTGAAGACCAGAGGAATCAACAGTGTACAGCAGCAGAAATATTTGCTGGATGTGCTAAGGCACTATTGCATTACTGTATTTCTCAAGATGAGAGGGATGTCATTTGGGAAACGATCCTGCTTCCGTTCCTTGAGGAGTCTGTTGTTAAAATGCCGACCAATATTCTAGGGGCGTTCTACGATGGCTGCAGGTATATCATTCAACACACTCCTCCAAGCAATTTCTTTCCACTACTTAAGTGGTCAATAAGTAAAGTACAAAGCACACTTTGGCAGCATGAAGAAGATGTAGAAGACAGCAGTGGCAATGGGTCAGCCATGGCTGACCGATTTGCATTGCAGGGGAAGTGGATGTTAGTGGTCCAAGCAGTCCTAGTTGATATCGATTGTGTAGACCAGCAGCCATTCTACGCTGCCATATTGAATGTTGAGAGCACCTCCGCGACATCAGAGATCAATCTCAGCCAGTCATTGAAGCACGTGAATGATATTCTTACTCCGTGTCTCTTGAATGCCATCGGGCACCCCTATGATAAGTGCCGTGATCATATTGCGTCTTGTCTGTACAGAATTTGCAACTGCTACAGGAATTACAGCAAAGCTTTGGGGAATGATGCTCGGTCGACTGAAAACCCCGAGATTCAGATGATGAAGCGACTAACAAGTATCAGCGACTCTGATAGGTATTCATTCAAGGAAAGAGTCAGAGCCTTAGCCACATTAAGGAAATTTGTTTCGTGCTGCGTACACTGGGGAGATGCAAAGAATGAGTATTCACAATTCATAATTCCGCTACTACCTATTGCATTTCTATCTCTACAGACTGCTGAAGGTCAAGTGACTCCCGAAGACCGAGTGCTTGAGGCTGAGTTGGTAAAGGGCTACCGTTACGCCATAGCTGACGTCAGTTCGTCGTGTATTGCCAATTATGGTGTGTCTCAGGATATAACACGGGTCCTTGATGTTTTGAAGGTAATGGCTTGTCATGAGTACTGGCAGATTCGACAGGCCAGTGCCCATTTTCTACGAAACTTCCAGGGTGCTCACAAGTTCTTATTCGGCAAGGAACAAGAGGAATTGTCTTTGTCAATTGCAATTTCACTCCTGGCAGATGATCGCCGAGAGGTATCGAGTGCAGCAACCTCCACGCTTACCGGGATTCTTGCCATGCTTCCACAAGCTACTTTAGAGGAGCTTGTATCAAAATATATCTCTATTGCAAATAAGGTACGTTGTTGGTCTTTGCCTTTAAGGCACATGATCATTATGATGACATCACACTTATCTCTTTGCTTTCGATTCGAACCTCTAGTCTCTCAAGAAGAAAACACGCAAAAACGCTTCACCGGTGGATACAATGTCAATCGAAGAAAACAAAAAGATAGCAGCTATTGAAAAGGGGCGTGCCATGAGGCAGCAGAAGTCTGTTTTCTTGCTCTCTGCTGCTGTCCTAGGGAGACCATATGACACTCCACCCTACATTCCTGTGGCGTTAACCGCCCTCTCGAAACACTCTTTCGAAAATAAGGCGTCATTGAGCGTGCGTGAGGTTGTTAAGATGGTTTGTTCGGAATTCAAGAAGACTCATACAGACAACTGGGAGGCACATCGTGCACAGTTCACGCAAGAGCAGCTTGAAGCTTTGGAAGATGTGGTTAGTACTCCACATTATTATGCTTAGCTTTAAGATTAGTGTTTAATAAGTACTATCCCACTCGGTGTGACGGCGTAGTTTGTAATTTCTGTCCGATCGCACCCTCCTACCCTTATCCAGTGCCATCTTTACTCCATGTCCCATTTCCTTCTGAATGTACGAGTCGAAGAGTGGTCCATTGCTAATGGGTGGTGGCGCCGCTAATGGTGTCGACGTATCATCACCTCCTCCTCCTGTGCTCTCGGTGTTATCTATACTGTTTGCATCATATCCACCCAAGCTCATCATTGCCTTAACGACCTCTTCATCCATGACCCCCTCCTCGACACAACCCTTGTGATACAACGCAAATGCCATATTTCCCCTTGACAGACTGGGGGGGATACAATTACCTATTGTGCGTATCAAATACGTATACGTTGCCGAATTCCGCCCAGTGACCTTATCTACCTTCCCCTTATTAGTATTCCCATCTAACAATCGTGCTTGTCGTTTCAATGCTGAACGGGATGTGGCCAACTTATTTGAGTGTTTGAGTGTACGTAATGTCAATGCTGAGCAGTCATGCATACGAGAATAGGTGGATAATGCCGCATCGATTGTTACATCACGTAGTCGCTCCCGCATTTCGTCAGGAGACATGCCTTTCGTATACAAACTCCCCATGCCCAGTACTCTTGCCTGTTCGATAGCATCGGCATATGCCATCGGGTCAAAGTTGGCAGCAGTACGTAATACTGCATTGAAGGATATGGGAGTTGGACATGTCCGTACATCAAATGTTCGAGTTGTAAGGTCCATAATTGCTAAATTACCTGCGCCAGTACCAGCCCCCACACCAATTCCTCGACCTACCCCGCTCATGGGGACGATGCCAACGTCACCCCCATCCATCATATGACGACTAAGGATAGTGTCTAGTATCGATTTGGCAAGTTCTGGTGGTGAGCCCACATCCTCTGGCATGAGATTGACAAGATCAACGAGCTTGGTGGAACCATCTTTGCTATGATAATATTCATGACATAGACAAGCGATACTGTCCAAGACTAAATCATACATATGAGTTGTGACGCCAGGATCAGGACCAAATTGATACTTCTCCGGATCACTATTCTCCGGAGTACTGGCGGTTGTATCATCATCATTTGCCCCACTCCTCGACGACGATCCGGCAGGATTTATTATTCCAACCTTGACCATATTCTCATTCAAACCGTCAGCCCATCGTTCAAATGATTCATCGGACTCCTTCGTGTCCAACTCCCCCTTCTCGTCATTGTCGCTATAATCATCCGATGACGAATCGCTATCACTGCTACTACTGCTGCTGCTACTATCACTTGTCGTGGTAGATGTGGGGTCTAACACCTGACTTCTAACTCGTGTTCGAAGCTCAGCATATGTCTCGCCCTCCTTTGACATGCGTTCGAGTAAATCTAACATGGCACGAAAACATTCCTCCTTCTCCAAAGGAACGTCATCCTCTTTGTTGCCACTGCCGTTGTCACTACCACTACCACCGTCATAGGTCATGGTCCCACGTGCAAGACAACGTGATACATAACTCGTACCATCCACAACACGTGCATTCAATCCTCGCATAACATATTCAGCACGCTGGACTGCCGCATCCGATGCATAATATGCATCTGCAATTTCTTCTTCGATACTTTTTAGTACGCTACTATTCTTTGGTTTTGTATACGTTATGAGTGTTCCGAGAGGGGCATCAAAGATAGATTCCACCTCTTGTCGTAGCATTGTTGGTGGACACGTGGGGGGTGGTAACGTTCGTGAATGTCTCGTGGGGAGTAGTAGGGATAGTGTTGAAGCAGCGGGAGGAGGAGGTGGAGGGGAGGGAGGAGACTGTCGGTCGCTGCCACGGATATCATCTTCACCGTCGTCCTCGTCCAGAGCTGCTGCCGCGGCAGAGTAAGCACGACGGAGTGAGTTGTTATTGTGTTTGCTGATACTCATGCACCGTCGACTCGTCACAGTCCACACGTGCGACGACGATGATTGGCGGCTGGATGATCTGCCACTACCAATAAAAATCGTTATCAGACGTTCATCATCCACAACACACACTGGACGCCATGCACGACCACCCCGGAATAGTGAGCCCGGACGCCGAAGGAGAGTTGACGCCATCATAGAAGGGTTGATGGGTATCCTATGGGTAGCTGGCGGGACCATTTTTCCCGCCTCATGAAACAGATGTGGGGAGAGAAGAAGAAGGTGACCCTGTGAGGAGAATAACAAGGTTGTGAGGAGCGCTGGTGAGATAGATACGTGTACATGATAGAGCACTATTTTTTATCGGCTATGTCAAACTTCACCACTTCATCCGAAGAATAGGCAATGATGAGATATGATCGACGACGGATGGCATGGACGCCAATCACAATCAAATCAGCAAGTAGCAGATGTAGCATAGAAAAAGCTTTTGAACAATATGAGGCAGCCTTTGTACAGATAGCAGAAGAGAATGGGGCAGAGAAAGCAGCAGAGAAAGTGGTAGCTCTTGCTGCTGCTGCTGCTCACACGGTTCTTGCATTTCTCCAACAACATATCAGCCCTCACAGTACAATTGTGATCTGGGCCATGAACACGGCGGCTATCAGCTGCTAATTTCGTGGCGAGTTTCTCAGCTTCATTGTAATGATGCATCTTCAGTAGCAGCTCCCCGTATTCTAATCCAAATCGCATTGTGTGCTCTGATGTCAAGCCGTTCTTCTCAATGTTATACTCATAAACAGATTTCGCATTCTTCATGAAAGCTTTGCTCGATTCGGAGGGGGTCCTCATGACATCGATACTAGTTTGAATAGCTTTGGCCTCATCCATGATGCCGAATTGTAGATAAATATCAAGAGATTTTTCGTAGTACACTATACCTTCCTCAATATCATCTAAATAATTCAACAACGCCAAATAGTTGTAAGTTCTTGCTTCGAAATCACAGCGTAATGCTTTTAACTGCGAGTGTGTCATCTGTTCCTTCTCCTTAATCTGCTCAACAATTGACAACAACTTTGTGCTGAGCATTTTTGCCTCGTCTACAGGCACCGCTTCCTTTACCATTCCCCCCTGATGGCGATAAATCATCAAAAACTCGCGCTGAAGATCGACAGTTGTTCCGATTCGAAGACGAAGAGCGATCATCACACATAATTTATCATTGTAGCTTTGTCGATGACGGCTATCAGATGAACCAGTGGACTTTACAGCAGTCTCTTCCGTTGATTTCATAGCAGAACGCTTGACAGGTGCCTTGGCATCCTCGAACGAAAGTGCACTCATAGTGGTTACTGATCCCGTGTCCGTAGCATTGACTCTGTTAATCGTGCTACTAGGAGGCGTGCTTACAATGGCATTTTCTGGCACAGTATTGCTAGGCATCACGCACATTTTACCGTTGAGACTCTGTCGTGTGAGGCCATAGGTTGACTCAGTAAACGAGATAAAAGCAGATGTCATCTCAAGTGCCAATTGAGCCTTGAATGGTTGTTTGCAGCTGAGGCATTTATACCACGGCTCCTGAAAGTCGTGTTTACCCACCAACGATTTGCTCTTTTGTTCGGCATACTTGATCATGCAGGAGAGGTGGGCATAGCCTGCGTCATTGCCACGGCAGGAGCAATCACGTACCACCGGCTTTCCCGTCTCATCGGGTCCTTCGTCCAAACAGAAACAGCATGCTGCACCGTCCGGTGTTGCCGTCATATATCTATTGAGATTGATGCCATTGAGATGAATCATTGTCCGCTGTTGATGTTGCTCAATCGAAATCATTGACCGCTGCTGAGGCTGCCGGTGCTCATGATCTCCGCCATCACCCGTCGACGGCTTCGGCTTTGACTTTTTCTTGCCCTTCTTCCCCATCTTGATCGAAAGAGGACAATAGAGCGGAGCGGAGGAGAGAAGATGTCGTCGCGAGGAGCTTCGTCCTGTTGTCAGCGTGGGTGGCATACGGACTCAGATCGATCCATCTCTTCGTCGATGTCACTGCAACCGACGATTGCCTTCCACCTCTGTCATTGTCGACGGTGCTGCCTTCAACCTCGTTCACCGCTTC
>Ga0247843_1003318_pt1 | contig 26752 bp, 25 predicted proteins | sample LaCruzMarch2017__FD_192420 | JGI IMG/M metagenome (GOLD analysis project Ga0247843, IMG submission 192420) | Freshwater microbial communities from meromictic Lake La Cruz, Castile-La Mancha, Spain - LaCruzMarch2017_8m | ecosystem: Environmental > Aquatic > Freshwater > Lake | place: Spain... | reverse complement strand
TTACTAACCCAGATGATTTACTCAATACTGGAGTTGATGTGGAAGCGCGTCCGCCAGGTAAGCGAGTCAAGCGTCTGTCGCTCTTATCAGGAGGCGAGAAGTCACTTACTGCAATCGCTATGTTGATTGCTATCTTTAAAGCGCGCCCAAGTCCGTTCTATGTACTCGATGAGGTTGAGGCCGCACTCGATGATGTGAACTTAGGTCGCCTGCTAACAATCCTGGAAGAGCTACGCCAAAGTTCACAGTTGATCATCATCACCCACCAGAAGCGCACTATGGAGATAGCTGATGCCCTCTATGGCGTGACAATGCGCGGAGATGGTGTGACGGAAGTGATCTCACAGCGTTTACGTGAATCTGAAACCGCGTAATCTGCTAGCCGGTTAACGATGGGTCTTTTTAATCGTTTAGTAGCCAAAGTTCGTGGAACTTCCACAGCATCAGCACTCGATTGGTCGGAGATTGAGACCGAGCTACTCTCATCAGATTTAGGCCCATCGCTTGTCACAGAGTTGTTGGCGGCCGCGAAGAAGATGCGCGGAGATGTTGCAGAAGGTGCAATCAAAGAGATTCTGCGTAGTAAATTCTCCGATAAGTCTCGTGCGCTAGCCGATGGAGATGGCCTTCAGATCATTGTGATTGTCGGCGTTAATGGCACGGGCAAAACCACCTCGGTTGCAAAGCTAGCAACACATCTACATTCGCAAGGAAAGTCCATACTCCTTGGGGCAGCCGATACTTTTCGCGCCGCAGCTGTTGAGCAACTAACAACATGGGGTGAACGCATCGGTATTGAAACTATTTCAGGAAAAGAAGGAGCTGAGCCGGCTTCGGTCGCTTTCGATAGCGCTAAACGCGCTCTAGAAGTAGGTACCGATTTTCTTTTAATTGATACCGCTGGTCGACTTCACAATAAAAGTGCGCTCATGGATGAACTTGGCAAGGTAAAGCGAGTTGTAGAAAAGGTCGCACCGATCTCTGAAGTTCTCCTGGTCATTGATGCGACCACAGGGCAGAACGGTCTTACGCAGGCAAAAGTATTTGGCGAAGCTGTTGATGTCACCGGACTGATTCTGACCAAGCTCGATGGAAGTGCGCGCGGTGGGGTAGCGCTGGCCATTGAGAGCGCTCTGGATATACCCATTAAGTTCATCGGAACTGGGGAAGGTGCCACGGATTTCACCCCCTTTGATGCGGAGAAGTACCTAGAGGGCTTGCTCGCGTAACCCACTTGTAACAATTGGGGTGCATTTGTGACACACCCTTAACCTGCAAATCCATCTCCTGTAATGCGCCGTAGGCATCTTTGCGCCATCTCAACGACGAGTATCTCAATCGTATGCAATGGATTCTGATAGAAGGAATTCGGAAATGGACTCGATATGGAAGAAGTAGTTCTTAATAGCGGTGACACCGCGTGGATGCTGGCAAGTACAGCCCTTGTACTTTTGATGACTCCAGGCTTGGCATTTTTCTATGGCGGAATGGTTCGCACGAAAAGTGTTCTAAACATGATGATGATGTCGATGGTGACAATCGGAATCGTGAGCGTTCTTTGGGTTATCTATGGTTTCGAATTAGCCTTTGGATATAAATCAGATTCACCTTGGTATGGTGGAATCGGACTAAGTAATCTTGGTGGGCAGGTAAATGAGCTCGCCAATAATGGCGGCGTGTATCCAATTCCAGTTCTCGTCTTTGCGGCCTTCCAATTAATGTTTGCAATCATCACTCCAGCACTTATCTCTGGTGCCATTGCTGATCGTGCAAAATTCACTTCTTGGGCAATCTTTGTCGCGATCTGGTCAACAGTTGTCTACTTCCCAGTGGCTCACTGGGTCTTCGCATTTGGAAACAAGATTGGCGACACAATCACTAGCACCGGATATCTCGCCGGTAAGGGAGTCCAAGACTTTGCTGGTGGAACTGCGGTTCACATCAATGCCGGCGCTGCAGGTTTGGCACTTGCAATCGTTCTTGGAAAGCGCATCGGGTGGCGTAAAGAATCAATGCGTCCACACTCATTGCCACTGGTAATGCTTGGCTCAGGTTTACTGTGGTTTGGTTGGTTTGGCTTTAATGCTGGATCTTCCCTTGCTGCAAATGGAATCGCAGGACTTGCCTTTATGAATACTCAGGTCGCAACTGCGGGTGCAGTAATCGGTTGGCTCTTAGTTGAAAAGATTCGCAATGGACATGCAACATCATTGGGTGCGGCGTCAGGTGCGGTTTCAGGTCTTGTAGCCATCACACCAGCGTGTGCATTCGTTGCTCCTTGGGCTGCAGTGGTGATCGGTTTCATCGCCGGAATCCTCTGCTCACTTGCAGTGAGCCTGAAGTACAAGTTCGGCTTCGATGATTCACTCGATGTCGTAGGCGTTCACCTTGTTGGTGGCATCTGGGGTTCACTAGCAATCGGTCTATTCGGAGCTAGCGCTGTCAATAGCATCGGACTAGATGGAATCTTCTATGGTGGTGGAACTGCGCTGCTAAGCAAGCAAGCACTAGGTGTTGGTCTAGTACTTGCGTACTCATTCATTGCAACTCTGATTATCGGATATGCAATCGAAAAAACTATCGGCTTCCGTGTCACACGTGAAGTTGAAATCGAAGGCATCGACCTCAAGGAACATGCTGAATCTGCTTATGAACTAGCTAGCTCATCACGTGGAGGTGCATCACTATGAAGTTGATTACCGCAATTCTCAAACCGTTCAAGTTAGATGAAGTAAAAGATGCTCTGCAAGCAGCAGGCATTAACGGCATGACTGTCTCTGAAGCCAGTGGCTTCGGACGCCAGCGTGGTCATACCGAGGTCTATCGTGGTGCTGAATACACCGTTGACCTCGTTCCAAAAGTCCGTCTCGAAGTTCTTGTAGATGACAAGGATGCGGCATCAACCGTGGATGTCATCGTCAAAGCTGCATCAACAGGATCTATCGGTGATGGAAAGGTTTGGACAACTCCAGTAGAACAGGTCGTGCGCGTTCGAACAGGAGAGCGTGGACCTGAGGCTATCTAGGGAGGTCCAAACCAAGTAACTGGAAACTAAGATTGGACCATGGGAACACGAGAGCGAAGAAGTAGATCTAACGAGGGAGATCTTCTTCTCACATCGCTGTTCCAAGAAAGTGGCGCCAATGTTGAAGAGGTAGCTATCGCCGCGGTCGGAGGTTTCGGCCGCGGCGAACTATCTCCAGGTTCGGATTTAGATATTGTCATTCTTCATAACGGATCCCTACCTGAAGTTCAGTTGGGAGAGTTAGTAAATAAGATTCTTTATCCAATTTGGGATAAAAAGATAAAGGTTGACTACTCCGTCCGCACCCGCACGGAGGTTCGAGCTGCGGCCAGTGATGATCTCAAGGTAATTCTTGGTCTATTAGATATCAGGCTTGTCTGTGGAAGTGCTGATCTAGTTGCCAGCGTACAAATCGATGCGTTAGATGAATGGCGTAAGAACTCAAAGGGCAGACTTGTTGAACTAGAGCGTTCTCTGACCGAACGCCATCAACGTTTTGGTGAATTGGCATATCTACTAGAGCCTGACCTGAAAGAGGCTCGCGGTGGATTACGTGATATTACTGCGCTGCGCGCAATCCATAAAAGTGGAACGATTTTAATTCCGATAGAGAAGATAAGTGTTGCTGAATCAATTCTCGCAAACGTGAGAGAGGCCCTTCATACCGTCAGTGGGCGCGATAAGGACAAGTTGTTTTTTCAAGAGCAAGATAAAGTGGCAGCGCTATTGGGATATGCAGATGCTGATGCTCTCATGAGTGAAGTTGCCCAGGCTGCTCGTTCGGTTGACTACCTTCTAGATTCAACGTGGTATCGATATGCACATAAAGGCAAAGATGGTGCTGGACGATTCTTGCGTCGCGTTCGCACCACAACCATTTCCCGTGATATCAGCGTTTCAAATAAAGAAGTAGTTATTGATCCCAGCGCAGATTTTGCAGGTGATCCAGTGATTGGGTTACGTGCTGCAGCATCGGCTGCTCAATTAGGTCTCCCATTGTCAATGGACTCACTTGAGCGTTTATCAGCATCACTTGGAAATGGTCTGGGTCACCTTCCCGATCCTTGGCCACGCGATGCTCGTGAGAACCTGATTTCACTTATCGGTGCAGGTGCTGCCATGGTGCAAGTCTTTGAAGCCCTTGATCAGGAAGAAGTTCTCTTTGCTTGGATTCCAGAGTGGAAAGCTGTTCGTTCACTACCGCAGCGAAATGTATTGCACCGCCATACCGTTGATAGACATATGGTTGAGACAGCTGTTCATGCGGCAACTCTGACTCGAAAAGTTCACAGACCAGACCTGCTTCTCTTTAGCGCGCTCTTTCATGACATTGGAAAGGGAACGGAAGAAGACCATTCCGAAAGAGGGGAAAGACTCATTGAGCCACTTGCCCTGCGCATTGGTTTTTCCATCGATGACATTGCAACGATAAAGCTATTGGTTAAACACCACCTACTGCTTTCAGCAACAGCTACGCGTCGAGATTTAGATGACCCTGCAACTATCACCTCAGTGGCAGAAGTAATTCCAGATTTACAATCCCTAGAACTCTTACATGCTCTCAGCATTGCCGATGGTGAGGCAACCGGGCGGGCTGCGTGGAATGATTGGAAAGCATCTCTTGTCGCAGAGCTCGTAAATCGGGTTGAGAAAGCAATTACGGATAACACAGTGGCTCAACAGCCCGAACTCACAGTTGCTCAGCGAGAGCGCGCAGAATCTGGTGTCCTGTCTGTCAGCATCGAAGATCGCGGTGATGTCTATGCCATCGAGATAGTTGTGCCAGATAGCACGGGGCTGCTCTCTATCGTGGCTGGCGTGCTCAACGTCATGCGCCTTGACGTCAGATCCGCTCGAACTAAATCTGTTGCCCAAGCAGCCGTTATGGAATGGATTGTTATCCCGGACCCTCATGCGCCTGCATTAACGCAAGAGAAGTTGCATCAGGAGCTAGCCAGGGCTCTGGAGAATAAGAGTTCGCTTGCATCACGAATCCAAGAACGTATCGACACATATGCCCAATTACCAACTATTCCGGTTCCCGCACCTGTTGTTGAGACCTTTATGGATGCGGCTACTGATGCAACCATTATTGAGGTGAGAAGCCACGATCAACCAGCGCTGCTATTTCGTATCGGTGATGCAATTACCCGAAGCAATATTGATATTCGCTCTGCCATTGTCACAACACTGGGTGCCGAAGCCATTGACACCCTTTATGTGAGTGAAATTGGGGGAGGCCCACTGAGCGCCGAACGTGCCAACGATGTGGCGATTCGAATTCGAGCAGCCCTGAAGTAGAGTTCCCCCACTATGTTTGATTCGCTCTCATCGAAATTTGCTGGTGCATTTGGTGCACTTCGTGCAAGAGGTAAAATCTCTGAAAAAGATATCGAACTCACCATCCTAGAGATTCGCCAGGCTCTTCTTGAAGCTGATGTGGCACTAGAAGTTGTGGAGAGTTTCACAGCGCAGGTACAGAGCAAATCACTGGACTTACTTTCAACTCTGCAGGCGGGCACAAATCAAGCACAGGCAATCTTCGATGTCGTAAACCAGGAACTCACGCAAATTCTTGGTGGGGGAGCACGTCGGATCCGCTTTGCCAAGAAACCTCCGACGGTCATCATGTTGGCTGGATTACAAGGCGCGGGTAAGACGACGCTTGCTGCAAAGCTAGCAAAGTTTTATAAAGAGCAAGGTGAGACCCCAATTCTTGTGGCATCAGATTTACAACGCCCGAATGCGGTAAATCAATTGCAGGTAGTCGGTGCCTCTGTTGGAGTTCCAGTATTTGCACCTGAACCAGGAAATGGTGTGGGCAATCCGGTAACCGTTGCACGAGATGCCATTGCATTTGCTACATCAAAACTTCACAGCATGGTCATTGTTGATACCGCTGGACGCTTAGGTGTGGATCAAGAGTTAATGAATGAAGCGATTGCTATTCGTGATGCGGTCTCGCCCGATGAAATCCTCTTTGTTGTCGATGCCATGATCGGACAGGATGCCGTGCGCACAGCACAAGCTTTTCAAGATGGCGTTGGCTTTGATGGAGTTGTGCTCACCAAGCTCGATGGTGATGCACGTGGTGGAGCAGCACTGTCCATTGCCGCTCTTACTGGTCGCCCGATTATGTTTGCATCCACTGGTGAAAAAATCAGTGATTTCGATATCTTTTATCCAGAACGTATGGCTTCTCGCATCCTGGGCATGGGAGATGTTGCCACGCTGGCAGAACAAGCGAAGAAAGCTTTTGATGGTGACTCTGCCAAGAAGTTAGAGGATAAATTCTTATCGGGAGAAGATTTCACACTCGATGATTTCTTAGAACAGCTAGAGGCAATGTCGAAGATGGGCTCGATGGGCAAGCTACTTGGACTGCTTCCAGGTTCAGGAGCCATGAAGAAACAGATTGAGAATTTCGATGAATCTGAGATCATGCGCACAAAATCAATAGTGCAATCGATGACTCCCAAGGAACGTCGAGATTTGAAAGTTCTTAATGGTTCACGTCGTGCTCGAATTGCACTAGGTGCTGGACGAAAAGTCTCTGATGTCAATGCATTAGTAGATAAGTTCACCGCTGCGCAGAAGATGATGAAGCAGATGAGAAATGGTGGATCAATGCCTGGGATGCCTGCTGGAATGCCAGGTCTTCCTCCAGCGCCGTCTAAGACTGTGCCACCGGCTAAGAAGAAGTCGAAATCCGGAAATCCCGCTAAGCGTGCGCTGGAAAATGGGACGATTTCTTAATTTTGAGCGTACCTGGCAAGATTAGCCACCTGTTACAGGGCCCTCTACCCCGGTAACAATCCAATCCACAGTTGGACCACTTAGTTACGCACCCCGCTGTAGCAATTTGGTTCGGCACACTTTTTAGGAGCACAAGTTCTTTGTCTACAAAAATTCGCTTAATGCGCATGGGAAAAATTCGCACACCTTATTTCCGCATCGTAGTTACAGATTCACGTAAGGCACGTAACGGTCTTTCAATTGAAGAAATTGGTCGCTACGTTCCAGGTCAAGAACCATCACTGATCGAAGTTAATTCAGAGCGTGCTCTGTACTGGCTTGGTGTTGGCGCACAACCATCAGAGGCAGTAGAGGCGCTTCTGAAGGTGACCGGAGATTGGCAGAAGCACAAGGGTCTTCCAGGAGCGGAAGGAACACTTCGTGTTGCAGCTCCAAAGCCACACAAGAGCGTTGCCTATGAAGCAGCTGTGAAGGCTGCCGCTGCAGAGCCTGCAGAAGGTGCAACAACTTTGAAGAAGAAGGCACAGGACAAGTTAGCTGCAAAGGCAAATCCTGTTGTGGCCGAGCCAGTGGCAGAAGTTGTTGCAGAAGCTCCAGCTGAAGCTGTAGTTGAAACTCCGGTTGAAGTTGTAGCCGAAGAGACTCCTGCGCCAGAAGCGGTTGTAGAAGATGCGGCCGTAGCAGAAACTCCTGCTGAATAAATATGATTGACGAAGCACTCGAACATCTCGTAAAGGGAATCGTTGATAACCCTGACGATGTCAATGTGAAGGAAAAGACTCATCGTCGAGGAACAACTCTCGAAGTACGTGTTAATCCTGAAGATATCGGCAAGGTGATTGGCCGCAATGGTCGTACAGCTAAGGCGCTACGCACAGTCGTAAGCGCGCTAGCAGGACGCACTGTTCGTGTTGATCTCATCGATACCGACGAGGTTCGCTAACTTTTACACCCATGAAATTAAACGTGGGCCGCATTGGTAAAGCTCACGGAATTTTAGGTGAGGCGACAATCGAAGTTCGCACTGACGAAGCTGAAAATCGCTTTGCAATCGGTGCAGTCCTAGAGACAGATAGCCACGGTGAATTAACTGTGGTTTCTGCCCGCGTTCACAATGGAATTCTTCTCCTTGGTTTCCAAGGAATTGAGGACCGCAATTCGATTGAAGCGCTGCGCAATGAACTTCTCTATGCCGAAGTTGATATCGCAGCGCCCGGAATTGATGAAGATGACTATCACGTCTTACAACTTGTTGGCTGCACCGCGTATCTCGTTGACGGAGATGAATTCGGAGTTGTCACCGATGTTTTGAACTTGCCGGGTCAAGATGTCTTAGCAATAAAGAGCGCTGATGGCGAAGTGCTGATTCCATTTGTCCGTCAATTGGTTCCGGTTGTCGATATTAATGCTAAGCGAATGACGGTAATTCCACCTGATATCGATGGAAGTGTGCGATGAAAATAGATGTCATTTCCATATTTCCTGAGTATCTATCACCGCTGAAACTATCCCTCCTCGGAAAAGCTCAAAGCACAGGTCTACTTGAGATTGAAGTTCATGATCTGCGGGCTCTGAGTACCGATAATCACAACACTGTCGATGACACTCCTTACGGTGGAGGCGCCGGCATGGTGATGTTGCCGGAAGTGTGGGGAAAGGCCCTTGATCCATTGATGAGTGAGAATACAGATCTCATCATCCTCACCCCTGCAGGTCGTCGCTTTAATCAGAAAACAGCAGAAGAATTCTCAACTGCAAACCATCTAGTTTTTGCATGCGGACGCTATGAAGGAATAGATGATCGGGTTCGTCAGTATTATTCAACGCAAGAATTTAAGAATCGCAATATTCGCGTTCATGAAATTTCTATCGGTGATTACGTTCTGGGTGGGGGAGAAGTTGCATCGATGGTCATGATTGAGGCCATTACACGACTTATTCCTGGGGTACTTGGTAATCCGCAGTCTTTGTCGGAAGAATCACATAAATTTGAGGGCTACCTCGAATATCCAAACTTTACCAAGCCACAAGAATGGCGAGGTATCTCGGTACCAGAGATATTACTCAGCGGAAATCACGCAGAAATTGCAAAGTGGCGAAGCCAACAGGCAGAAAAACGTGCAAAAGATAATCTTTAACTCGAAAGTAATGGCACTTCTGCCTTACTCTTAGTCCATGAGTGAAGAGTCAGCAAAGGTCCAGTCTCGCTTAATTCGCGACCTAGAGCCTATTGTTGCAGTTGAACTCGAGCGACATATTTCAGTTCAGAAGAATTGGTACCCACATGAATATGTCCCATGGTCTGAAGGACGCGATTACGCGGGTCCACTCAATGGAGATGCCTGGGAAGCGAAAGATTCTCGCCTGACTCCGGTCGCGCAAGATTCACTCGTACTCAATTTACTGACAGAAGATAACTTGCCGAGTTACCACACCGAGATATCAATCTCGATGGGCCGTGATGGCGCATGGGGTAATTGGATCGAACGTTGGACTGCAGAAGAAGCTCGCCATTCGATTGTTATTCGTGATTACCTCATGGCTACTCGAGGTGTTGACCCATACGAACTTGAAGATCTTCGGATGGCTCATATGTCACTTGGATATCAGACTCCTTATGAGAACGACATGCTGCACACGATTGCTTACGTCTCCTTCCAAGAGTTAGCAACACGTATTTCACACCGCAACACTGGAAAAATTTCAGAGGATTCGATTGCCGAAGGAATGATGCAGCGAATAGCGCTGGATGAGAATCTTCATATGCTTTTCTATCGCAATACTCTCTCTGCAGCACTTGATATGGAACCTAACGCTGCAATGCGCGCCATTACAGATGTAGTAACAAACTTTGATATGCCAGGGGCAAACATGCCGGGCTTTGGACGAAAAGCTGTGCAGATTGCGCTGGCTGGAATCTATGATCTGCAGCAACACCTCGATGATGTGATTGCTCCCGTTCTGCGGGCTTGGAATGTATTTGAAAGAACAGATCTTTCCGGTGATGGAATTAAAGCTCGTGATGAACTTCAGGCCTTCATGGATGAGACATATAAAGCGGCTTCCGTATTTAACGATAAGCGCGAAGTGCACTTCGAGCGTCAAATCGCGCGCGGTATTGCACCGATTCGCATCACTAACTGACTCTGAAATAAGATAGGCGTCATGTCGCGCACATATTTGGTTGAGACCTACGGGTGTCAGATGAATGTGCACGACTCAGAACGCATCGCTGGCCTGCTAGATGAAGCGGGACATATCCCTGTTATTCCCGGTGAACAAGCTGACATCGTGGTCTTTAATACCTGTGCGGTTCGCGAGAATGCTGATAATAAGCTCTATGGAAATCTAAGCTTCCTAGCGCCGATTAAGAAGAAGAATCCTGCGCTGCAGATTGCCGTTGGCGGATGTTTGGCGCAGAAGGATCAATCGATTATCCTTAAAAAAGCGCCATATGTGGATGTAGTTTTTGGGACGCATAATGTGGGCTCCTTGCCGCTCCTTCTTGAGCGTGCTCGCATCGAAGAAGAGTCTCAGATTGAAATACTGGAATCACTCGAGCATTTTCCTTCTACGCTACCTGCTCGCAGATTCTCGGCCTTCACATCGTGGGTCTCAATCTCGGTGGGATGCAATAACACCTGCACCTTCTGTATCGTTCCCGCACTTCGCGGAGTAGAGAAAGATCGTGCAGCGGCAGATGTGCTCAAAGAGATGCAGATGCTGGTGGACCAAGGTGTTATCGAAATTACTCTGCTTGGGCAAAATGTGAACGCCTATGGTGTCGAATTTGGTGATCGCGGCTCCTTTGCCAAACTTTTACGTGATGCTGGCAAGATCCAGGGGCTAGAACGAGTTCGTTTCATGTCCCCTCATCCTCGCGATTTCACCGATGATGTCATTGAGGCGATGGCCCAGACTGAGAATGTCATGCCACATCTGCACATGCCGTTGCAATCAGGCTCAGATTCAATCTTGCAATCTATGCGTCGTTCATATCGCACTGATAAGTATCTCGGAATTCTTGAACGGGTACGGGCAGCTATTCCGCAAGCGATGATTACAACCGACATCATTGTTGGCTTTCCAGGTGAAAGTGAAGAAGATTTTCAGGGAACCTTGGACATCACAACGCAGGCGCGATTTGCCGCGGCATATACATATAAGTATTCAATTCGTCCTGGTACTCCAGCTGGAATTATGCCAAACCAAGTGCCGCAGGAGATTGTGGGAGAGAGATATACCCGCTTGCATGAGCACCAACAGAAAATTTCGCTCTCAGTCAATGAAGAATCAATTGGCTCAACGCATCGTGTGATGGCCTCTGAAGTTGAGGGTCGACGAGATGAGTCTCGCTCTCGCATGACCGGAAAATCAGAAGATTTCAGGCTTGTTCACTTCGATTCCGATACTGATGCCCGCCCCGGTGATTTTGTTGATGTTCACATAACCGAAGCATCGGCGCACTATCTGATCGGAAGCGCAGTGTCAGTAATGCGCACACGTGGGGGAGATGCCCATGCGGCAAAGTCCGCGCCAGCTTCAACATCGCTAGGAATTCCAAAGGTTCGCACTTCGTGAAAGTAATTGTCATTTGTGGTGCCACTGCAACGGGTAAGAGTGAAATGGCGCTAGATGTTGCAGAGCAGATAGGCGCTGAAATTATCAACGCTGATTCGATGCAGCTATATACGGGAATGAATATTGGTACGGCAAAACTAAGCGTTGCGCAGCGTCGCGGTATTCCTCATCACCTACTTGATGTTCTGAGCGTGAAGCAGGATTCCACTGTTGCCTGGTATCAACAGCTGGCGCGTGATCGAATAAGTGAAATTCATTCTCGGAATCAACATGTGGTCATCGTTGGCGGAACCGGGCTCTACATCAAGGCCGTTCTAGATGACCTCAACTTTCCAGATACCAACCCGGAAGTGCGAGCACGACTGGAGTCTGAAGCAGAAGAGTTTGGATCAGATTCACTCTTCACGCGTTTGCAAGAGTTAGATCCGGCAGCAGCGTTGGCTATTGATCGGGCAAATACTCGTCGGATTATTCGTGCTCTAGAAGTCATTGAAATTACTGGAAGGCCATTTACTGCAAATCTTCCACGAGAAGATAGCTCGAGATTTCCAGATGCGCTGCAATTTGGCCTAGTCATGGAGCGCGAGCATCTTGGAGAGCGAATAGATCTTCGGGTGGAGAAAATGTGGGAGCAAGGTTTCCTCGCAGAAGTTGATGCACTCATTACAGAAGGAATTCTTGAAGGGTCAACTGCTCAACGAGCCTTGGGATATTCAGCCCTGATTGCAATGCGCGCCGGACAGATGACGGAAGCGGAAGCTAAGGAAGAGACAAAACGCTCCACTCGCCAATATGCACGCCGACAAGAGACCTGGTTCTCACGCGATGCCCGGATTCAGTGGATAGCACCTCATCAACCTCGCCTTGAAACCATCATGCAGAAGATAAACTCATAGCGTTATGTCGAAATCAATCATTGCCACATATGGTCACGGAACTGAGAATGATTTTGTCATTCTCTTTGATCCAGATAATCAACGCGAGATTCCCAGTCACCAAATAGCTGCTATCTGCAACCGAGAGACAGGCATCGGAGCCGATGGATTTATTCGCATTTTAAAAAATGGTAAGCAATGGTTTATGGATTACCACAATGCCGATGGCTCACTTGCTGAGATGTGTGGCAACGGAATTCGGGTGATGGCCAAGTACCTGGTCACACATGAGCATCAGCCTGAAGGCATCTTTGCTATTGATACCCGGGCTGGAATCAAGCACCTTCGCGTTCCACGTGATGGTGATATCTCGGTCAATGTGGGTCATGTGACAGATGAGATGGAAGAAATTTCGGTCACACACAATGGGCATACCTGGAGTGGATACAACATCAATGTGGGAAATCCACATGCCGTAGTTTTCGTCGAAGACCTGGATCAGGTGGGCTCACTAGAAGTAGCACCACTTGTCGCACCCGCGTCCTCTTATCCTGAAGGTGTCAATGTTGAATTTGTTCAGTTACTTCCAGATAAAGAAGCAAAGATGCGTGTGCATGAGCGAGGTAGTGGTGAGACACGATCTTGTGGAACTGGTACCTGCGCGGTGGCGTTAGCAGCTGCTATGAAGACAGGTGTCTCGTTGCCATCGCGATGGACAATTTTCCCACCAGGAGGTCGCCTCGTTGTCGATATTGATAACCATTCAAATGCGACACTGATTGGCCCGGCAGAACTCATCAGTGAACACGACATCTCTTCCTACCTCAATTCATGACTACCTCCGAGGACGGTTACGACAAACTTTTCGAAGATCTACTGCGCGAAAGTGCGCGGGCTGCGGCTGACTTTGATTCTGATGAGACCGAGTATGAGGAAAATGAACAGCAGGAACTCTCAGATCGAAATGCACTTCGACGGGTCAAAAGCTTCTCCACAGAACTTCAAGATATTTCTGATGCCGAATACCGTCAATTACAACTTGAACGTGTAGTACTGGTTGGTGTGTGGACCGAAGGAACTGCTGAGATGGCAGATAATTCCTTAGCTGAGCTCAAAGCACTTGCAGAAACTGCTGGTTCGGAAGTGATGGAAGGACTCATTCAGCGTCGCGATAAACCTGATCCATCTACCTATATCGGTTCCGGAAAGTTAATTGAGCTACGACAAATTGTTATCGCCACAGGAGCAGACACCGTTGTATGCGACGGCGAACTTTCACCTTCGCAGCTTCGCACCTTAGAAGAGAAACTCAAGGTGAAGGTTGTCGATCGGGTTGCGCTAATCCTTGATATTTTCGCCCAACATGCAAAGAGTAAGGAAGGCAAGGCGCAAGTTGAGTTAGCACAGATTGCCTATCTTCTTCCAAGACTTAGAGGATGGGGAGATTCTCTCTCTCGACAGGTCGGAGGACGCGCAGCAGGTGGCGCCGGTATCGGCGGTAGAGGTCCTGGTGAAACCAAGATTGAGACCGATCGCAGACGTATCCGCGACAAGATGGCCAAGCTGCGACGTGAAATAGCCGAGATGAAAACTTCTCGCGACACAAAGCGACAAGAACGTAAGCGAAATAACATCCCATCGGTTGCAATCGCTGGTTATACAAATGCTGGAAAATCTTCACTTCTTAATGCGCTCACCGGTGCAGGAGTGTTGGTAGAAAACGCGCTCTTTGCAACCCTTGATCCCACGGTTCGTAAGTGCGAAACAGCCGAAGGGCGGATCTACACACTCTCAGACACCGTCGGTTTTGTTCGCCATTTGCCGCATCAGCTCATCGATGCCTTTAAATCGACGCTAGAAGAAGTCTCCGGTTCTGATCTGATTGTGCATGTAGTAGATGGATCTCACACAGACCCCTTTGAACAGATTCGCGCGGTACGCGAAGTCATTACTGAAATTGGTGGGGCACACATCCCAGAAATTATCGCTATTAACAAGGTCGATATCGCAGATCCTGCTGTTGTCCTTGAAATATTGCGAAAAGAACCCAATAGCTACGCCTTCTCCGTCCGTTCCGGATTTGGAATGGAGGGGCTTATTCGTGCAATCGAAAAATCACTTCCTCATCCAAGTGTCGAGATAACAGCAGTAATTCCATATAGCCGAGGCGATCTAGTTTCTGCCGTCCACGAACAGGGCGAAATTCTGAGTGAAGAACATCTACCTGAGGGAACTTCGATTCATGCCTACGTTGATGCCGAGCTAGCGATGGCTATTGCCAAGGCGGAAGAAATCGCCGCCTCTATCCAGGAATAAAACCGACACGCCGGGGGTTGTATCGGCTAGATAGCGGGTAATGCGCGACTATTCGCGCAGGTAGCGGACCAATCGTTCGCACAAAGATGATGGAAGCGAGGTGAGATCAGTGGCAACAGATTACGACACACCCAGAAAAACCGACGAGGAGCTTCACGAGGAATCGTTAGAAGAACTCAAAGCAAAGCGAGTAGATGCACAATCAGGACAGATTGATGTTGATGAAGCAGAAGCTGCAGAGACTCTTGAACTTCCTGGAGCAGACCTCTCAGGTGAAAAACTTGCCGTGCGAGTGGTGCCAGTACAGACAGATGAATTCACATGTTCTAAGTGTTTCCTTATTCACCACATTACTCAATTAGCAAAAGGTGAAGGCGCGAAAGCTATTTGTAAAGAGTGCTCTTAAGCTCTTTCCCTTTTTTGCAACTAACAAGCCAATAAGGTGTGGGATCACGCGGATCGTTGAGCGTAATCTTCACACCTGTTGACATCCAAAACTTAATTGCCAAGAAGGCGGCAGGATCAGCATCGCGTGTGCGCAGCAGTCTCATAGCGTTCTTATCTAGAATTTCAACGCCTGCTAGATATTTGACTCCTATATGAGCTTTGCCGATTACCAACTCATCCTGGGTAACTCTGACTTCACTCTTTGCCGTCACGGCTATGGCAAGAAGTGCAATGGTCAGAGCGATTAAGGTGATCAGCGCGCTGAAATTGCTCAGCGCAGCCCAGACTGCGATGACTAAAGATAGAAACATGAAGTAGATGAAGGCTAAGAGCCAAAGTGGGGGACGTATCACTTCTTTAAAGAGCATGAGCCCTAGGCTATCTCTTACTTCATCAAGTAACCTTGCGCCATGAGTCGCGTTGCATCCACTACGCCGCCTGAGGGCTCGGTGATTCCAGAGCGTCATCCGCTCTCACCTTCAACAGGTGCCCAGATACCTTCACACTTTGCACATTGCTTTGGCTGCGGTGAACTTCACCCCACCGGACTACATCTTGTTGCTCATGTCGGTAAAGGCGCAGATATCACTGCCGAATTTACTGTCTCGGAAAATCATCAAGGGGCTCCGGGTCTGGCACATGGTGGACTCTTATCACTTGCCTTCGATGAAGCTCTAGGAAAATTGATGTGGCTTCTTCGTGCCCCGGCCGTTACTGCTCGCCTGGAAACAGATTTTCTAAAGCCTGTGCCGATTGGAACCGTTCTGCATATTTCTGCTCGGATCACGGGCCAAGTAAATAGAAAAGTGTATTCCGAGGCGGTTGGGCGACTAGGGGGAATTGATGGCGAAATTGCAGTGCGTGCGGCCGCACTCTTTGTCATCGTGCCGATGAAACATTTCTTGGAGAGTGCACCAGCGGAATATTTGGCAGCACTTCGTAAGAACCCACAACTTTTCGCCTTTGTAGATCCTGAGTTTGATATCAATCCATGAGTGATTTCCAAGTGCTGATTAAAAGGCTAGATCCTGATCTGCCTCTTCCAAATTACTCTAAAGGTGGAGATGCGGGAGCCGATATCGTCTCCCGGATTGACATCACCTTGCAGCCGGGGGAGCGAGCATTGGTGCCTACCGGAATTTCCATCGCACTTCCTGATGGTTATGTTGCACTGGTCCACCCACGCTCTGGCTTAGCAATTAAACATGGAGTCACGATGGTCAATGCGCCGGGCACCGTCGACGCTGGATTTCGCGGAGAACTTCAATGCATCCTGATTAATCATGACCCTCAAGAAAGTGTTAGTTTTAAACGAGGCGATCGCATTGCGCAATTGGTCTTTCAAAAAGTAGAACGTGCTGAATTCATTGAAGTTGATGTGTTGCCAGGCTCAGGTCGCGGTAAAGATGGATTTGGATCAACTGGATCATGATGAGTAGCGATAATCAAATGAACTCAGCTGAAGATAGAGATAAGGTCATTTCCGCCTTTGGTGGTAAGAAGGGACTAATTGATTCAGGTATTCCGGCAGTAATATTCTTGGTTATTTTCAATGTCACCAAGGATTTGCAGAGCGCACTCATAGCTTCAATTGCCATCTCGGCGCTTCTGACGGTTATTCGTTTAGTCAAGCGCAACACTTTGCAACATGCCCTCAGCGGCTTCATCGGTGTGCTCATCTGCGCTTGGTTTGCCAATAGAACTGGCAATGCAACAGATCTTTATGTTCCTAAGTTGTTGACCAATCTTGGATATGGAAGTGTGTATCTGATTGCAAACCTCGTTGGTTGGCCGGTTCTTGGCCTGATGCTCGGGCCAATTTTGGGCGAAAACCTCTCATGGCGTAATCATCCAGAACGTAAGCGGGCTTATGTGCAGGCAAGCTGGCTCTGGGTAGCGATGTTCTTTACGCGAATTGCAGTGCAGTATCCAATTTATAGAAGCGGTAATGTCAATTTGCTAGGAACTGTAAATCTAGCGATGGGATATCCGTTCTTTATCGCTACCGCATATGGTTCTTGGCTCATTATTCGCCGCGTTCCCACAGTAAAGCCTTAAGAACGAGCGATAAAACAATCTCTGATTTTATCTTCAGCTTGAGCTGAAGCAACAAAAAGCAATTCATCGCCAGCGATAAAGAGATCACTTGGCGTAGGAGAGATTACTCGTCCATCTCGCACGATGGCAGCGAGTGATGCATCTTCCGGAAGCTCTACCTCTTCAATTGTTTTTCCAATGCAGATAGAAGTATCTGGCAGCGTAATTTCAACTAGGTTTGCCTGACCCTTTCTAAATGAGAACAGACGAACAACATCGCCAACGCTGACGGCCTCTTCAACAAGTGCGGAAATAATTCGCGGGGTAGATACCGCAACATCAACGCCCCAAGACTGATCAAAGAGCCATTCATTCTTTGGGTGATTGATTCGAGCGACAACTCGGGGAACGCCGTATTCAGTCTTGCCAAGAAGTGATGCAACAAGATTGACCTTGTCATCGCCGGTAGCGGCAACTAGTACCTGACAGTTATTCAATTGAGCATTATCAAGTGATGCAATCTCACAAGCATCTGCCATCAGCCACTCAGCATCAGGCACGGAATCAATCTTTAACGCTTTCGGATCGCGGTCTATCAGAAGAACCTGGTGGCCATTATCAAGAAGTTCGCGAGCAATTGCTCGTCCCACATTTCCGGCACCTGCAATAGCAATTCTCATTTCTTAGGCACCTGGGCCTTTCGTTAACACTGCTTCGGCAATTGCCAATTGCGCATCGAGAATAGTCATGTGGACTAAGTCTCCATCTTGTAAGACCGTGTGTTCATCGGGGATGAGTGCTTCACCTAAACGGGTCAGGAAAGCCACGCGTGACTCTGTTGCTGTCTCAAGTTCAGAGATCGGACGACCGTACCAATCCAGATGTGGGTGCACTTCAAGTAATTGAACGGTGCCTGTGGCATCGCGCCATTCTGAACGAGCACCACCTGGCAAAATTCGACGAAGGATTTGATCACTTGCCCAAATAACTGTGGCAACTGTTGGAATACCTAAGCGCTGATAAATTTCAGCACGCCCTGGGTCATAAATGCGAGCAACAACATTAGTGACGCCATAATTCTCGCGAGCAACGCGCGCAGCTAAAATATTTGAGTTATCACCATTGCTCACGGCAGCAAATGCATCAGCGCCATCAATTCCCGCTTCTAGCAAAGTGTCTCGGTCAAAGCCAACGCCAACAATTGTGCGCCCCTTGAAATCTGCACCGAGACGACGGAAAGCATCTTTTGATTGATCAATGATGGCTACTGAGTGTCCAGCTGCTTCTAGAGCGGTCGCCAAAGATGAACCGACTCGTCCGCAACCCATGATGACTACGTGCACAGGACTAACTTACTACTCTTGCGCATATTTATCTCGACTACGCTGAGCCCCATGTCATCACCCAAGAAAGCGTCCATCGAGGTCGGGGCACGATTAAGGGTCGAGATTGAAAAAGTCGCCCATGGCGGCCACTTCATTGCACGCCATGAGGGCGCCGTGATCTTTGTTCGACATGCAATTCCGGGTGAATCCGTTGAGATTGAAGTAACGAGCGTGGGTGCAAGTTTTAACCGAGCAGACGTAGTTGAAGTATTTACACCTTCGGCTGACCGCGTAACAGCACCGTGTAGATATGCACACAGGCTTGGCTGCGGTGGCTGCGATTTCCAACATATAACACCAGCGCGCCAGCGAAATCTCAAGAGTGAAGTAATCTCAGAACAGTTTTCTAGAATTGCAAAGATGGAAATTGACGTTGAGGTAGAAGAGGTAAGTGCACCCCTGGGATGGCGAACTCGATGTTCGGCGCACTCAACCAAGAGCGGCGCCCTAGGTTTCTATCAAGCACGTAGCCATAAAGTAACCCCAGTCGATGACTGCCGGATTCTCGTTCCGGAGATGAAATTTGCTGAGCTTGCCCAACGTGGAGTCAAAGGTGATCAACGGCTAGAGATCTCCATTTCCAACACTGGCGAACGCACGATCGCTACCGCAAACTCTCGTGATGAGTCACCTATGCGACTCTCTGATGGACCCGAGATTGCCCACTATCAGGTGGGAGAGAAAGTCATTAATGTAAGTCAGAAATCTTTTTGGCAAAGTCATAAAGATGCCCCTCGTGTACTCAGTGATGTGGTTGTTGAACTAGGTCAATTCCAAGCCGGTGATCACGTGTTAGATCTCTATGGAGGAGTCGGTTTATTTGCAGCAGCTATTTTGCCAATCATTGGAGAAGCAGGCGCTGTTGATATCGTCGAGGGAAGTAAAGCTGCCACTGCCGATGCCAGTGGTAATTTCGAGGACAACAGCAACGTCACCGTGATTATCGCGGATGTAGCAAAAGCCATTACTCGATTTACACAGGCAGATGTCATTGTTCTCGATCCACCGCGGGAGGGAGCTGGAAAAGAAGTGCTGCAGAATTGTGCGCGGATTGCACCGCGTGCGATCATCTATGTGGCGTGCGACCCAGCGGCGCTGGCCCGGGACACCGGATATCTGCGTGAATTCGGATACACGCTAGAAAAATTACGCGCCTTCGACCTATTTCCCATGACACATCACATCGAATGTGTTGCCAGATTTGTTGCCAATGAGGTATCTTGATATCAAGATAAATTCACTGAAGGAAGTTGCGTGATGAGTAAGAATTCATTGGGAACCAAGAAAAATCTCACTGTCGGCGGTAAAGATTTTGAAATCTTTGATATTTCAGCGGTTGAAGGCGCCGCGAGTTTACCTTTCTCGCTCAAGATACTTTTAGAGAATTTACTACGCACTGAAGATGGTGCAAATATCACTGCCGATCACATCAAGGCGCTGGCACAGTGGGACCCATCAGTCGAGCCAGATACTGAAATTCAATTTACTCCAGCACGAGTTGTGATGCAGGACTTCACAGGCGTTCCTTGTGTAGTAGACCTTGCCACTATGCGCGAGGCGATTGTCGATCTTGGTGGAGACCCAAGCAAGGTAAACCCACTCGCTCCAGCTGAATTGGTGATCGATCACTCTGTAATTGCAGATGTCTTTGGAACAAAAGATTCTTTTGAGAAGAACACAGATATTGAATATGAACGCAATCGTGAACGCTACCGATTCTTGCGTTGGGGCCAGGGCGCCTTTGATGAATTTAAGGTAGTTCCGCCAGGAACGGGCATCGTTCACCAAGTAAATATTGAGTACCTAGCTCGCGTTGTCATGACCCGGACTATCAATGGCGTGCTCCGTGCATATCCAGACACCGTTGTAGGTACCGATTCACACACCACGATGGTCAATGGGCTTGGAGTTCTCGGTTGGGGCGTTGGCGGCATCGAAGCAGAAGCGGCCCTTCTTGGTCAGCCAGTTTCAATGTTGATTCCACGCGTTGTCGGTTTCAAACTCTCTGGCCAGCTTCCTGTGGGCACAACTGCTACAGATATGGCGTTAACCATTACTGAGATGCTTCGCAAGCACGGAGTAGTTGGTAAGTTCGTAGAGTTCTACGGACCTGGCGTGGTCTCTGTCCCAATGGCCAACCGCACCACAATTGGAAACATGTCGCCAGAGTACGGATCAACATGTGCGATTTTCCCTATCGATGAAGAGACCCTTCGCTACTTGCGACTTACTGGACGAAGTGATGAGCAAGTAGCTCTCGTGGAACAGTATGCAAAGGCACAGGGCATGTGGCATGACCCATCTATTTCACCGCGCTTTTCGGAAAATATTGAACTAGATCTTTCAACTGTTGTTTCATCAATTGCTGGACCAAAGCGCCCCCAAGATCGCATCTCACTTACCGACTCAAAGAGTGCATTTTCTAAGATTCTTCCAACCTATTTCACTGACAAGACTGGAAAAGAAGCGTATCCAGTGCATGTGGGGGCTAACGACACAACAATCAAAAATGGAGATGTGGTTATTGCATCGATTACATCGTGCACAAATACATCTAATCCTTCGGTCATGATTGGCGCGGCTCTTCTTGCCAAGAAAGCGGTAGAGAAGGGGCTGACATCTAAACCATGGGTGAAAACCACCTTGGCTCCTGGCTCAAAAGTTGTTACTGATTACTACGACCGCTCTGGACTTACCAAATACATGGAAGCACTTGGATTTAACCTTGTGGGCTACGGATGCGTTACCTGTATTGGAAACTCCGGACCGCTGCCTTTTGAAATTAGCAAGGCGGTCAATGAGAACGATCTTGCAGTCTCTGCGGTGCTTTCCGGAAATAGAAACTTTGAAGGGCGCATTAGCCCAGATGTGAAGATGAATTACTTAGCTTCACCACCTTTGGTAGTTGCCTACGCACTAGCTGGAACCATGAACCATGATTTTGAGAAAGATTCCTTGGGTATGGATAAAGAGGGGAAGCCAGTTCTTCTTAAAGACATCTGGCCAACTGAAGCAGAGATTCAATCAGTCATTGACTCTTCAATTTCCTCTGAGATGTTTACCAAGGATTATGCATCTGTCTTTGAAGGCGATCATCGTTGGAAGTCACTTGATACTCCAACTGGAAAGACATTTGATTGGGATCCGAAATCAACTTACGTCCGCAAGCCGCCATATTTCGATGGCATGCCAGCGCAGCCAAAACCGGTAACAGATATAGCAGGAGCACGAGTCTTAGCAATTCTGGGCGATTCTGTGACAACTGATCACATTTCACCAGCTGGAAATATCAAGGCTGATTCACCTGCCGGTAAGTATTTGGAAGACAATGGTGTGGAGCGTAAGGATTTCAACTCTTACGGCTCCAGACGTGGAAATCACGAAGTAATGATTCGTGGAACCTTTGCCAATATCCGTCTAAAGAACACACTTCTAGACGGTGTCGAAGGTGGATTCACTCGCAACTTCTTAGCAGATGGCGCGCAATCAACTATTTATGATGCATCTGTTGCCTATCAAGCAGCTGGAGTTCCTCTAGTAATTCTTGCTGGCAAAGAGTATGGATCAGGTTCTTCCCGTGACTGGGCGGCAAAAGGAACAGCGCTACTTGGTGTACGAGCAGTGATTGCGGAAAGCTTCGAAAGAATTCACCGCTCTAACTTAATTGGCATGGGAGTTCTCCCACTTCAATTTATTAACGGACAAAGCGCGCTATCGCTTGGTATCAAAGGTGATGAGGTCTTTGCCATCACAGGAGTGGTAGCACTTAACAACGGCCAGGTTCCAAAGGAAGTCACCGTCACAGCGGGGGATATCACCTTCAACGCAAAGGTGAGAATCGATACACCTGGTGAGGCAGATTATTATCGCCACGGCGGCATCATGCAGTATGTGCTGCGCCAACTGCGCGGCTAATCTAGACTGGGCCGATGCTTGAATCGATAAAGAGCCCGGCCGATCTTCAAGGGCTCTCCTATGAGCAGCTGACTGAACTCAGCGCTGAGATTCGCCAATTTCTTATTACCAAAGTTTCAAAGACCGGTGGTCACCTTGGACCCAATCTTGGAGTTGTTGAACTCACGATTGCAATCCACCGGACATTTGATTCTCCAAAAGATGTGGTTCTCTTTGATACCGGTCATCAATCGTACGTTCACAAAATTCTTACCGGCCGCGCTGATCAATTCGATGGCCTGCGCCAACGTGGCGGAATAGCCGGTTATCCCAACCGCGCCGAGAGTGAACACGATGTGATTGAAAATTCACATGCCTCTACCGCACTCTCGTGGGGCGATGGAATTTCTCGTGGATTTGCTATCACCAATCAAATCGATCGTAGCGTGGTAGTAGTTGTAGGTGACGGTGCACTTACTGGCGGAATGTCATGGGAAGCCCTTAATAACATTGCAGCGTCAAATGATCGAAATCTTGTAGTTATTGTCAATGACAACGAACGTTCTTACTCACCAACTATTGGCGGCCTAGCCACATATCTAGCAACTCTTCGAGTCACTCGTGGCTATGAGAAGTTCCTCGATTGGGGCAAAGAGGTACTAACAAAGACCCCGGTGGTTGGAAATCCAATTTATGAAACTCTTCACGGAATGAAGAAGGGGATTAAAGACATCATTGCGCCACAAGGAATGTTTGAAGACCTTGGCCTTAAATATGTTGGCCCTATTGATGGACATGATTTAGTTGCGATGGAGCGGGCACTGGCCCAGGCAAAAGAGTTTGGCCAACCAGTATTAGTCCATGTGATTACTGAAAAAGGTAAGGGTCATCAACCTGCCATTGAAGATCAGGCTGAGAAGTTCCACGCCGTGGGCGTTGTTGATCCCGAGACCGGAACTCCTTTAGGCAAGTCAACAACCAGCTGGACCAATATTTTTTCCGAGGAAATGCTCGCAATCGGTGAAGAGCGCGAAGATATTGTTGCCCTCACAGCAGCAATGCTTGGGCCTACTGGCCTAGATAAGTTCCAAGAGAGGTTTCCGATGCGCACTATCGATGTCGGAATAGCTGAACAACATGCTGTCACGAGTGCTGCGGGGCTTGCATTTACCGGTCTTCACCCTGTCATTGCTGTGTATTCAACATTTCTCAATCGCGCCTTTGATCAACTCTTACTCGATGTTGCACTCCATAAGGCCGGTGTCACTTTTGTACTCGATCGTTCTGGAGTTACCGGCGATGATGGACCTTCTCATCACGGAATCTGGGATCTAGCGCTCACCGGAATAGTTCCAACAATGCGGGTAGCCGCACCGCGCGATGCCTCACGACTACGTGAAACTTTGCGCGAAGCACTCGAAGTCAGTGACGCACCTACTGCAATTCGTTTTCCGAAAGGTGCAGTCACCAAAGACATTCCGGCCTTTGAGCGACGCGATGGTGTGGATGTGCTCTACCGAGGAGAAAGTGCGGACGTACTTCTTGTCAGTATCGGTGCCATGTCAGCAATTGCGGTGGAGGCCGCCTCACAGGCATACCGTGAAGGCGTGGGTGTGACAGTTATCGATCCGCGCTGGGTGAAGCCAATCCCAGAGTCACTTATTACTATGGCACGTCGCTATAAGAGCGTTGTTGTTTTAGAAGATGGCATCAAGCGCGCCGGAATCGCAAGTTCAATCTCGGAAGCCTTCCGCGAGGCAGGGCTGAACGTTGCTATTCACAGTATTGGCATTCCGCTTGAGTTTATTGAGCACTCAAAGCGATCAGAGATTCTTGATGACCTTGGAATTAACGCCCAGCGGATTTCACGCGACATCGTCGCATGGAACTCTACTGTGGAAGAGATGCAATTCCCGGAGCATGAAAACGCTGACCGCACACAGAATCGCTAATTCCCTCTCGATCTAAGTACGGCAAAATTCCACCTAAGTGCATCGGCCAACCGGCTCCCATCAACATGCAGAGATCAATCTCTGCCGGGCTAGAAACCACACCTTCATTAAGCATCATCCGCGCTTCTTCCGCTAACGCTTTGAGTGCACGAAGTCGTACTTGTTCAGCTGTTGATGGCGCATCACCCTTGTGAACCAGGGCAAGAGCTGCCGGGTTGGCGCTAAATGTGCCATCGTCGTTTTTGAGATAGAAAGTCTTTACGCCTTCTTTGACCATCGCCTGCATTGTGGGGGAGATGCGATATCGCGGTCCTAGATTTGCATGCAGTGTTTCGGCAACGTGCACAGCAACTCCCGGGCCAACAAGACCTAACAATTCAAAGGGCGACATAGGAAAGCCGATGCTGCGCATCGCATTATCAGCTACCTGTGGATCAGTTCCCTCATCAACTGCGTCGGTGATTTCTCCCATGAAGCGTGTGAGTAGACGGTTAACAACAAAGCCCGGAGCATCTTTGCAAATAATCATCGTCTTTTTTAACTCTTTGCCAATGCTGACGGCAGTTGCAGTCGTTGCATCATCGGTATGAGTTGTGCGGGCAATTTCAAGAAGAGGCATCACCGCAACTGGATTAAAGAAGTGGAAACCAACTACTCGCTCTGGGTGTTCTAACCCTTCGCTCATGGCTTGAACTGATAACGATGAGGTATTTGTGGCCAGCACGCATTCTGGTCCAACAATCTTCCCCAATTTTTTGAAGAGCTCTTGCTTAAGTGAAAGCTCTTCAAAAATTGCTTCGATGACAAAGTCAGAACCAGCAAAGACGTTTTGATCTGCAGAACCGCTAATCAGCAAGGCAAGACGCGCGGCAGATTCTGCGCTCATGCGCTTTTTCTCGACCAACTTAGTTAATTCAGCCTTTACCCACGCCACACCTTTATCAGCGCGCGCTTGGTCAATATCGGTCATCACAACGGGACATTTAAGGTTGCGAAGAAGAAGCAGCGCTAGTTGGGAAGCCATCAATCCAGCACCGACAACTCCTACTCGAGCAACCTTTCGTGCTAGCGCTGGCTTTGGTGCTCCTTCCACTTTCTTGCGCTTCTTTTGAATGACATTAAAGGCATAGAGAGAGGCACGTAATGGATCTGACATGGTCAGATCTGCCAGCGCTTGATCCTCTGCATCAAAGCCAGCACCACGGGAATTGGTTTTGGCAGCTTTGATGAGCTCTAGCGCCTTTGTAGGAGATGCCATTTCTGCTCCACCATATTTCTTCAACGCAGTTGCACGACCAGCAGAAAGTGCAGCATCCCAAGCCGGGTCTGCTGAATAATCTTTTCGCTCAATTTTTTGCGCTCCATTTAATATGCGAGCGGCGAAGGAGACCGATTTTTCTAAGAAATCTGCCGGTTCATAGACGGCATCCACAACACCGAGTGCCAGCGCATCCTTTGCTTTCATCATGGTGTTGTTATTGAGTGAATTACCAATAATCACCTGCACCGCACGTTCTGGACCAATTAACTTAGGGAGAATGGTCGCACCGCCCCACCCTGGAACGAGTCCGAGGAATACTTCTGGTAGCGCGGTAAATGCGGTGGTGGCAAGCGTGCGGTAATTACAGTGCAGCGCTATTTCTAGTCCGCCACCGAGGGCTAGTCCATTTACAAAAGCGAAGGTGGGAATATCGATTTCATCCAAACGCCGAAAAACATCATGGCCCAGCTTGCCAATGGCCACTGCTTGATCGCGGGTATTAAGAAATGCTAGGCCTGAGAGGTCAGCGCCAGCGGCAAAAATAAATGGCTTTCCAATGATTGCAATCGCAGCAGGTGTACGCGCGGCGGCATCAGTGATTGCAGCATCTAAGGCCAACAGTGATTGTGGTCCGAGGGTGTTGGGGCGAGTGTGATCGAGTCCGTTATCAAGTGTGATTAAGGCAAGTGAACCCTTAAAGCCAAATGGTGTGAGATCCACATCGCGCACTAGCGATTGGGTAATGACTTCTTCCGGCGCACCTTCCGGAAGGGTAATTGCGGTAGCCATTACTTAGTCCCTCCTGTGTAATGTGGATTTTCCCAAATAACAGTTCCACCCATTCCTAATCCGATACACATCGTTGTGATGCCGTAACGAACATCTGTCTTCTCTTCAAATGTGCGAGCTAAATTAAGCATCAAGCGCACACCTGATGAGGCAAGTGGATGGCCAACAGCGATGGCGCCCCCGTAAGGATTCACACGCGGATCATCATCTGCAATTCCAAAGTGATCTAGAAATGCCAGTACTTGCACGGCAAATGCTTCATTGACTTCAAAGGCTCCAATATCTTCAATCTTAAGTCCAGCTTTAGTAAGTGCTTTGATCGTTGCTGGAACCGGTCCATATCCCATTACTTCTGGCTCAACGCCGGCAAAGGCGAAAGTGACAAGCCGGGCCTTAATGGAAAGTCCAAGTTCTTTTGCTTTAGCTTCACTTGC
>Ga0247843_1003316_pt1 | contig 26756 bp, 22 predicted proteins | sample LaCruzMarch2017__FD_192420 | JGI IMG/M metagenome (GOLD analysis project Ga0247843, IMG submission 192420) | Freshwater microbial communities from meromictic Lake La Cruz, Castile-La Mancha, Spain - LaCruzMarch2017_8m | ecosystem: Environmental > Aquatic > Freshwater > Lake | place: Spain... | reverse complement strand
TGCCTTCTTCAGCTATCGCCGGGCGACGCTGGCTGGCGCGCTGCCGATTGGCCACCAGATTTCCGCCATCGGCCTACGGGATTGAGCCCATGCCCTACCTTGTCATGTTCATGATGCTGCTGCTGCTCACCATGCTTGTCTCCTGTGTCATCGCGTAGGGCGGTCCTGCTGGCCCTGGCGGCGGCCGGCTGCGGTCCGCTGCCGCAGCCCTTCCGCGGCAATCCGGGGCGCACCGCACGGCGGCTGGCCCGCCCCCCCGCCTATCGCATCGCCGTGACTGAGCCCGCGGATGCCAGGTTGCTGGAGGCCGACGCCCGCATCCTGGTCGAGTCGCTGGTCGAGGCGCTGGCCGCGCAGGATCTGCTGGTGGTCAGCGGCCCCGGCCTGCCGCTCGACTGGCGCCTGTCGCTGCTGACCGAATGGCAGGGCGGGATCGTGCTGCCGCGCTTCATCCTGCGCGACGCCGATGGCCGCCTGCTGGGCGAGGTCACCGCCCGCCCGATGCCGGGCCGCGATTGGGTGGAAGGCGGCCCGCCCGTGCTCCGCGCCGTCACCGCCGCGGTGGCGCCCGCGATCGCCGACCTGGCCGCCGCGCGCGACGCGGAACGGCGCACCGGCGATGCCACCACGGCGGGCGGCCCGCCCATCATCCGCCTGCTGCCGGTCACCGGCGCGCCGGGCGATGGCAATCGCAGCCTGACGGCGCGCATGCGCGAGCGGCTGACCGCGCTTGGGCTGCGCGTCCAGGATGGCGCCGAGGGCGCGGCCTTCGCCCTCTCCGGCCAGGTGACCCTTGCGCCGGTCAGCCGCACCCAGCAACGGATCGAGATCGTCTGGACCGTGTCGCGCCGCGATGGCGAGGATCTGGGCCGCGTCTTGCAACTGAACGAGATTCCGGCCGGCAGCCTGAATGGTCTGTGGGGCGATGTGGCGCTGGTGGTGGCCGAGGAAGCCGCCGGCGGCGTGCGCGACGTGATCGCCAATGCCGGCGGCCTCACACCCGCGCCAGCGTCAACGCCTGGCCCGGCGCGATAGGCCCCCGCGCCTGGCCCGGCGCGATAGACTTCAGCCTGTCACGTTGCTAGACCCCGCCCCGCCGCCACCACGGCCCCGGGGACCCGCGCATGAAGATCATCGCCTGCAACAGCAACCGGCCCCTGGCCGAGGCGGTGGCCGCGTCGCTCGGCCTCGCGCTGACCCATGCCTCGGTCCGCCGCTTCGCCGACATGGAGATCTTCTGCGAGATCCACGAGAATGTGCGCGGCGAGGATGTGTTCGTCATCCAATCCACCAGCTACCCCGCCAACGACAATCTGATGGAATTGCTGATCATGCTGGATGCGCTCCGGCGTTCCAGCGCGCGGCGCATCACGGCGGTGATACCGTATTTCGGCTATGCGCGGCAGGATCGGAAATCGGGCAGCCGCACGCCGATCTCGGCCAAGCTGGTGGCCAACCTGATCGTGGAAGCCGGCGCCCACCGCGTGCTGACCATGGATCTGCATGCCGGCCAGATCCAGGGCTTCTTCGACGTGCCCGTGGACAATCTGTTCGCGGCACCGCTGTTCGCCCGCGACATCCAGGAACGCTTCGCCGGCCGCGACCTGATGGTGGTCTCGCCCGATGTCGGCGGCGTGGTGCGCGCCCGCGCCATCGCGGCGCGCATCCACACCGACCTTGCCATCATCGACAAGCGCCGCCCGCGCGCCGGCGTCTCCGAGGTGATGAACGTGATCGGCGAGGTGGAAGGCCGCCACTGCATCCTGGTCGACGACATCGTCGACTCCGGCGGCACGCTGTGCAACGCGGCCGAGGCGCTGCTGAAGAATGGCGCGCGCTCGGTCAGCGTCTATGTCACGCACGGCGTCTTCTCGGGCGGCGCGGTGGCGCGCGTCGGCGCCGCCGCGATCGAGACCATGGTGGTCACCGACAGCATCCTGGCCACCGAAGCGGTGCGCGTTTCGCGCAATATCCGCCAATTGACCATCGCGCCGCTGCTGGCCGAGGCGATGAAGCGGATCAGCGAGGAGAGCAGCGTCTCCGACCTGTTCAACTGAGCGTCGAGCTTTCAGCCACCGCCGCGCTCGGCCTGCGCCTGCGCGGCCAGGGCGCGGGCCATCTGGCTCAGTGCCTCCTGGTGGCGGTCATTGTCGATCAGCGCGAAGTTGCGGGCCAATTCCAGGCACATGCGCTGCCGGGGCGTGAGTTCGGCCGGCCCCGTTTCCGCCCCCAACCCCTCGAAGAACCATGAGACAGGGACGCCCAGCACCTGGGCGATGTCGAACAGCCGACCCGCCGAGATGCGATTGAGGCCGCGCTCATACTTATGGGCCTGCTGGTAGGTGACGCCGATGAGCTTGGCCAATTGCTGCTGCGACAGGCCCATCATCACCCGACGTTCGCGGATGCGCGCGCCGACGTGAAAATCGGCCGCCGCCGCCCGCTGGCTCACACGTTCAACAGCTGGCGCGGGCGATGCTGGGTGCACCATGACCTGATCTCCCCGGCGCGGCAGCCATGGCTGGTCAGACATCAGCCCGCCAAGAACCGCAGCAAAGTCACGCGTAGCGAAACCAGCGCGGCAGGCCAAGCGACAATCCGCAGACACGCCCTTGCCGGGCCATCGCATCGCGACGATCTACCCGGCATGAACCGTCGTCTCCTGCTGCCCGGCCTCGCCCTTGCCGCCATGGGGGCACGTCCCCTCGCGGCCCAGCAAGGCAGCGTGGATGCCGCTGCCGTCCGCCGGGCGGAGGCCTATCTGAATGGCATGGTCAGCCTGCAGGCGCGCTTCCTGCAGATCGATCATCGCGGCCGGAGCGTCGAAGGGCGCGCCGCGATCCTGCGGCCCACACGGATGCGCTTCGATTATGACCCGCCCGAGCCGGTCCTGCTGGTGGCGTCCGGCGGGCAGGTGATGCTGCTGGATCGCGAACTCGCCCAGCCCTCGATCGCGCCGGCCAACGCCACGCCGCTTGGGCTGCTGCTGCGCGATCCGGTGCGTTTTTCGGGTGACGTGGCCGTGCTCGGCACCGATCGGGCCGGCGGCTTCCTGCGCATCACCTTGGCGCGCGCGGGCGCCCTGGCGGAGGGAAGGCTGACGCTGGTCTTCGAGGAAGATCCGATGCAGCTGCGGCAATGGGCCGTGCTGGACGCACAAGCGCGCGAGACGCGGGTGACCCTGACCGACATCGACACGCAGACCCGGCCGAACCCCGCCTTGTTCGACTTCAATGATCCGCGCTTCCTGGAACGCGAGGGCATCCGCCCGCGGTGATGGTGGGCGCTGACGGGATCGAACCGCCGACCACCTGTGTGTAAGACAGGCGCTCTACCGCTGAGCTAAGCGCCCGGGCAGCCCCGATGAAGCATCCCGCGCCGGCTGGCGCAAGCCGGATGCCTCAGGCACGGAGCAGACCCGATTGCGGCGCCGCCGCCGCGCTGTCCGGGAAGGCCTGCGCCACCGCCCGCTCGGGCAGGCGCAGATGGTCGCGGAGCAGGCCCTTGGCCAGGCTGCGCAGGTCACGCGTCGGTTGCAGGTCGCGATTTTCGAGCAGGTTGGCGCCGGCCAAGCCCGGCCAATCCGCCAGCACGCGGCCGCCCGCCACCGCTCCACCGACCAGGAAGGCCACGCCGCCCGTGCCATGGTCGGTGCCCTGGTTGCCGTTGAAGCGCGCGGTGCGGCCGAATTCGGTCACCACCAGAACCGCGGTGCGGGCCCAATGGGGGCCGAGCCCGGCCTTCATCTCCTTGAGGCCGTCATCGAGGGCGCGCAGCGGCCCGGCGATGCGCGCCGCCTGCGCGGCATGCGTGTCCCAGCCGCCAATCTCCAGCACCGCCACGCGCGGGCCATTCGCTTCCGCCAGCAATCGCGCCGCGGCGGCAGCCAGGCGGGGGAAGTTGAAGCGGTCCGGCGCGCGATCCCGGCCGCCGATCGTCTGGTCGGCGAAGCCGCGCGCGCGCATGCCCTCGGCGAAGACCGGGCCGAGGCGTGGGTCCGCCGCCTGCAACGCCTGGATGCGGTGGATCAGCTCCTCCGACGGGCGCGCCAGGCCGGGCGGCGCATAGGAGCCCACGGGCACCGGGCCGCGCAGCAGCAGCGGCACGCCGGTGCCAACCGCGAGCCCGGCGCGCGCCCCGCCGCTGTTCGGCAGCGCCTGCAGCGCACGGTTCAGCCAGCCGCTGGTCAGCCGCTCGGTGGCGCCGGATTCCAGCAGATCCTGCGCCTCGAAATGGCTGCGGCTGCGATAGGGGCCGGCCACCGCGTGCAGCACCAGCGCCTCATTCGCCGCATACATGGCATGCAGCCCGGCCAGCGCCGGGTGCAGGCCGAAGCGCCCCCCGAGATCGAGCGCGCCGCCCTCTCGCCCCGGCTCGGCCATCGCATGCTCGGCCCGCAGCGCCGCCAGCCCGGGATCGCCATAGGGCGGCACCACATGCAGCCCATCCATCGCGCCGCGCAGCACCACCACGACCAGGCGCCGCTCACCGGGCAACTGCGCAAAGGCGGCGCGGACATTGCCGAGTGCCAGCGTGGCGGCAAGGCCAAGCAGGAAGCCGCGCCGGCCAGGCGCGAAGGAGGCGTGCGGCGCGCTCATCGGTGGGCAAACTCCGGGCTGGAGAACAGAAGGGTCAGCGCGTCGCGCACCGCGCCGGCGCGGCGCATCTCGGTGACCGTCTCGGCACGGGCCAGCGGGCCGAGCGCCGCTTCCGCGACGGCGGCGGGTTCGACGCGGGCGAGGCGGCCGGCGAGCGTATAGTTCCAGTCGACCCGGCGCATCATCGCCTCAGGCCCGATCCAATCGGCCGCCAGGTCCGACCAGCCATTGGGCTGCGGCGCGGTCCACAAAGTCTGGCCAAGCGCGGCCAGCCCGGCCACCACCTGTTCGGCGCCCGCGCCAGTGGCACGGCAGGCAGCCAGCACATGGTCCTGCGGCGTGCGGAATTTCGACAGCGGCGGCTCCCACGCTTCGCGCAGCCGCACCAGGGCGCGCTGCGCGGCGGGCAGGCTGCCATTGGACTCGCGCAGCGCCGTCTCCAGCGCACGAACGGCGGCGGCGGGCGGATTATCGGCCACGAAGTGCCGGGCGATCTTCACGGCCAGGTGCCGATAGGTGGCGGCATGGGTGCCCAGCATGGCCAGCGCCTGCGCCGCCGCGCCCTCGCCCTCGCCGAATCGGCGGCCGAGCAGCGTTTTCTCACCCGGCTCATGGGCGTTGGCGCGGAAGATGTAGCCCGGGTTGCTGCCGCTGGCGACAACGCTGTGGCCGGTCAGGATCTTTGCCAATTCCTGAACATCGCCCTGGGTATAGCCGCCGGCTGGGGACAGCGTGTGCAACTCCAGCACTTCCCGGGCCAGGTTCTCGTTCAGCCCGCGACGGGCGCGCTGGCCGGCCGGGCTGTTGGGACCGATCGAGCCGAGATTGTCCAGATAGGTCAGCATGGCCGGATGCAGCGTGACGTGCCACAGCATGTCGGCGAATCGTCCGGCCAGATGCGCGCGGATCGCATCGCGCTCCATGCAGCCGACCAGGGGCGCGGTAATGCCGCTGCGCCGGCTGGCCGTGAAATGGTTCATCCAGAAATCGACCCAGCGTTCGTGGAACGGGGAAGCGGTGGTCAGCCGGCGCTCCGCCCAAGCCAGCGCCTCGGCACGGACCAGTTCGATGACCGGCCCGCGCTGTCCGCCCGGCGTCGCGGCCTGCGCGCGGTTGAGCGCCTGGCTTTCTTCCCGCGCCAGCAGCATCTGCGCGACGCTCGGGCCTTGCGGCGGCGGCGGCGGGGACGCGATCTGGGCGGCCAGCCAGGCGTCCGGGTCGGCGGGCAGGGCCTCGCCCAGGCGCGGCCCGAGGCCGAAGCGGATGGCTGCGATGAAAGGGCGGACGCTCATGCCGCCAGTTATATCGCAGCCGCTGTCAGCCGCCACAAACAATGCGTGAGCGCCGGTAACGCCATGTGACGCCGCCACGGGCCCAGGATGCACTTGCCAAATCGGGCAGGACGGGGCATGTGCGGCCCGGAACAACGACCCGGACCGGTGGTCTGGCGGGCGGTGCCGGCGTTTTGCCGGCAGCCGCGTTCGCCGCCGTCTTCGCCCATGGAGGCCCTCGTGGCTCGACTCACTCTCGACAAGCTTCGCAACATCGGCATCACCGCGCACATCGATGCCGGCAAGACCACGACGACCGAGCGTATCCTGTACTACACGGGCAAGTCGCACCGCATCGGCGAGGTGCATGACGGCAACACCACCACCGACTACATGGAGCAGGAGCGCGAGCGGGGCATCACCATCACCTCCGCCGCCGTGACCGCCGTGTGGAAGGACCACCGGATCAATATCATCGACACCCCCGGCCACATCGACTTCAACATCGAGGTGAACCGCAGCCTGCGCGTGCTGGACGGCGCGATCTTCATCATCGAAGGCGTGGCGGGCGTGCAGCCGCAGAGCGAGACCAACTGGCGCCTGGCGGACCGGTACAATGTTCCGCGCATCATCTTCATCAACAAGCTCGATCGCACGGGCGCCGACTTCTACAAGGCGGCGGCCACGCTGACCGAGAAGCTCGGCATCAACTGGGTCACGCTGCAGCTGCCGATCGGCATCGAGGACACCTTCGTCGGCGTGGTCGACCTGGTCGAGATGAAGGCGATCATCTGGAAGGGCGATGAGCTCGGCGCGAAGTTCGAAGATGCGCCGATCCCGGACGATTTGGCGGAGCAGGCGGCCGAATATCGCCAGAAGCTGCTCGACACCTGCGTCGGCATCGATGAGACGGCGATGGAAGAGTATTTCGACAAGGGCGATGTCACCGTCGAGACGCTGAAGCGCTGCATCAAGAAGGGCACCATCAGCGGCGAATTCCGCCCGGTCCTGTGCGGCACCGCCTTCAAGAACAAGGGCGTGCAGCCGCTGCTGGACGCGGTGCTGGATTACCTGCCGTCACCCATCGACATCCCCGGCATCAAGGTCGCCCCGGATGAGGGCATGGACGAGACGCAGGATCGCCGGAACATCCCGGCCGATGAGAATGCGCCCTTCGCCGGCCTGGCCTTCAAGATCATCAACGACAAGTACGGCAACCTGACCTTCGTGCGCGTCTATCGCGGCGTGCTGCGCCAGAGCGACATGGTGATGAACACCACGAAGGGCCATCGCGAGCGCATCGGCCGCATCTTCCAGATGCACGCCGACAAGCGCGAGGAAATCAAGGAAGTCTTCGCCGGCGACATCGCCGCCTTCGTGGGCCTGAAGGACACGGGCACGGGCGACACGCTGGCTTCCAACGACGACCCCGTGATCCTGGAGCGCATGGCCTTCCCGGTGCCGGTCATCGACATCTCGGTCGAGCCGAAGACCAAGGATGGCGTCGAGAAGATGACGCTCGGCCTGCAGAAGCTGGCCGGCGAAGACCCCTCGCTCCGCCTGCGCACCGACCAGGAAAGCGGCCAGACCATCCTCTCTGGCATGGGCGAACTGCATCTGGAAATCATCATCGACCGTCTGAAGCGCGAATATGGCGTCGACGCCAATATCGGCGCGCCGCAGGTGGCCTATCGTGAGACCATCACCAAGAGCCATACCGAAACCTACACCCACAAGAAGCAGTCGGGCGGTTCGGGCCAGTACGCCGAGGTGAAGGTGGTGTTCGAGCCGAAGGAGCGCACCACCGGCGTCGAGTTCGTCAACGGCACCGCGGGCGGCTCGGTGCCGCGCGAATATATCCCGGCCGTGGAAAAGGGCATCAAGGTGCAGGCCGATACCGGCGTGCTGGCCGGCTTCCCGACCGTGGACTTCAAGTACACGCTGGTGGACGGCAAGTACCATGACGTCGACTCCAGCGCGCTGGCCTTCGAAATCGCCGCCAAGGCCTGCTTCCGCGAAGGCATGAAGAAGGCCGGCCCGGTGATCCTCGAACCGATCATGGATGTGGAAGTCACCACCCCGTCCGACCATGTCGGCGACGTGGTCGGCGACCTCAACCGCCGGCGCGGCGTGATCCAGAGCCAGGACATGGCGGGCACCAGCGTGATTGTGCGCGCGCATGTGCCGCTGAAGGAAATGTTCGGCTACATCTCGAACCTGCGCGGCATGACCAAGGGCCGCGCCAGCTTCTCGATGCAGTTCCACCATTACGACCCGGTGCCGCGCAACGTCGCCGAGGAGATCATGAAGAAGTCGGCCTGAACCGCCGGCCTCTCCGTGGGCTTGCCGACGGCGCCGGGGCAACCCGGCGCCGTCTGGCGTTCAGATCACGAAGTCGAGCGGCTCGGTGACCGGCCGGCGCAGCCCCGCCGCCGCCGCGCGGCGCAGCAGGTCGGCCAGCGTCTGCATCGCCAGGCGTTCCCGCAACTCAGCCTCGAAGCTCCGCCACAGGGGACGGGTTGCGGCCTCGCTAAGCCGATTCGCCGCCTCGGGCGGCGCATCGCCCTCCAGGACGGCATCGACAGCCGCCAGCAGGGAAATGGCGCGCGGCGGGCGGGCCAACCGATAGCCGCCACGCGGACCGCGCAGGCTCTCCAGCAGGCCGGCGCGGCCGAGCGCCTGCAGGATCGGCTCGATCCCCCGTCGCTGCGCGCCGAGCCGTTCGGCGATGTCGGCCGCGCCGGTCACCTCGGCGCCCCGGCCGGCGTGGAAGCCGATATCGAGCAGGATATCCAACGCCAGCAGGGCACGATCGTTGCGCAGCAACATCTCAAGCCACGGTAACACGGTGGCTGGCGCGCGCCTGGCGGCCCTGCGCGTCCGTCCAGACGAAGCTGATCTCGCTGCTGCGGTCCAATCGCAGGAAGAACACATGGAACGGGTTGGCGGCGGTGCCGTTGCGCAGGCTGACATCCAGCGCTGGCGCGCCATTCACCTGCACGACCATGCGTTCCAGCAGGTCGCGCGGCGGCGCGCGAGACCCGTCGTGGCGCAGGCCGGTTTCCATCGGATGCTCGATCAGGGTCCGCACCTCGAACACCTCGCCGGCGCGGACGCTGCGGGGGATGCGGATGCGGGGGGCGGCCAAACCGCTCATGGATATTTGCTCATGTCAGGCACCCCCCGGCGGTGACGCGCAGATCGGCGGCGGCGCGGCGGACCGTGCCGTCATTCATCTGCGCGAAGACCAGGATCTGCTGATCCTCGGCCACGCGAATGCGCGTCTGCACCTCGGCCCGCGCGATGGCGGCGCCGAGGCGAAAGCTCGCCACGTCCGGTGTGGGGTTGCGGGTGGCGAAGATGTGGATCGCGGTGACGTGCGCGGCCTCGGTCTGCGGGCTGTCGACCAGGATGGTGACGGGCACCTGCCCGCCATTCTCGGCAACCGCCGGGGCGCGCAGCGTGATGCCGCCCACCTGCGGCACTGTCGCGCCGATCTGCGCGCGGATGGCGGCGGACAGCGCGTCCGGCTGGGCCGTGGCGGGCCAGGGCGCCGCCACCAGCGTCAGCGCCGCGGTCAGCGCGCCGCGACGGGTGAGGCGCGGGCTCATGCGGCGAACATGTCCCGCGTGATGCTCTCATACCAGCCATCGGCATAGGCGGCTTCCAGGCGCCGTTGTTCCGGCAGGTCGCCGCGCGGCGAGACGCCGCCCGAGCCTGGCACCTCGACGATCGCCGTGCCCTCGGCATTCGGGCGGAAGATGCCGACGATCGAGATGCCGTAATCCTCGCCCACATGGCTGTAGCAGGTATTGTAGTAGATCGCCGTCGGCGGCGCCTGCCCGCGCAGCGACGCGGCGGCGGCGGCCACGGCCTGGCGCGCCGTGCTGTTCGCCACATAGCCGGATTTCGGCATGGGCCCCGGGATATTGGCGTCGCCCACCACATGGATGCCAGGTGCGAGGCGGGATTCGAAGGTGAGGGGGTTCACCGGCGCCCAGCCCGATGCATCCGTCAGGCCGCTGTCGATCGCGATGCGCGCGGCCGATTGCGGGGGCACCACATTGGCCACCGCCACCTTGTGGCGTTCGCCGAATTCGCTCTCCAGCACCATCTCGCGCGGATCGACGCGGACGATGCGGCCATCGCGGTTGCTCGGCACCCATTCGATCATGCCGGGATAGAGCGCGGCCCAGCCATCCTGGAACAGGCCCTGCTTGCTGAAGGCTTCCTTCGCGTCGAAGGCCAGGATCTTGCTGCGCGGCTTATGCCGCTTGAGGTAGGCCGCGATCATGCTGATCCGCTCATAGGGGCCGGGCGGGCAGCGGAAGGGGTTGGCGGGCAGCGCGAGGCCCACCACGCCGCCATCCGGCATCGCTTCCAGCTGGCGGCGCAGCAGCAGGGTTTGCGCGCCATCGCCGGGCACCCAGGCGTGCGGCATGGTCTGGGCGGCCGCTTCGTCATAGCCCTCGATCGCACCCCAGCGCAGCGCGATGCCGGGCGAGAGGATCAGCCGGTCATAGCCCAGCGTCTGGCCCCCTTGCAGGCGAAGGCTGCGCCCTGTCGGGTCGATGCCGACCACCCAGTCATGGATCACCCGCACGCCGCGGGCGGCCAGCCCTTCATAGCCATGGGTGATGTCGCCGATCTGGCGCATGCCGCCGATGACCAGATTGCCATAGGGGCAGGTGACGAAGCGCTTCTTCGGCTCGATCAGGGTGACGTCCAGCCAGGGATGGGCGCGGCGGGCGAAGCTGGCGGCACTCGCCCCGCCAAAGCCGCCGCCCACGATCACCAGCCGGGCGCTGGCCCCGGCACCCGTCTGGGCGCGGGCGGTGACGGGCGCGGCGAGCGCGGCGGCGAGGAGGGTGCGTCGGGTCGTGCGCATGGCGGGGCTCCTCAGCGCGGCAGGCGCGCGAAATGCGCGGCGATCGCGTCGATCTCGGCATCGGTGAAGCCCCGCGCCACGCGGCCCATGATGGTGCCGGGGCGCTGGTTGGTGCGGAAGGCAACCATGGTGGCCCGCAGCTCGGCGGCGTCGCGCCCGGCGATGGGGGGAATGGCCCCGGCGCCGGCGCCGGCCAGCCCGTGGCAGCCCAGGCAGGATTCAGCGGCCAGCGGCGCCTCGGCGGCGGCCGGGGCCGCCAGGCCGAGGAGGAGGGGGAGGATGAGCAGGCGCATCATATTTCCCGATTACCTGTCGTTGAATTTCTACGCGACGGGTATATCCACGCCCCATATTTGTCAAATGCCGAATGCTGGACGGAGTTTCACGCCCACCCAGTTCCCGAGCAAGGCTGGCAGGATCCAGACCCAACCATGCAGGCTGCCGCTGGCGACGCCGCCCACGAAGGCGCTGATGTTGCAGCCAAAACCCAGCGTCGCGCCGACGCCCAGCAGCAGCCCCCCGAAGCCCGAGGCCAGCAAGGCCCCGCCCCCCGGCCATGCCCAGGGCGCAGCCCGACCGGCCAGCAGCGCGGCGATCGCCGCCCCCGCCATCAGGCCGAGATCCATCACGCCGATCCGGTCCGCCAGCAGGGGGCGCAGCAGCGCCTCGGTGCGCGTCGGATCCTCCCAGAAGGGCCAGAAGGCGGGGTCGTCGATGCCCAACGTCTCGACCAGCTTGGCGCCCCACAGCGGAAAGGCGGCAGTGATGGCCCAGGGGCGGCCCGTGACGGCCAGCACCGTCACATTGAGCAACGCCAGCCCAACCGCGCCCCACAGCAGCGGCCAGGGCCCGCGCAGCCAATGCCCACCCTGCCAGGACAGGGAAGCGACCCGCCCGGTGCGCGCCGCCTCAAGCCAGCGCGTCGCGGCCCAGGCGGCGCCCAGCACCGCCACGCCCAGCAGCATCGCGGGCCAGGTCCCCAGCCGGTCAGGCAGCGATACGGGGGCCAGCGCCGGCCAGCCCGTCCATAGCTCGGCCTGCCAGGCGGCCAGCGTCGCGCCGATGATGAAAAAGGCCAGCGTCACCCACATGCGCGCCCCCTGCCCGCCCCCGGCGCTGTAGAGCGTGCCGGAACCGCAGCCGCCGCCCAGCTGCATGCCCACGCCGAACAGGAAGGCCCCCACCAGCAGCCCGATGCCGACGGGAAAGACAAAGCCGCGCACCGGCGTGCCCAGCACCGACCCGGCCGCCAAAGCCGGCAAAAACAGCAACATGGTGAGCGCTATCATCACCAGCTGCGCCCGCACCCCGGCGCCCTCGCCGGTGGTGAACAGCCGCCGATAGGCACCGGTGAAGCCGAAGCTGGCCTGGAACAGCACGAAGCCGAGCGCCCCGCCCAGCCCCCAGGCCACCCCCTGCCGCCACCCGAACGCCTGGCCGAGCGCCAGCATGGCAGCCAGCAGCAGCGCCGCGCCCGCCGCCGCACCTGCATCTCGAAGCGCCATGGCAGGCAATCCCCTTTCCACGCCCGAGAATCGTGTTATGCGATCAGCATGGATGATGGAAGCCCGACCCGAACCGGCCGAATGCTTGGCAGCGTGCTGGAGACGGTGGGGCGGACGCCGCTGGTGCTGCTGCCGCGCCTGGCCGCCGGGCTGCCGGCGCGCATCGCCCTCAAGCTGGAATTCTTCAACCCGCTCGCGTCCGTGAAGGACCGGATCGGGCTGGCGATGGTCACCGCCGCCGAGCAGCAGGGGCTGATCGCCCCCGGCCGGTCGGTGCTGGTTGAGCCAACCTCGGGCAATACCGGCATCGCGCTGGCCTTCGTGGCGGCCGCGCGCGGCTATCGGCTGATCGTGGTCATGCCGGACGGCGCCAGCATCGAACGGCGCAAGATGATGCGCCTGATGGGCGCGGAACTGGAACTGACCCCGGCCCGCCTTGGCATGAGCGGCGCCATCGCCCGCGCCGAACGGATCCTGGCCGAGACGCCCGGTGCCTGGATGCCGCGGCAATTCGACAATCCCGCCAACCCCGCGATCCACGCCGCCACCACCGCCGAGGAAATCTGGGCCGACACCAATGGCCAGGTGGATGCGGTGGTGGCCGGCATCGGCACCGGCGGCACGCTGACCGGCATCGCCCGCGCGCTGCGCCCGCGCCGGCCGGGGCTGCGCATCATCGGCGTGGAGCCGGCGGAAAGCGCCGTGCTGCATGGCGAACCGCCGGGCCCGCACCGCATCCAGGGCATCGGCGCGGGCTTCAAGCCGGGCGTGCTGGACCTGGATCTGGTGGATGAGGTGCGGATGGTGACCGAGGCCGAGGCCATCGCCACCGCCCGCCGCGCCGCGCGGGAGGAAGGGCTGCCCGTGGGCATTTCCTCCGGCGCCGCCCTGGCCACCGCGCTGGCCGTGGCGGCGGAACCGGCGATGGCGGGGCGGCTTGTCTTGGCCATCGCGCCCTCCTTCGCGGAACGCTACCTCTCCACCGACCTGTTCGAGGGGCTGTAGGCGCCATTGCCAGGCACGCCGCACGCCCCTTAGGCTTGCCGCACGACGGCTGGATCGGCCGGTCATCCGGGAGAATTCGGTCATGATCCACCCTGACGGCACCACCATCCCGCCGCTGCCCGATCTGCAATTCGCCGCCGTGGATGCGGCGCGCCTCGGGCTGGAAGGCCCGCGGATCAGCTACATGACGGCCGGCGCGGGGCCGGCCACCATCCTGTGCCTGCACGGCATCGGCGCCAACAGCACGGGGTGGCGCTTCTCGCTGGCGGCGCTGTCGGCTGAGGCGCGGATCATCGCCTGGAATGCGCCGGGCTATTACCTCAGCGACAATTTCGCCGCCGAGGCGCCGGACGCCGCCGATTACGCCGATGTCGCGGTGGCGCTGCTGGATGCGCTGGGCGTGGCGGGGCCGGTCTTTGTCGCCGGCTCCTCCTTCGGGTCGATGATCGGCGCTTGCCTGGCGGCGCGGCATCCGGGGCGCGTGGCGAAGCTGGCGCTGATGGGCACCTCGCGCGGGCAGCGCTGGCGGGGCGCCGAAGGGCGGGCCGAGATGCTGGCCATGCGCGCGGCCTCGGTGGCCGAGGGCGGCGTGGCGCTGGCGCGCACGCGCTCGGCCAAGCTGGTCTCGCCCAAGGCGCCGCCCGAAGTGCTGGCCATGGTGCAGAAGGTGGTCGCGGCCACCAATCCGCGCGGGCTGATGCAGGCGGCGCGCTGCACCGACAAGGTCGATGTCATCGCCGATTTCGCGCCACGCATCGCCTGCCCGACGCTGGCCATCACCGGCACGGATGACCAGGTGAACCCGCCCGAGACGGTGGGCCGCCTGATCGCCGCCGCCATCCCCGGCGCGCGCTTCGAAAGCCCGGCCGGCATCGGCCACCTGCCGGAGCTTGAAGCGCCGGCAGAGACCACGGCGCTGCTGCGCGACTTCTTCTTCGGAGCCTGACCATGCGCCTTGCCCGCCGCACGCTTCTCGCCACCCTTGCCACGCCGGCGCTGGCGCATGCGCAGGATGGTTTCCCCAGCCGCCAGGTGCGCATCGTGGTGCCCTTCCCGCCCGGCGGCGGGCTGGATGCGCTGGCGCGCGGGCTGGCGGATCGGCTCAGCCAGGCCTGGCGCCAGCCGGTGGTGGTGGATAACCGGCCCGGTGGCTCGACCGTGCCGGGCACCGACATTGTCGCCAAGGCGGCGCCCGATGGGCACACGCTGCTGATCACGGCGGATAACTCCATCACCTCGAACCCGCATCTGATCCGCGGCCTGCCGCATGACCCGATGCGCGACCTGGCGCCGATCTCGCTGCTGGTCGAGGTGCACCAGATGATCCTGGTGCACCCGGCGGTGGGCGCCCAGACCATGCAGCAGTTGGTGGAGGCCGCGCGCGCCGCGCCGGGGCGCTTCAATTTCGGCAGCTATGGCTCGGCCAGCCAACCGCATCTGGCCTTCGCGGCGCTGATGGCGAAGGAGCGCATCGAGATGGTGCATGTGCCCTATCGCGGCCTGACGCCGGCGGTGCTGGCCACCCTGTCGGGCGAGGTGCAGATGACGCTGGCCGGCATCGCCTCGGCGGCCGAGCATATGCGGGCCGGGCGGCTGCGCGGCCTTGCCGTCGGCAAGCCGACCCGCTTCGCGGCGCTGCCCGAGGTGCCCACCCTGATCGAGGCCGGCTTCGCCGAGATCGACCCGCGCACCTGGTTCGGCGCCTTCGCCCCGGGCGGCACGCCGCCCGCTTTGGTCGCCCGCCTGCACCGCGACATCCGTGCGGCGATGGAGGACCCGCTGGTGCGGGACCGCTTCCTGACGCCCTCGGGCTATACGGTGCGCAACGACACGCCCGAGGCGACCGCGGCGTTCCTGCGCCAGGACCTGGACTACAAGGCCCGGCTGATCGCCACCGCCGGCATCCGGCCCGAGTAAGGGCCGGGCGGGCCTAATAGATCTCCGGCTCCGGCGTCGGCGCCTGCCCTTCCAGGAAGCGCAGGTCGCAGCCCTCATCGGCCTGCGTCACCTGATCCAGATACATGGAAGTCCAACCGCGGGCGTAGCGGCGTGCGGGCGGCGTCCAGGCGGCGCGGCGGCGCGCCATCTCCGCCTCCTCGACCAGCAGATCCAGTCGGCGGTTCGGCACGTCCAGCCGGATCAGGTCGCCATCGCGCACATGCGCGAGCGGCCCGCCCACATGGCTCTCGGGCGCCACATGCAGCACGCAAGTGCCGTAGGAGGTGCCGGACATGCGGGAATCCGACAGCCGGATCATGTCCCGCACGCCGGCCTTCAGCAGCTTTTGCGGGATCGGCATCATCCCCCATTCCGGCATGCCCGGCCCGCCCTGCGGGCCCGAGGATTTCAGCACCAGCACGCTATCCGCCGTCACCTCCAGGTCCGGATCATCGATGCGGGCCTTCAGATGCGCGTAATTCTCGAACACCACGGCCGGGCCGGTATGGTCCAGCAGCCGGGGGTCGGCCGCGCTGGTCTTGATCACCGCGCCCCGCGGCGCCAGCGAGCCCTTCAGCACCGCCAGCCCGCCCTCGGCCTGCAAGGGTCGGTCGAGCGGGCGGATGATCTCGGCGTTGAAGACCTCGGCATCCGCAATGTCCTCGCCCAGCGTGGCGCCCGAGACGGTGCGCGCCGCCAGGTCCAGATAGGGCGACAGCCGGTTGAGGAAGGCGCGCGAGCCGCCGGCCAGGAAGAAATCCGCCATCAGATAGGTGTCGCCATTGGGGCGCAGGTTGGCGATCAGCGGCACGCGCCGGCTGATCGCGTCGAACCGCTCCAGATCCAGCGTCAGGCCGGCGCGGCGCGCCATGGCAATGATGTGGATGATGGCGTTGGTCGATCCGCCAAACGCCATGGTGGCGGCCACCGCATTGTCGATGCTGCCCTGGCTGAGCAGCGCGGCCGCCGTCTGGTCGGTCCAGACCATCTCGACAATCCGCTTGCCGCTTTCGGTCGCCATGCGCGGATGCGCGGAATCGGCGGCGGGGATGGAGGCGGCGCCGGGCAGCGTCAGGCCCATCGCCTCGACCGCCAGCATCATGGTGGCGGCGGTGCCGGCGGTCATGCAGGTGCCGAAGCTGCGCGCCATGCCGCCTTCCATGTCCTTGAACTGCGCCTGGCTGATGGTGCCGGCGCGCAGCTCCGCATGGTATTTCCAGGCGTCCGAGCCCGATCCGAGCGACTTGCCCCGCCAGGCGCCATTGTTCATCGGCCCGGCGGGCACGAAGATGAAGGGCAGCCCGGCCGACAGCGCGCCCATCACCAGGCCGGGCGGCGTCTTGTCGCAGCCGCCCAGCAGCACAAGCCCGTCACAGGGTTGGCTGCGCGCCAGCTCCTCCGTCTCCATCGCCAGCATGTTGCGATAGAGCATGGAGGTGGGTTTCATGTACTGCTCGGTCACCGGGTGCGCGGGCAGTTCCACCGGGAAGCCGCCAGCCTGCCAGACGCCGCGCTTCACCTCCTCCGCCCGGGTGCGGAAGTGGAAATGGCAGGGGCTCAATTCCGACCAGGTGTTGATGATCCCGATCACCGGCTTGCCGCGGAAATCGCTCTCGGAAAAGCCCATCTGCAACATGCGGGACCGGTGCCCGAAGGCGCGCAGATCATCGACGCCGTACCAGCGATGGCTGCGCAGACTCTCGGGCGTGCGACGTTGGCGCATGGCTTCTCTCCCTTGGATGTGCCGGATGCTGCCACCCCAGGGCCGGCGCCGGAAGGGGGCCGGGCTTGACCCTTCGGGGGGCTGCACGCAGGGTCGGCGGCTCGCGCAAGCAGGACCCGCCATGGCCGCCATCGCCGCAAAGCGCCCCCTGAAGGCGATGTTCATCCACCAGAATTTCCCCGGCCAATATGCCCACATGGCCCCTGCCATGGCGGCGCGCGCCGGGGTTTCGGTGTGGGGCGTGGGCGAGAAGCCCGGCTACACGGCCCCGGGCGTCACCTACCTGGCCTATGGCGCGCCGCGCGGCGCGGGGGACCAGACGCACCGCTACATCCGGCCGCTGGAATCGGCCACGCGACGCGGCCAGCATCTGACCAATTTCCTCGTGAAGCACCGCGACCAGGGCCTGTCCCCCGACATCATCGTCTGCCATCCCGGCTGGGGCGAAGGGCTGTTCCTGAAGGATCTGTTCCCCCGCGCGCGCACGCTGTTCTACTGGGAGTTCTTCTACAATTCGGAAGGCCAGGATCTGGGCTTCGATCCCGACAGCCCGGTGACGCTGGACGATGCGGCGCGTGTCCGGCTGCTGAACGCCACGCAACTGATCTCGCTGCAATCCGCCGATTGGGGCGTCAGCCCGACCCGCTGGCAATGGAGCCGCTACCCCGCCTGGGCGCGCGCGCGGATGAGCTGCCTGCATGAGGGGGTGGACACCCACCTCTGCGCGCCGCGCCCCGGCGCCGAGTTCCGCACGCCCGAAGGCCGCGTCTTCCGCGCCGGCGATCCGGTGATCAGCTATGTGGCGCGCAACCTGGAACCCTATCGCGGCTTCCCGAGCTTCATGCGGGCGCTGGCGCTGCTGCAGCGGGCGCGGCCCGACCTGCACGCGGTGGTGGTGGGCGGCGATGAGGTTTCCTACGGCAAGCGCCCCACCGACGCGCCAAGCTGGAAGGCCAAGATCCTGGCCGAGCTGGAAGGGCGGCTCGACCTGTCGCGCATCCACTTCACCGGCCGCATCCCGCATGAGTCGCTGCACGATCTGTTCCGCGTGACCGCGGCGCATGTCTACCTGACCTATCCCTTCGTCCTGTCCTGGTCCTCGCTGGAGGCCATGGCCTGCGGCGCGCTGATCGTGGGCAGCGCCACGCCGCCCGTCGCCGAGGTGATCGAGCATGGGGTGAATGGGCTGCTGGTGCCCTTCTTCGCGCCCGAGGCGCTGGCCGCGCAGCTGGAGGCGGTGCTGGCCGACCGCGCGCGGTTCGCGCCCCTGGCGCTGGCCGGCCGCCGCACGGTGGAGGCGCGCTACGATCTCCGGCGCATCTGCCTGCCCCGGCACCTCGACCTGATCGAGACGCTGGCGGCCGGCGGCACGCCCCAGCCTGATGCCCCCGCCTGACGCGCTGGTCTGAGCCGCTTCACCCTTGCGAAAGAGCATGCTTTCAGTAAGGGGGATGGCGGCACGCTGCGGGTGCGGCGGCCAGGGAGTTTCAGGCATGCGGGATCAGGGCCGGGTTCGCGCGCAAGGCCGCCAGGCACCATGAGCGAATCGCAGGCGGCCCGGCGGCAGCGCGAACTTCTGGCGCTCGAGCAGAGCGGGATGTTCGACGCGGCCTGGTATGCGGCCCATCATGCCGATGTCGGCCATTCGGGCGTCGACCCGGCGGGGCACTATATCGACACGGGGTGGCAGGAGGGGCGGCGGCCCAATTTCTACATGGATCCCGCCTGGTACCTGGCGACCCATGTCGATGTGCGCGAGGCAGGGCTCAACCCCGTCCTGCACTATATCCTTCATGGCGATGCCGAGGGGCGGGCGCCGGGGCCGCATTTCGACCCTGCCTGGTACCGCACCACCTACGGGCTGGCGCCCGAGGAGCGCGCGCTGCCGCACTACCTGGCCGCGCGGCTACAAGGCGCCTCACCCTGCCCGGGCTTCGACGCGGCCTTCTACCTGGCCACCTATCGCGACGTGGCCCGCGCCGGCGTCGACCCGTTCGAACATTATGTGCGGACGGGCTGGCAGGAGGGGCGTGAGCCCAGCCCGGAATTCGACAGCGCCTACTACATAAAGGCGCATATGGGCGGGCATGCGGCGCAGCCACCGCTGCTGCATTGGCTGGCGCGCCGGCACGATCCGGGCATCCACACCAGGATGCCCGAGGAAACGCCGACCATGGCGCGCGCGGTGCGGCACAATACCCGGCCCGGTGCCTATTTCGAACGGCCCGTGCCGCTGCCCGACGGGGTCACCCCGCGGGCCAAGCTGCTGGCCTATTATCTGCCGCAGTTCCACGCGATCGCCGAGAATGACGCCTGGTGGGGCACCGGCTTCACCGAATGGACCAATCTCGGCCGCGGCATGCCGCGCTTCGCCGGGCATTACCAGCCGCGCATCCCGCGCGACCTGGGCCACTATCATCTCGGCGGGCCGGATGCCGGGGCCGATGTGATGCGCCGGCAGATCCGCATGGCGAAGTCGGGCGGCCTGCATGGCTTCATCTTCTACTGGTACTGGTTCAACGGGCATCGGCTGCTGGAGAAGCCGGTCGAGGCCTTCCTGCGCGACCGCAGCCTCGACATGCCCTTCGCCCTGATGTGGGCGAATGAGAATTGGACGCGCCGCTGGGATGGCGCCGAGTCCGACGTGCTGATGAGCCAGGATTACCGCGCCGCGGAGGAGGCAGCGCTGGTCGCCGAACTCGCGCGGCACTTCGCCGATCCGCGCTACATCCGCGTCCAGGGCCGGCCGGTGCTGATGATGTACCGCGCGAGCCTGATGCCCGAGGCCGCGCGCACGGTGGAAGGCTGGCGCCGGCGCTTCCGCGAGGCACATGGCGAGGATCCGGTCTTCGTCATGGCGCAAAGCTTCGATGATGAGGATCCGCGGCCGCTGGGCTTCGATGGCGCCATCGAATTCCCGCCGCACAAGCTGGCCAAGCGGACCACGCCGATCAGCGCGTCGCTGAATTACCTCGACCCCGATTTCAGCGGCACCGTCTTCAACTTCGATGAGGTGGTGCGCGCCAGCCTGCAGGAACCGGCGCCGAGCTTCCCGCTGATCAAATGCGCGGTCCCCGGCTGGGACAATGATCCGCGCAAGCAGGGACAGGGCACGGTGGTGATCCATGGCGCCACGCCGGCCAGCTATCAGGCGTGGCTGGCCGCGCTGGTCGACCGGGCGGTCGCCAATCCCTTCCTGGGTGAGCCGCTGGTCTGCGTGAATGCCTGGAACGAATGGTGCGAGGGCGCCTATCTGGAGCCTGATCTGCATTTCGGCGCGGCCTTCCTGAATGCCACGGGCCGCGCGGTTACCGCCGGGCGCGTCGCGGGCGCGCCGAGCCTTCTGGTGGCCGCCGCCGATGCCGCGGATACGCCGGCCAATGCCCGGCTGATCGAGGCCGCGCGCTGCATGCGCCGCGGCACCGGCATCGAGCTGCGGGTGCTGTTGCAGGCGGGTGGCCCGCGTGAGGAGGATTTCGCGCGGCTCGGTCCCGTGCAGATCGTGCCCGAGGGGATACCGGCGGCGCTGGATTCGGTGCGGGCGGAAGGCACGAGGCACATGCTGATCGGCCTGTCGGCCGCGACCAGCATGGCGGCCCGGGCGGCCGAACGCGGCATCAACGTGACCCTTCTCGCCGAGGAGATGCAGGGCGAGGTGCGCGCCCGCGGCCTTGGCGGCGCGCTGGCGGCGGCCCTTCGGCATGCGACCACGGTCGTGGCGCCGGCGGCCAGCATGCTGGAGGGGCTGCTGGCCCGCGCGCGCCAGCCGGTGCGAAGCCAGGTGATCGAGCCGGGGCGGGAGGTGCTGCCCCGCTTCGATCCGGTGGCGCGGGCGGAGATGCGGACGCAGCTCGGCGTGCCGGCAGGGGCGCCGCTGCTGCTGGGTGCCGGCCCCGGCGATCTGCGGCATGGCATCGACCTGTTCCTGCAGCTGTTCCGCAGCCTGAAGCCGACCATGCCGGAGCTGCGGGCGATCTGGAGCGGCGCCCTGGATCCGCAGTTGCGCCCCTGGCTCGGCACCGAGATCGCGGCGCTGGCGCCGCAAGGGCTGCGGCTGGTCGAGGCGCTGGCGCATCCGGGGACGCTGTTGTCGACGGCCGACCTGCTGGCGCTGACCGCGCGGGAAGGTGCCGCGCCCGGCCTGGCCCAGGAAGCCGTGGCCGTTGGGTTGCCGATCGTGGCCTTTGTCGAGGCGGGCGGCGGCGCGGCCCTGGCGGAAGCCTTTGGCGGGGCCAGCGCGCCGATCGGCGACGTGGCCGCGCTGGCGGCCATCGCCGCGCCGTTCCTGGCCGCGCCCCGCGCCGCGGAGGCGCGCGCCGCGGCGCATGCGGTGGCCAAGGCCCGGTTCGATGCGGCCGAGGCGGCGGCGGCCCTGCTGCGCGCCTGCATGCCCGACCTGCCCGAGATCGCCGTCATCATCGATGGGGCCGGCCAGGGCGGGCTGCTGGCGAGCCGCCTGGATTCGGTGTTCAGCCAGGATCGGCCGATTTCGGCCTGCCTGGTGATCGACGATCCGGCCGATCCGCGCGTCGCCGCGGGGGCGCTCTCGGCGGCATCGCGCTGGCGACGCCTTGTGAAGCTCATTCCAGCCGGCAGCGACCCGCTGGCCCAGACCGGCGCGGCGCTGGTCTGGTGCGCGGATCCGGCGGTCGCGCCCGGGCCGAGCTTCCTGCGGATGGCGAGCGAACTGCTGGCCCGCATGCCCGAGGCCGAGGGCGCGGTGCTCGGCTCGGCGAGTGAGGGCGGGCCGATTCTGTGGCGCCGCGCGGCACTTCACCGCTGGCAGGCGAGCGGCACGCTGCCCGAACTGCTCCCGCTGACCGGCCCGGCCGTGCGGCTGCTGGACCGGGTTGCGCCGGCCGAGCCGGTTGAAGCCCTGGCCGAGCCCGCCCCGGAGCAGCCGTCGCGGCGCAAGCGGGCGGCGCGGGCGGAGTCGGCCGGTGGCGGCGGCAAGCGGCAGGGCGCAACCGCCCCGAGGCGGAATTCACCTCGCTGATCGCCCTGTTCCGCGCCATTCTGTGGGCGAGCGGGGGATCGATCACGGGCAGTTTACGGAACTTCTTTCCACTACCTCCGGTTGTATGCGTTGATTGCGCCGCATCAACCCTTTTTTAACAACGGACTAGTAAGCATTCTTCGCGTGAACAGGGCAGTGTTGCGCCCTTAATTTCGTTTGACTCTGGCGCAGATTCATACTTATTTTGGGACGAGGCGGGGGCATGGCCCTCCGCGGGCTACGTCTCGACCCTGGAGGGGTTTTTCATGTCCGGTTTCGCTTCGATCTTTGGCGGCAGCGGCGATGAGGTGCTGGCCCCGTCCGCTTCCAATCAGGCGAACCTGATTGACGGTGGCGCGGGCAACGACGTCATCGGCGGCCTCGGTGGCAACGACATCCTGATCGGCGGCACCGGCAACGATGTGGTGTTTGCCGGCACCGGCAACGATGTGGCCCTTGGGCAGGACGATAATGACCGTCTGTTCGGCGAAGAGGGCAATGACGCGCTGTTCGGCGGCAACGGCGCCGACTCCCTGCTCGGTGGCCTCGGCAATGACACGATGGTCGGCGGCGCGGGCGACGATGTCCTGAACGGCGAGGGCGGGGCCGATGCCTTCGCCTTTGACGACGGCTTCGGCAACGACCTGATCGTCGGCTTCCAGATCGGCGTCGACATCCTGCAGATCGCCAGCGGCATCAACAGCCTGCCAATCGCCAACCCGGCTGACCTGGTCGGCCTGATCAGCAATGACGGCTTGGGCAACGCGGTCATCACCCTCGGCTCCGACACGATCGATCACCCTTCAGGGCATCTCGCCGGTCGACCTCGCGGCCAACATCGGGACTGCCGTCCAGATCGTCTAAACCGCGATGGAATCGGCAACGGCCGATCCGCACCCTGAGCACCAGCGCGTGCCTGGCCCTGTGGCCAGGCACCCATTTGCGCTGGGTCCCAACATCCTGGCCTTGTTCGTCGAGAATCGCCCAGGACCGATCGGCGCGGTCGATCTGCGCGTCGCAGACGGCCCCGCTCAGCGCGCTGCCTCCGTCATCGCGCTGCAGCCGGGTGGCATCCTGGTCCTGGCACGGCGCTCCGGCGAAGGGCCGGCCTCCGTGCGGATCGGCGATGAGCCGTTCGAGCCTTTGCAGCCCCCCCAGGATATGGCCCATCTGGCAGCCCGGATGGTGGCCAACCCGCGGCTTCTGGGCATCATCGCCAGCAAGGCCGCCGGGCCCTTGCGGGCCGGGACCGACCTGGCTTTCCTGCGGACACTGACCAGCCTCGCCAGCGTGCTGGCGCCGCCCAGCATCGACCCGCCCCGACCGGTGGTGATGCTCGGCCAGGGCCGCTGCCTGTGGCAGTTGGACCAGGGCGGGTGGCTGCTCTCCGGCGCAGGCCTGATGCGCGTGGCGGAGCCCGAAGCCGGTCTGGCCCCGTTGCCGCCGCTGCCCCAGGGCGGTTTTCTGCTGCGCGCCGATGGCCCGCCGGTGCGCCTGCCCCCGGGCGGATCGCCCGTCTCGCTGGTCGAGCTTGCGCGCCAGACCCAGGGGGCCCCCTCCCCGCTCCTGCGCCAGGCCTTCGCCGCCCTCCGGCGCGTCGCCACCGAGCCCTGGGCGCATGACGCGATCCGCGACGCGCAGCTCCTGGCCATGGCGCCGCCGCGCGCCGCCGCCGAGCCTTCGAACGCCATCGCCGCCTCCATCGATCGTGCCTTGTCCGACCATGCGGGCGGCGTCTTCGCCTATGGCTGGATCCAGGATCCGCTCAAGCTGATGCGCGGCATGACGCTGCGCGGGCCGTTCGGCGCGGTGGCCATCCCGCCTGAATCGATCTTCCCGATCACCCGTGCGGATGTGACGAAGCGGTTCGAGAACGCCCCCTTCGGCAACCCCGACACGCGGCCTGGGTTCGTGGTACATGTGCCCGATGCGGGCGCCGGCCCGGTGGCGCAGTGGCGCATGGAACTCGCCCTCGGATCGGGGCAGGCGATCGAGCTCATTGCCGGGCCGGCGCTGCTGCCGGCGTCGCAGGCGCGCGAGGCGGTGCTGCGCGCGGTCAATCCGCTGGATGTCGGCCCCGACCTGCTGGACCGCTGCATCGCCCCCGCCGCGCAACGGCTGCACGCCGCGGCCAGCGCCCAGCCGGTGGGCCTCGACATCGTCCAGATCGGCGCGCCGCCCAAGGCGCCGCCCGTGTCGATCGTGATCCCGCTCTATCGCAACCTGCGCTTCGTCCGCCACCAGGTCGCGGCCTTCGCGCGTGACCCGTTCGTGCGCGGCTGCGAGGTCATCATGGTGCTGGACAGCCCGGAACAGCGCGCCGAGGCCGAGCACCTGCTCCGCGGTGTCTGCGGGCTGGCGGGCCTGCCGGTGACACTGGCACTGCATGGCCGCAATGCCGGCTACGCCACCGCCTGCAACAGCGGCGCCAGCCTTGCGACCGCGCCCACCCTGCTGCAGCTCAATTCGGACGTGATCCCCGATCGGAATGGCTGGCTCGAGCTGCTGCTGCGCCGCCTGGCCCGCGACCCCAGCATCGGCTGCGTCGGCCCGAAGCTGATGTTCGACGATGGGTCGCTGCAGCATGCCGGGCTGTATTTCGCCCGCGGACCGCATGATGATTGGTACAATTGCCACTATTTCAAAGGCTTCCCCCGGCATTACCAGGAAGCCAACCAGGCGCGGCGCGTGCCCGGCGTCACCGGCGCCGCCATGCTGATGCCGCGCGCGGCCTGGGACGAGGTTGGCGGCTTCCATGCGGACTATATCGTGGGCGACTATGAGGATAGCGACCTCTGCCTCCGCCTTCGGCAGGCCGGCTTCGACATCTGGTATGAGCCGGCGGCGGAGCTGTTCCATTTCGAAAGACAATCGATCGCCCAGCACGGCGGCTACAGCGGCACGGTGGCGGCGGCCTATAATCGGCGGTTGCATCATCGCCGGTGGGCCGACACGATCGAGCAGGTCATGGGCCGCTTTCCGCGGCTCGGCGAAACCGGCGCCGCCGCCTGACACGCGGCCGCCCGACCACTGGCACCGGGCCTCGTTCGGTGCCATTAGGCCAGGGCCCCGGGATCCTCCGCGCGCCAGGGAATCACATGCGGCTGCTCGTCTTCTGCCATAATCACCCCGATCTCCAGCCGGGCGGCACGGAAGTGGTGGCGCGCGGCATCTTCCGCGAACTGCGCGACGCCCATGGCGTGGACGGGCTGTTCCTCGGCGCGGTGACCGGCCAGCATCGCGAACGCCGCCCGGGCACCCTGTTCCAGGCGGCCGGCCAACACCCCGATGAAATGCTGGTCTGGCTCAGCCATTTCGACCGCTTTCACCTGGCGCAGCTGGATACCTGGGGGCTCGCCGAACTGCTGCCCTTCGTCGAGAACTACAAGCCCGACATCATCCACTTCCACCACATCCTCTATTTCGGCCTCGAGACACTGGAGCTGGTGCGCCGCGCGGCGCCCAAGGCCCGGATCGTGGTGACGCTGCATGATTTTTTCGCGCTCTGCCCGCAGGAAGGCCAGCTGCTGACGACGGACGGGCGGCTCTGCCAGGGGCCGACGCAGGATGGGTGCCGGCGCTGCTTCCCCGGCCGCGGCGGCACCGACCTGATGCTGCGCGAATTGTCGGTGCGCGGCGCCTTCGCGGGCGTCGACCTGATCCTCTCGCCCTCGAAGTTCCTGCGCGGGCGCTTCATCGCGGCGGGCTGGGACCCGGCGCGCATCGGCGTGCTGCGCAACGGCATCCCCGATGCGCCCATCGCCCCCCATCGGCGCCTGCCCCGCGGCGGTCGGCGCGACCGCTTCGCCTTCTTCGGCCACATTAATCGCTTCAAGGGACCGATGGTGGTGCTGGGCGCATCCCAGCGCCTGTCGCAGGCCAAGGTGGCGCATGAGCTGGCGCTGCATGGCGGCACCGCCTGGCAGCCCGACGAATTCCTGAAGGAGTTCCGCGCCGCCCTGGATGCCGCGCCGGCCGCCCGCCACACCGGCCTCTACGACGCCGCGCAGGTGACCGCCCTGATGGCCGAGACCGACTGGGTGGTGATGGGATCGATCTGGTGGGAGAATGCCCCCCTGGTCGCCATGGAGGCCTTCCGCCATGGCCGGCCGGTGATCTGCGGCAATGGCGGCGGCATGGCGGAAAGCGTGCGCAACGGCGTCGATGGGCTGCACTTCCCGATCGGCGACAGCGCGGCGCTGGCCGCCACCATGGAGCGCGCCATCACCACGCCCCGACTCTGGGACCGGCTGGTGGCCAACATCCGCCCGCCGCGGCGCATGGCCGACTGCGCCGCCGAGCATCTGGCGCTGTACCGCCGTCTCCTCGCACGGCCGAGGGCCGAGCCCGCCCCGTTGGAACCGAGCGATGTCGGCCACGGCTGAAGCCGTCGCCGAGCCCGGTATCCGCGGCTTCGTCGACGGGCTGTCGGGGGCGCAGATCGACGGCTGGGCCTTCGAGCCCGCCCACGCCAGCGAGCGGGTGATCGTGGAACTGCGGCTCGGCGCCGACACGCTGGCAACCACGGTCGCCGACCGGCACCGGGCGGACCTGCTGCGGGCCGGCGTGGGAGATGCCTTCCATGGCTTCCGCTTCGCGCTGAAGCCGGAATGGGCGGAACGCCGCGCCGACCTGCTGGTGGTGGCGCTTGGCGCCGAAGGTGGCGAGGCGCCGCTGCCGCTGTTCCAGCGCGGCGGCTTGCAAGCGCCGCCGCCCAATCCCCAGGTGGTGAAGGCGATCGAGCAGCTGCTGGCCGGGCAGCGCAGCCTGGACCGGCGGCTGGAGGAGGTGACGGCCCGGATCGCCGCCGTGGCCACGCCGACCATGGCGCC
>Ga0247843_1003315_pt1 | contig 26776 bp, 25 predicted proteins | sample LaCruzMarch2017__FD_192420 | JGI IMG/M metagenome (GOLD analysis project Ga0247843, IMG submission 192420) | Freshwater microbial communities from meromictic Lake La Cruz, Castile-La Mancha, Spain - LaCruzMarch2017_8m | ecosystem: Environmental > Aquatic > Freshwater > Lake | place: Spain... | reverse complement strand
TCGTCACTGCACATCATGTACATGGCAACCGAGCAGGCGCGGCGCTATCTGCGCGAGGTACTGCGCGTGGTCCACCAGCGCCAGGTTCGCCTGCCGCTGCACATGGCCAAAGTCATGCCACGCACCGATCCACGGGCAGTCCTTAAACTCGTCCATCAGCGCCAGCATCTCGCGCTGGTTCGGAATCTGCTCGTAGTGGCTGCGTGTCTCGATGCCCAGGCGCACGCCGTGCTTCGCGCACTCTGGCAGCAGGTCATCCAGCGCCGCGCGGATTCTGCCCAGGTAAAGCGCGCTTACTTTCTCCCGCCGCGCCACCAGCTTCAGCTTCAGCGCTGTGAATTTGCGGGAGTAAAGCCCGCCGCCCTCCGCCAGCGCCTCCAGCCGCGCGGTGATCGGGCGCATGGGCACGCTGCCCAGATGCAGCACCACGCGGTCCGTGCCGAAGCGCGCCGCCATCTCAATGGTTTTCTTTGTCAGCGAAATCGCCCGGTGCTGTCCATCGGCCTTCTTCGCAGTGAACTCATACACATCCGGCGCATCAATCATCACCTCCACCGGCGCGGGGCAAAAGTTGTGCAGGCTGCTCACTTTGATCTCACCTGCGGCTGCGGCAGCGAGCAGTCCGGGCAGCAGGGAAATCTTCGTGCCGTGACTCACCTCGATCCACTCAAAGCCCAGCTCCCGCGCCTCCGCCGCCACCTCGCGCCCCTCCGTGTGGCGATGGCTGTTCCAGCAGGTGGAGAGGGAAATCATGGAGCGTGGACAGTGTGATGCAGGGAAGGGGATGTGGCAGCGCTTTCAACGTCCTTTCACCACCACCTCGTCATCAATCACGATGGGCAGCTTGATCGTGCCGCTGAGCTTCGGATCCTTGCTCTCGTGGTGAAAGACGCGCACGCCTGGTTGCCCGGCCTTACCGCTGGAGACAAAGATGTCCACCTGCAGCAGCCGCTCCTCCCCCGCAGGGATATCCGTCGGTTTTACCGTCAGCGTCAGGTCATTGAGTCCGTTTTTCAAACCACCGATGACGAGCAGCTTGTCCGCCTGATCGGTCATCACGGGGTAATCAAAGCCGTTGAGCGTCATCTTTGTCTTGTAGCCAAAAGTTTGTAGCGTGCAGCCCGCCATGTGCTGCGGCGGATCGCAGAGTGGAGGCACCGCAGGTGCTGTGCCCGGCGGTGTGAACTCCGGGTAATCCAGGAAGTCCGGCACACCGCCCTTCTGGAGCTGGGCGCGCAGCTCCGGCTGGTCTATGAGCTTCATGAGCTTGCTGCTGTCATACTTCCAGCCGCTCTTCTCCATGAAGAACTTCAGCATCAGCACGTTGTCGGGAATCTCCGCTGGATCACCACCCATATTGATCTTGCCAAAGTAGAGCAGATGGGCGGTATCCCCCACGGCCTGCACCTCCAGCAGGCGCAGGCCCGTGATGTCCGGCGGCTCCACTGCCACGGCAAAGACGGCCTGCGGAAATGCCTGGCGCTGACTGACGATGAGGTTCCGCGTCAGCACCTGGCGGTACATCGTCACCGCCCCCGCCCATGCTCTGGCATCTTTGGCGATGACAGCCGCGCGCCATTGGTTGTAAGCGCGCTCCAAGGTCGCACGTAGCGCCGAATCCTGCGCCTCAACGGTGGCAGTCAGACTGACAGCCGCGAAGAAAAAGATAAAATGTCTGAGAAAAGCGCTCACTGCGGGAAGATTTTTCGGTATCACAAGGGTAATGACACACGACTACATCTGCACAATGCGATTCATCCAGGAAAAGATGTTGCTGTCGTCATGAATTTCGCAGAAGGTCACGTTTCTGGCACACGAACTCATGGAATCCCAAGGCGAAGGACATCATCGAACACTCCCGCTCGACCGCAATCGGGAACTGCTCAAGACCGCACGAGAGGAAATCTACAAGTCTGTGGGTGATGTGAGCCTGCCCGTTTACATCTGGGAGCCAGAGCCTGACAAAGCACCGCCTTACCCGAAGTCCGTCGCGGCCTTCTTCTTCAGCAGCGGTTGGGACCAGGGGCAGGTGGCACAGTTCGCGCCGCATTGCGTTTACTTCGCCTCGCGCGGGATGATGACGATGGCCTTTGACTACCGTGTGGCTAGCCGCCATAAAGCCGGGCCACTGGAGGCCATGGCCGATGCGCGCTCCGCCATCCGCTGGATACGCCTGAACGCCGTCGAACTCGGCATCAACCCCGGCAAGATCGTCGGTGTTGGCGGCAGCGGCGGTGCCCACGCCATGACCGCAGCAGCGGTGCTCAATGGCTTTGACGACCCAGCCGACATCCTCGACAGCAGCCCCGCGCCGAACGCGCTCGTGCTTTTCAATCCGGTGCTCGATACCTCCAAGAACGGTTTTGGCCTGGAGCGCTTTCCTGACGCTGGTGTGGCCAAGGACGCAAACCTCATCCGCGGCATCCGTCCCGGACTACCGCCCATGCTCATCATGCACGGCACAGGCGACCGCGTGGTGCCCTTTATCGGCACCTATGAGTTCGCCAAGAAGTCCTCCAAGAAAAAGAACTTCTGCCGCCTCATCGAGTTCGAAGGCCAAGGCCACGGCTTCTTCAACTTCAACCTCTCCTTTGAGATGTACGAAGCCACCCTCATGGCCATGGACGAGTTCTTTGTCGAGCTAGGCTTCCTAGAGCCAGATCCAGAAGCCGGCCTCGGCAAAGTGGATTGAAAGGCCTGCCCTCAGACTGCTCTACGAAAGCGAAGGGTGATTAGTTTTACCGCAGAGCACCGGAACGCTGCGTGGTTGGGGTGTGGATCAGGGAGTAACTTCGGGGCATTCATTCTCACACGAAGGCACAAAGGCACAATGACGGAATTACTTCGTGACTTGGTGTCTTTGTGTGAGCTTTTCTTTATTCAAGTTATTCGGGTGAGACAAAGGAGCACAGATTATCTGATCCATACTCTGCACCCCTCTGCATCTTTGCCACTCTGCGGCAGAATCTTATGCCGGAGACTTCTTCATCAAGGGACGAACTAGGACTGAAAAGAGGATAAAAAAGCTGGTGAAGAAGGATCGCGCGCCCCTCCCCCCAACGGGCACCCCTCTTACTTAGCGGGCGGTGGCGTCGCCTCATCATCCTCACCACTGCGCTTGAAGAAGGACCCCAGCCCCTCGTCCATGCCATCATCCACCCCCGCCACGCCCAGGGACTTGAGCTGACGACGCACGAGCAGGCTCGCGCTGAAGGAATCACTCGCCGCCATGAAGGCCGCGCTTTCCAGGCGGTCCAAAATCCGGCTCAGGCGCAGCTCACGCGGCTCCAGCTCCGTCTCCAGCTTCAGATCCCGCGTCATCTTCGCCAGGTTAAACTTGCGCGGCAGGCTATCCAGATTCTGCTCCGCCCGCACCCGCATGTTCGCGCGCCAGCCGTAAGAATCGTCCGGTGCCTTCACCAGACGCGACTTGTCTTTGGGGGACAGTACTTTGAAATCTTTGGTCAATTCCTCCAGCGCCACCAGCGCATCATCCAGCTTCTTGGGTTCATCCTCTGTGAATTCCTTGTCGATGGTGTCTTGCAGTTCAGCCATAGGTATAATTGGGTTGGTGAGGCAAATTCAGCACAAAAACCCGAAAATCGGCAATCCCAAAATCACCCCAACACTCATTTTTGGTAGGACGCCTGCCCCCATCCAACCGGCGGCGGGTGTGTCGCCGGAATGATGTCATGCGGAAGGAGCGGCACCAGAGTGGTCCGCACAGTCCTCTGTGCGGATTGAAGTCCTAGTGAGAGTTTCAATCCCATTGGCTTTGAAGTCCGCTCGAGGACTATTTTGAGGGGCAGACCTTTCCTGCGCTCATTCCGCACAGGGGACTGTGAGGACCACTATTTGGCCTCACGGCACCCGCTTGAACCTCTTGAAGTTGGGTTTCCTTTTCTCGACGAAGGCGGTTTTGCCTTCTTTGGCTTCTTCGCTCATGTAGTAGAGCAGGGTGGCGTTGTCGGCGCGGTCGAGGAGGCCCATCTGGGCGTCGCAGTCGGCTTTGACGCAGCGGAGGGCGAGGGGGCTGCGCTGGAGCAGCCTGAGGTTGACTTGCGGAAAGATTGGCAAAGGAGATGGGCCAGGATAACTTTGAAGCGTATGCCAACAGTGCTGACTCAAAACGGTTTCCGGTTCTTCATCCCGACACTCGACCATCCTCCAGCTCATGTGCATGTTGCAAAGGGGGGCGGGCAGGCCAAATTCAACCTGCTTCCGGTGGAAGTGATCAAAACGAAAAACATGAAGATGTCAGAGATCAACGAGGCCTTCATCATCGCCTGCCAGCATCAGGCGGAACTCATCCAAGCCTGGGAGGGAATCCATGGTCGTCACTGAGATTGATACGGATGCTTCGCCTGTCGAGGCAAGGCATGAAGACGGCATCATCCATGTCCGCTTGGATGACGGCTTACATCTGGCGTTTCCGGTGACTCTGACGGAGAGGCTCAAGAAAGCGACGCCTGCCGAACTGGCAGAAATCGAACTGCTGCCACTCAGTCTGCATTGGCCGCAGATTGATGAGGACCTCAGCATCGAGAGCCTGCTAGAACTCGGTTACGGGGATTGAAAACTCGGCTCCCCGGAATTTTCATCGCAAGAGATGAGAAGACCGCAGAGAATACCTCAAGAAAAGCTTTCTCTGCGGTTATCCTATCTCTGCGGTGTTTTTAATCTTTGGCTGGCCTCACGGCACCCGCTTGAACTTCTTGAAGTTAGGCTTCCGTTTCTCGACGAAGGCGGTTTTGCCTTACGTTGGCTTCTTCGCTCATGTAGTAGAGCAGGGTGGCATTGCCGGCGAGGTCGAGGAGGCCCATTTGGCCATCGCAATCGGCATTGAGGGCGGCTTTGAGGCAGCGGAGAGCGAGCGGGCTGTGCTGGAGCATCTCGCGGCACCAGGTGAGGGTCTCGGTCTCGAGATCGGCGAGGGGGACGACTTTGTTCACGAGGCCCATGTCGAGCGCTTCCTGGGCGTTGTATTGACGGCAGAGATACCAGATCTCCCGGGCTTTCTTTTGGCCGACGATGCGGGCGAGGTAACTGCTGCCGAGTCCGCCATCGAAGCTGCCGACTTTGGGGCCGGTCTGGCCGAACTTGGCGTTGTCTGCGGCGATGGTGAGATCACAGACGACATGGAGCACGTGCCCGCCGCCGATGGCGTAGCCGGCGACCATGGCGACGATGGGTTTGAGGACAATGTGGCAAAGTGACTGCCCCTCTGTTGGTTCCCAATCGTGATTCTCGACAGGCAGCGAAAGGCGAATAACATGCCCGCATGAATATGACGCTGGACGCTCTTTCTCATCAGGCCTTGGTTTTGCCGCCAGCTCAGAGGCTTATTCTTGCATGCTCTCTCATTGAGAGTGTCGAGTCAGACGACGCCCCCAGCCCAGATGTGGCTTGGGATACTGAGATTCGTGACAGGATTGCTCGATTTGATCGAGGGGAGACGACCGGAATCCCCGCTTCAGATGTATTTCGAAAACTTCGAGAAATAGCTCCAGCGAGATGAGTTCCTTTCTCGAGTTTCTTCCCGAAGCTGCCGCTGAGGTTCAGTGCGTCACTGGTGATTATGAGGCTAAGGTTCCTGGCCTCGGAGTGCGATTTCGCACGGAGATCGAGAGTTCATGTGCAGCGATTGTGCAGTTCCCCTTGCTCTGGAGGGAGAGGCCAGGAGGTTGGCGAAGAGTAAACTTGCCGGGTTTCCCCTATTACATAGCCTATGTCATTCGAGATGAACTCATTCTTGTCGCTGCCGTTGGCCATGCAAAGCGGCATCCAGATTACTGGAAGAACAGAATGTCCTGAACAACAAGCCGCGAATAAACGTTAGGCGCACATCACCACACGAAGATGATGACGCAAAAAATGAGATAACCGCAGAGAATACCTCAAGGTGGTTTTTCTCTGCGGTTATCCTGTCTCTGCGGTGTTCGCAGTCTTTGACCTGCCTACGGTACCCGTTTGAACTTCTTGAAGTTGGGCTTCCGTTTCTCGACGAAGGCGGTTTTGCCTTCTTTGGCTTCTTCGCTCATGTAGTAGAGCAGGGTGGCGTTTCCGGCGAGGTCGAGGAGGCCCATCTGGCCGTCGCAATCGGCATTCAGCGCGGCTTTGAGGCAGCGGAGAGCCAACGGGCTGTGCTGGAGCATCTCGCGGCACCAGATGAGGGTCTCGGTCTCGAGGTCGGCGAGGGGGACGACTTTGTTCACGAGGCCCATGTCGAGCGCTTCCTGGGCGTCGTATTGGCGGCAGAGATACCAGATCTCCCGGGCTTTCTTTTGGCCGACGATGCGGGCGAGGTAGCTGCTGCCGAGGCCACCATCGAAGCTGCCGACTTTGGGGCCGGTCTGACCGAATTTGGCGTTGTCCGCCGCGATGGTGAGATCGCACACGACGTGGAGGACATGCCCGCCGCCGATGGCGTAACCGGCGACCATGGCGACGATGGGTTTCGGTAGGGTGCGGAGCTTGCGCTGGACGTCGAGGATGTTCAGGCGCGGGACGCCGTCTTCGCCGATGTAACCGGCATCGCCACGCACCTTTTGATCGCCACCGGAGCAGAAGGCGAGCGGACCTTCGCCACAGAGGATGATGACACCCACGTCGGCATCTTCATGCAGCAGTTCGAGCGCGATGAGCATCTCCTTCACGGTCTGCGGACGGAAGGCATTGCGCACTTCCGGCCGGTTGATGGTGAGCTTGCCGATGCCGTCTTCGGTTTTCTCGAGCTTGATGTCTTTGAAGGTTTTGATCGTGGTCCACATGGGGGAAGGGGAGGGGTTCAACTGAATGCTCTACGCACCACGAAACGCTTGCGCAAGTCCGGTGGTTCATTTAAACCATCTCAACTGAGTGTGATTGGCTGTATCACCGGATCACATGGGGGGTAACTTCTGTTCTGTAAAATGCTTTAGCCTTGCGGCGCGCGGTAGCGGCTGCGGACCCGGTGCGGCATGGGATTTTGCGGGAGTTGTTCGCCGGGGTGTCGCTGCTGGTGAATGAACTGGCGGTGAGGCTGGGGTGGTGGCCGGATTTGATCTCGAAGCATCTGCGTGAGGCGCGGTTTGGGTGAGGACGCCGGTGTCTGCCAGGGGTTCATTCGACTGTGAGCAGCCGGTCGGCAGCATGGGGTCTGACTGCGGACATTTCACGGGCAGAAGATTTCCAGCCCGGCTTTGGCAACTTCGCATCCTGTCCACACTCACCATTCCAATGCCGGATATAACACGAGATTTCCAACTCGTGATCGGGGGCAATCGAGTTGGAAAACTCGATTTACGTTGCCTCCATCGCCGCCTTCACGGCTTCCAATTCTTCCCAGCGTGCATACAGTCGTGCGATTTCTGCTTTCGCGGCATCCAGTTCATCGCTGAGGATGGAGGCTTCTTGAGAACGGGTGATGTAGAAATTGGGGTCGTCCAAAGTGGTGGTGAGTGCTTGAACTTTTTCCTCAGCGGTGAGGATGGTTTTCTCCATCACTTCGAGTTCGCGAGTTTCTTTGAAGGTCAGCTTGCGGGGTCTGGACTTCGTTGATGCGGACGAGGAGAGTTTCTCAGTCTTGGCGGCCTCTGTCCATGCCTTGTTACGTGCTTCGCGCTCGCGGCGTTTTTCGAGGTAGTAGTTGTAGTTGCCAGTCTGGACATGAACGCCAGCGTCTTCAAAGGCGATGATCTGGTCGCAGACGCGGTCGAGGAAGTAGCGGTCATGGCTGACGACGAGGACGCTGCCGTCGAAGTCGCTGATGGCTTCCTCCAAAATGCGCAGGCTCTGGAGGTCGAGGTCGTTGGTGGGTTCGTCGAGGACGATGACGTTGCCGCCGCGCTTGAGCACCTTCGCCAGCATGAGGCGGGCGCGCTCGCCGCCGGAGAGGCGGTCCACGCGCTCATTGATGCGGTCGTCATTGAAAAGGAAGCGGCGCAGGTAGCTGCGGACGCCGAGCTTTTGGTTACCGAAGAAAACAGTCTCATCCTGATCGGCGACCTCGGCCATGACGCTGCCGGTGCCGGTGAGCTGCATGCGTGCTTGGTCAATGTAGTTGAAGGCGACTTTTTTGCCGATGGCCACGCGGCCCTCGTCTGGGGAGCGCTCGCCCATGCAAAGTCGGAGTAGAGTGGTCTTGCCCGCGCCGTTGCGGCCAATGATGCCGGTGCATTCGCCAGGCTTCAACGCAGCGGTGAGGTGGCGGAAAAGCCAGCGCTCATTGCCGCGCTCGTCGGTCACATACGCGCCGACGTCTTCGAGATCAACGGCGATGTTTCCCATCGCCAACGCAGGCGGTAGCAGAAGGTCCATCTCGCGCTCCTCGGGCGGGGCTTCCAGTCCCTCGATCTGGTAAAACATGTCCAAGCGATGCCGTGATTTGGTGCCGCGCGCCTTGACTCCGGAGCGCACCCATTCCAGCTCGGTGCGTAGGAATCTCTGCCGACGGCGCTCCGTCTGTTCGGCGATCTGCTGACGCGCGGCCTTGCTTTCCAGATAGGCGGTGTAGTTCCCCTCATGCGAGTAGCAGCGGCCCTCCGACAGCTCGATGATGCGTGTGGCGATGACATCGAGGAAGTAACGGTCATGGGTGACAAAGATCACCGCGCCTGGGAAGCCGCGCAGATACTCCTCCAGCCAGCGGATGGACTCGGAGTCGAGGTGGTTGGTCGGCTCGTCGAGCAAAAGAAGCTCCGGCTGACCCACTAGGGCACGGCAGAGCGCGACGCGGCGCTTCTCCCCACCAGAAAGCGGAGCGACGAGGGCAGCCAAGGGCGGCGCTGAAAGAGCAGTGGTGATGGACTTGATGCGGGTGTCGAGGTTCCAGCCATCGGCGACTTCGATGTGATGCAGCATCTCCGACAACTCAGCCTCGCTGCCATCGCCAGCCTCGTAGCGGGTGATCATGCTGACGAGGTCAGCCGCGCCTGACTGGATGTTTTGCAAAACGGTGGCCGTGCCATTGAGTTCAAACTCCTGCGGCAGATAGCCGATGCGCAGGCCACGGCGCAGGGAGAGATCGCCAGTGTCCGGGCGTTCGGTGCCTGCGAGAATTTTTAGCAGACTGGTTTTGCCACAGCCGTTGCGGCCCACGAGACCGACTTTCTCCCCCGCCGCCACGGCTAGGGTCACACCCTGTAACAGGCATTGGTTGCCATAGGAGAGAGTCAGTTCATTGGCAGAGAGGAGCGAGGCAGACGGAGGGGGCGGCATGGGGGCGCAGACATACGGCGATGCCACAGGGTCGCCAGCGAGAATGTGGCAAGAGTGAAACGGGAACCGCGTGCTCAGCCGCGCAGCTTCTGGCAAAGCTCCTGGCTGATCCCTAGCCGCGCCGCGATCACATCCATTTCCAGGCCCATCTCCGTCATCAACTGCACCGCAGCCCGCTGGGCGCGTTCGGTGTCTTGCCGGGCAGATTCAGCTTCCTGCTGCGCGCGTTGAGCTTCCTGCTGCGCACGCCGGGCCTGCTCCTCTGCACTGAGCTTCATTTCCAGAAGGCTTTTTTGATCGGCGATCCAGCGCACCTTCATCTCCAGCGCGCGTTCTTCCTCCGGGGTCAGCCGTGCGGCTTCGGCGATCTCAAAGGCGGTGCTGATCTCCTGAACCATTCCCAGCCGCTCAGGCACGCGTTCCAGTTCGGCGGCACGGCGCACGAAGTAGAGCCACTGATCTGTCAGGCCGCGCAGTTCCTCGATCCCCCGCTGAAATTTCGGTAGCTCGACGAACACCAACTCCACATCCCCCTCGGGATAGGCGATGAGCCGCGTCTTTTCGATCAGGGCAAAGCGGGTGATGACCTGCCCCTCCAGCTCTGGGAACATGATGAAATCTGTGAGGGTGAGGGCGATCACGGGGTTCAGCATGTGGTATTCCTGGCCGCGTTCGAGTTGGCTGGAATACTCCTTGGCAGCGTTGTAGAGCACGCGCTTCTCCAGGCCGGGAATGTTCAGCACCTGCATTTCGATGAGCACGGTCTGCCCGTCACTGAGCCGGGCGCGCACATCCAAGTAGCTGTCCTTCATCCCCGCCACACGCGGGATGCTGTAGGGGTCCACGATCTCCAGGCTGGCGATAGAGTCCTGCCCCTCATAAAGCACGCCGTTCAAAAATGAACGCAGGATATTCTGGCTGCCGGGAGAGCCGAAAATCTTCTTGAAGGCAAAGTCCGTTTTGGGGCTGATGTAGCGCATGGCGGTTCGCGTGGGGTCTGACAGTCACGCCCCACATCATGCCTCTGAGTGAACGTGATGTCCAGTTAGCTGGCAGCCTTTGGAGGATAACTAGCTCCCTAACGGCCTGCAACTTCACGCTGGGAGAGATTACGCTTGCCGATCAAAAGCAGCGCCCCCCTCGCGGGTCATTTACGGAGGGGGCAAAGGTGACACTGCTGATCTTGATCTGCGTTTCGTCTTCAGCCCAGCTCGGCTATTGTTACAGGCTTTCCGCCTAGCTCGGCGCTGCGGTCGGAGGCGAAGATGACCTCGAAACTGCGGAGGGATTCCTGGAAGCTGGTCAGAGGCATGTCTTTCCCTTCGTCCAGCGCGTCGAAGAATGCCTGGAATTGGGTCTGGTAGGGGTGGTCGCTGACATCGCCGGAGTCGAGCATCTTCATGGACAGGCTGCCCCAGGCTCCTTTGTCGGTTTTGAGTTTGTTGGAGTGCAGTTTGTTATCCAGCAGGCTGCCGTGGCTGCCGACGAGGTGGGTGTGGAAGTAGTAGGGCTGTAGGCAGTCCACGACGGCGGCGGTCTTGCCTACAGTGCCGTTTTTGAACTTCACAAGGGTCACGCTGGTGGTGTCGTACTCGTAGGGGGCGAAGATTTCGCTCTTGGATCGGGTGCTGAAGCTGGTGACGCTCTCGACCTCGCCGGGCATGACCATGAGCAGGGCATCCAGGGCGTGGCAGCCGGCGGTGAGCAGGGCGCTGCCGCCGTCTTTCTTGCCGATGTTCCAGCGGAACTGGCCGTACCAGGGGCCGATGCCGTGGTAGTAGTCCACCTCGCCGTAATGGATCTCGCCGAGAAGTCCTTCGTCAATGATGGCCTTGGTGGACTGGAACTGGCCGGAAAAGCGGCACTCGAAGCAGACACAGCCCTTCACCCCATTCGCACTGGCAGCGGCGACGATTTCGCGCACCTCTTGCAGGCTATTGGCCATCGGCTTTTCTAGGATGATGTGCTTTTTTGCGTTGGCGGCGGCCACGGCCTGATTGCGATGCTGGCTGGGGTAGCTGGTGATGTCCACGATGTGGATGTCGGGACTGGCGAGCATGGCATCCAGATCGCCATAAGCGGTGATGGTGCCGCCGTGCTTCGCGCTGAGTTCGGCGCTGTCGAGTGGGCGTGAGGAGTAGATCGCGGTGACTTGTGCCTGTTTGCTGGCGTTGATCGCGTCAATATGCGCGGTGGCAGCCCAACCGTAACCAATGATGCCGACGTTGTATTTTTTCATGAGGATGAGGGTTTGATTGCTCCAGAAGCGGAGAGGGAAGTCAAATCCTTATACCTGCGCGCGGGCGGCGGACTTTCAGCAGGTGGCGCTGGCGTAGTGCTGGTTTCCTGCGCTATGGTGAGCCATGCCAGCCCTGCTCTCTGCTCCTAAAGTCGCCGCCGCACTGTCTCTATTGCCCAGTTGGACGGTGGAGGGGGTGGAGATGGTGAAGCTGTTCCGCTTTCCCACCTACCTCGCCGGGGTGGATTTTGTGAGCAGCCTGGCGCGTGCTGCGGAGACGATGAACCACCACCCAGACATCCACCTCGGCTGGCGCAAGGTCCGGGTGCGGCTCACCACGCACAGTGCGGGCGGTCTCACGGTGCTGGACACGCGGCTGGCAACGGTGGCGGAAAGCCTGGCCTCTGCCGGAGTCACGCCGCCTGTGCCAGAGGCTGCGGCAGTGACCTGACGGCAAAGTTTTCCGCCTCAGGCACATCCCACACTAGGTGCCTGGCGAGGAAGCGAAGCAGCCCACGGCTGTAGCCGGAGCGCGTGTAGCCGCCCGATGCCATGCTGGCGATGTGGAAGGTAGTGTGCCGCTCCATCTGGCTGGCGAGATTGAAGGGGGAGGGCTGTGCCGCGAGGTTTTTGCCGGCCAGGTGGATGCTGAAAATGCGCCCGTCATAAAAATAGCGCACCAGTTCTGACCATGCGTGGTGCCACTGGACGATGCGCCTGCCATAGCTTTGAAGCGCGCGCTCCAGTGCCTCCGGCCTGTGAAGGATGTCCGTGTGGGCAAAGACGCATTCATCGAGCTGGCGCGCACCCTCCAGAGACATGAATAGCCCCGGCGAGAGCATGGGGTCCACAAAGCCGAAGGCATCTCCCAGCAGCACCCAGCCGGGGCCGTGACCGCGCGCGGAGAGGAGCTGATAGTTCGTGTAAGTCATCACTGGCGAGACGCGGCGCGCGTGTGTCGCCTTGGCGGAGAGGAGCGGCTCCTGGCGGATAGCGTTTTCCAGCCTTTCCTCAGCACTGGTGCCGAGTGTCCGCGCGTGTTCCTTGGTGACGACGATGCCCACGGAAAGGCGACCGGGCAGTGGAATACGCCAGCTCCAGCCTGCACGCAGCACGGAGATGATGACCTGCCCCGGCTCCACCTCATCGTGGGCAAAGTCCTCGAAGTGGGCGAAGTAGGCGATGTCATCCCGCTCACCGCGCAGTGAGGGGAGGTTCAGCAAACGTGAAAAAACGCGGGTGCGTCCAGTGGCGTCCACCAGCAGCGGTTCGGCATCACTTTTCAGCCCGGCCTGGTCCCCGCTGCGCTGGCTAAGCCGCAGGGAGGGCTGGCCATCGCGTTGACAGACTTCCAGTTCGGCGCGGGCATGGACGAAGCGCGCGCCCAGCTCCTCCGCACGCAGGCGCAGCAGGTTATCCAGCTCCGGGCGCGGCGTGTTATAGGCGTAGGGCGGGAGGTGGCCCTCCACGTTCTTGAAGCTAAAGTGCAGGCGCGGTCCGTCATCGGTGACAAAGAAGGACGCGCCGGGCTTCCGCACTGACATGGCTGCCACGCTATCCTCCACCCGCAGCCTGCGGAATAATGGCACCACGCCGGGGATCAGCGACTCCCCCACCAGTAGGTCGGGGCGCTTGTCATCATCAAAGACCACGCTGGCGATGCCCCGCTGCGCCAGCAGCGCCGCCAACGTGCATCCCGCCGGGCCAGCGCCGACGATCACGATTGAGGGGGAGGCGGGGGACATGCGCGCATCGTTACGGGCATACTCCGCTGCTTCAACACGAAGTCCGCCTTTGCCGCAGGGATGCACGCCACCAGATTTCATCAGCAACGTCGGTTGACGCCCCGCGCCCGCTGTCCATGAATGCGGCCCGTTTTCTCCTTTTATGAAACCCACCCTTCTCATCCTCGCTGCCGGCATGGGCAGCCGTTACGGCGGCCTCAAACAGCTCGACGCCATGGGCCCCTCCGGCGAGGTCGTGCTCGATTACTCCGTTTTCGATGCCATCCGCGCGGGCTTTGGCAAGGTGGTCTTCGTCATCCGTCGGGACTTCGAGGAGCAGTTCCGCACCCAGGTCGGCGCGCGTTTCAAAGACACCATCCGTGTGGACTACGCCTTTCAGGACATCAACGACCTGCCCGCAGGTTTCACAGTGCCCGAGGGCCGCACGAAGCCATGGGGCACCGCCCATGCCGTGCTGGCCGCCGAGGGCGTTGTGCATGAGCCTTTCCTCATGATCAATGCCGACGACTTCTACGGCCGCGATGCCTTCGCCAAAATCGCCGCCGACCTCTCCGCCCCACGTGTGGATGACGGCAGGAGCCATTACTCGATGGTGGGCTTTTATTTGAAGAACACCCTCTCCGACCACGGCAGCGTGGCACGCGGTGTCTGCACCCGCGATGCTGATGGAATGCTGGCCTCTGTAACCGAGATGACGAAAATCTTCCGAACTGCCGATGGCGCAGAGAACCGCGAGACCGATCCGCCCGTGCAGCTCACTGGCGAGGAGGTGGTCTCGATGAACTTCTTCGGCTTTACGCCTGAAATCTTCGGCCAACTGCGCACGGCCTTCACCGAGTTTCTGAAAACGAACGGCACGGACCTCAAGGCGGAGTGCTATGTGCCGAAGGAGGTGGACACGCTCATCCGCACGGGCCAAGCGGATGTGAAGGTGCTGGAATCAAACGATTCCTGGTTCGGCGTGACCTACCCGGAGGATAAAGCCGATGTCGTGGCGTCAATCGCCGCGCTGGTGGAGGCGGGTGCCTATCCGCGCTCCCTCTGGGGAGAAATCTAGACCGAACTTTTGAGTTCGGACTCAATGCGAACTCCTGAGTTAGGAGAGAACGAACTGGGAAGTTCGTTCTACATCATCACCTTGCCCGATGAAGACTCAGCACATGTTCTTTGGTGCCACCTTTCACGCTCTGGCGTGTGCGGTCACACTCACTACGGCTAGCGCTGCGATGCTGCCGAATTTGAAGGTGGCGGAGGATCAACGGCTCCTCATAACTGCGGAGGGCAAACCGTTCTTTTTGTTGGGCGACACGGCATGGGAGCTGTTCCACCGACTGACACGCGAGGAGACGGAGCTGTACTTGAAGAACCGCGCCGACAAAGGCTTCAACACCATCCTGGCGGTGGCGCTGGCGGAGCATGAGTTCGACCAGCCGAACGCCTACGGCGAGATGCCGCTGGAGGCCAATGACCCGACGAAGCCGCGCGAGGCCTACTTTGCCCATGTGGACTGGGTGGTGGACAAGGCCGCGTCACTCGGCCTCCACACCGCGCTGCTGCCGACCTGGGGCGACAAATGGAACAAGAAGTGGGGCAGGGGACCGGAGATTTTCACGCCCGAGAACGCCGCGACCTACTGCGAGTGGCTGGCGCGGCGCTACAAGGACAAGCCGGTCATCTGGGTGCTCGGCGGAGATCGCCCGGTCGAGAAGGACACACACCGCGCCATCATTCGTGCGATGGCCGCTGGATTGAAGAAAGGTGACGGCGGCAGGCATCTCATCACCTACCATCCGCAGGGCGGGAAAAGCTCCTCCGACTACTGGCCCGATGAGCCGTGGCTAGACTTCCACATGTTCCAGAGCGGCCACGGCAAACGCGCCGCCGCCAACTACGACATGAACGCGAAGAACCTCGCTCTCCCGGCACTCAAGCCCACACTCGATGGCGAGCCTTGCTACGAGGATCATCCCGTGCGCGGCCTGATGAGGTACGGCAAGCCCACCGAATGGTTCGATGACTACGATGTGCGCCGCGCCGCCTGGCGGAGCGTCCTCAGCGGTGCCTGCGGTCATGTCTATGGAACGCACAGCATCTGGCAGTTCCACGACCTCACCAAGCGCAAGCCGCAGACCGACGCGCGCACACCCTGGCAGCAGGCGATGGACCTCCCTGGCGCGACGCAGATGGGCGTGATGCGCAGGTTTATCGAGGGACTTGATTGGACGAAGCTGCGGCGTGACGACGGTTTCGTTCATCTCAATGGCATTGAGATCACGTCAGCCAACAAACCTATGTCCGCCGTTGCGGAAGATGGATCCTTCGCCGTGGTCTATGTACCAGGAGAAGCCAAAAACGGAGTGTTCTTCAACGGACTCAAGCAGATGGGCGGAGTGCCGGAGGCATCTGCTTTTGATCCGGCCACCGGCAATCCGCTGGGGTTGATCGCCATGGTTGCCGGAACCGGGCCGATTTACCGGGCCAAGTCGAACTTCGATCTCACCAAGCCAAAGCAAGATAACACTCCATGGGAAAAAGACTGGCTTCTCGTCCTGCGCCGCAAGCAGCCCTGATCCGCCACGTTGAAGTTCTCCTCGCCAACACGCCCTCTGTGCTCCTCCGTGCCCTCAGTGGTTAAACTTATTCCCTCCATGAAACACATCGCCCTCGCCTCCCTCCTTTTCATCTCCACCCTCCATGCCGAGGACTGGCAGCCTGAAGCTGGCTTCAAAAGTATCTTCAATGGCAAAGACCTCACCGGCTGGTGCTTCCGAGCCAAGACCAAGAAAGAAGACACCAAGGCGGGCGACATCCTCGAAAAGTTCGACGGGAAGGCAGAGGCGAAAGATGCAGGCAACTACTCGGCGAAGGACGGTGTTTTCATCGTGAGCTTCCCCAACGAGGCGGACAAACTCACGGGGCAGATTTACACGACGGCGGAGTTCCCGAAGAACTTCGTGCTCAAGCTGGAGTTCCGCGCCAGCGTGAATGCCGACAGCGGCATCTTCATCCGCAAGCCGCAGCTCCAGTGCCGTGACTACCTCGTCGCCGGTCCTTACAAAGAACTGAAGCAGTACAAGGCGCAGGACTGGAACCAGATCGAAGTTACCGTGAAGGACGGCATCGCCCACTGTACCTGCAATGGCGAGGTGCTGGAAGCCGCGCTGAAGCTGCCAGAAACCGGCCCCATCGGACTCGAAGGGGATCGTGGGCAGATGGAGTACCGCCGCATCCAGCTCAAGGAGCTCCCCTGATCCGTGCCTTCCGCCGCCGACAGCCCGCAGCAGCAGCTCCGTGACCGCTTTCTGCGCGCGCTGGCGCCGGACAGCCAGTTCTACCGGCTGTTTGACCACCTGCCGGGCATCTCCTTCTTTGCCAAGAACAGCCGCTTTCAGATCGTCTGCGCCAACCGGCACTTCGTGGAAAGCCTGGGCCACAGGCTGGAGGAGGAGCTGATCGGCAAGGAGGACTTCGATTTCTTTCCGCAGCGCCTCGCGGAAAACTTCCGGCGTGATGATGAGGAGGTGCTGCGCACTGGGGAGCCGCGCCTGAACATCGTCGAACTGTTCTTTAATCCCCAGGGCATCCCCGACTGGTTCATCACCAACAAGATGCCCGTGCGCGACAGGCGCAGGCGTGTCATCGGCGTCATGGGCACCACGCAGAGCTACGGGCAGGCTTTGCAGACGGTGCATCCCTATCTCCAGATTGATCGCGCGCTGGCCTACATCCGCGAGCATTTCCGCGAGCGCGTGAGCGTGGAGCAACTCGCCGCGATGGTACATCTGAGCACGCGGCAGCTTCACCGGAAGTTCGTGGAGACCTTTGGCTGCAGCCCGCAGGCGTTCATGATGAAGCTGCGCATCCAGGCCGGGTGCGAGGCGCTCCAGCACGAGGACGCGCAGATCAGCCGCGTGGCCGCCGACCTGGGCTTCTGCGACCAGAGCGGCTTCACCCATCACTTTCACAAGCACATGGGCATGACCCCGCTGCGGTATCAGCGCCAGTTCAGACTGGTGCGCCGGTAGCCCGGAGCGCTATGGGGCGGATGCATCTGCGATGAACGCGTCCACATCCGCCTCCGTGGTGGCCCATGAGCACATGAGGCGCGAGCCGCCGCCGATGAAGCTGTAGAACTGCCAGCCGCGGGCTTTCAGCCCCGCCTTGATCGCGTCCGGCAGCCGCGCGAAAACGGCGTTCGCATCCACCGGATACAGAATCTGCACGCCGGGCAGATGACCGAGACCGTCTGCCAGACGCCGCGCGAGTGCATTGGCACCTGCAGCGTGCTTTCTCCAGACATCATCGGTCAGGATGCGCAGCCATTGGGCGGAGATGAAGCGCATCTTCGAGCAAAGCTGCCCGGCCTGCTTGCAGCGGTACTCAAAGTCGCGGGCAAGGTCGTGATTGAAGAAGACGACCGCCTCCGTGACCGCCATGCCCAGCTTTGTGCCGCCGCAGCACAGGACATCCACACCCGCGCGCCAGGTGATGTCGGCAGGCGCGGCCCCGCTGCCGGCCAGCGCATTGAAGAAGCGCGCGCCGTCCATGTGGACGTGCAGGCCGTGCTTTTCCGCGAGCTGGCACAGGCCCGCGATCTCGCCCGGACGATAGACGGTGCCCAGCTCGGTGCTCTGGCTGAGGCTCAGCGCGCGCGGCTTCGGGTAGTGGAGGTCCGTGCGGTGGGTGATGAGCCGCTCGACATCTGCGGGATCGAGTTTGCCTAGCGAGCTTTTCGCCGTGAGCAGCTTGCTGCCATTGGAGAAAAACTCTGGCGCGCCGCATTCGTCGGTCTCGACATGGGAGACATCACTGCAAATGACACTATGAAAGCTCTGGCATAGGGAGGCGAGGGAGAGCGAGTTCGCCGCCGTGCCATTGAAGACAAAGAACACCTCGCAGTCGGTCTCGAAAAACTGGCGGAAGGTTTCACAGGCCTGCGCCGTGATGGTGTCCGCTCCGTAGCTGGGATGGTAGCCCGCGTTGGCTTCCTGGAGTGCCTGCCACGCCTCCGGGCAGATGCCGGAAGTGTTATCGGAGGCAAAGTGGTATTTCGGTTCGCAGTTCACGGTGGTGTAGTCCCGGCTTCAGCCGGTCTGAGAAGGTTCGCAGTTCCAGTCTTCCAAAACATGAGCGCAAAACCCAGCACGAGCAGGACCACGTCCCGCACGATGAGTTCGACATAGTTGCCCGTGGCATCACCACTGCCGCCAAAGCAGCCGCAGCGGATGTCCAGCCCGCGCCACCAGGCGCTGCCGATGGCGGCGAGGAAGACGAGCAGGCTGGCATTCAGCAGCAGCAGCCCGCCCTTTCTCATGCAGCCCGTGGCCACAGCCAGTCCGGCGAAGATCTCCAGCCACGGCAGCGCCAGCGCCAGCAGTGCGGCATACGGATCCGGCAGCAGTTCAAAACTGCGGATGTCATCAAGGAAGACCAGCGGATTCCATGCCTTAATTCCGCCAGCATAGACGAAGACGCCGCCGAAGATGAGATGGAGGATGATTCGTAGTGTGTTCATGGGGCGTTCACTCCATCGGCTGCCGCACCGGCCCGGCGTCTTCCTTTTCCAGCGGCAGCATCAGGGAGACCAGCGCGGCGGGGATGAACAGGAACCCGGCATACAGCAGCGCCTCGCGGAAGTTCCCCACCTTCACGAAGATGCCGAAGAATACTGTGCCTGCCGCAGCGACGATGCGGCCGATGTTGTAGCAGAAGCCCGCGCCGGTAGTGCGCAGCAGCACCGGGAACAGCGGCGGCAGGCACATCGTGAAGAGGCCAAACACCCCCTGGCACGCGCCGATGACGGCAAATTGCCATTTCGTAGCCTCCCAGCTCCAGGTCTGCGAGAAGGAGAGCCACATGATCGCAAAATAGGCCAGCATCATGCCGACGATGGCATTGCGGTAGCCGAACAGCTTCGCCAGGCCGCCGGCGATGAAGTTGCCGACCAAGGAACCGAACATGATCCACATCAAGCCGGTGACGACAGCGGCATCCTTGCCCGCTTTGTCGAGCGAGGTGATCTCCGGCAGGCTGAGCACATGTTTCTGCTGCCAGAAGAGAAAGGTCCAGTGCGCGGTCAAGGACACGGCGCAGATGATCATCACGCGCCACGTCACACCGCGCACGGCGGGGCCAAACAACGCGCTGAGCTTCGGCACCTCCTGGCCTTCACGCGCTTGCTCCCATTCTTCCGTTTCAGGCACGGCTTTGCGAATCCACAGCGTGATCAAGGCGGGCAGAATGCCGATGAGGAAGATGTAGCGCGGCTCTTGACCGGCCAGCAACCAACCCGCAAGGCAGGCCATCAGCACGCCGCAGTTCACCGCGCTTTGCAGTGTGGCGGCGATCCACGGACGCCATTTCTTCGGCCACGTCTCGGACAGCAGGGACGCGCCCACCGCCCACTCGCCACCGATGCCCAACGCGGCAAGGAAGCGGAAGATCAAAAGGTGCCACCACTCCTGCGCGAAGAACGAAAGCCCCGTGAAACAGGCGTAGGTTAAGATCGTCAGCGTTAGCGCCCGGCTGCGTCCCAGCACATCGCCCAACCGCCCAAAGAATGCCCCACCCAGCGCCCAGCCGACGAGGAAGGCCGCCTGGATGATCGAACCATATCTGCCCACGGTGGGATCGCTCTCTGGCACCAGCATGAGTTGCGCTACGAAGGCCGTGGCCACTAGCGTGTAGAGATGCATGTCCAGCCCGTCGAACATCCAGCCCAGCCATGCCGCCAGGCCAGAGCGCTTCTGTTGCGGGGTCAGGTCGCGCAGTCGCGTGATCTCTTGGGGTGGTGCAGGGCTGATCATGGATGGGCGCGAGCTTTGGGCATTTGCACGTTCCTGGCAAGCCTGGGAATCACCAGTTCATGCCCGCGATCTTCATCGCTTCGACTTCGCCCAATCCTTCGAGGTTGAGAATCTCCACGTCACGGAAGGCATCGTAGCTCGGGCCGCGGATAGCTACGTCGCCGCTGCGTGATCCTTCGGGCGTGGCTTCGCAGCGGACGGTGCTGCCGTTGCAACGGGCAGTGAGATGGGTGCCCACGGCAATGAACTCAATGGTAAACGGCGTCCCGGCGGGCACACTATTGGTCAGTCTTTGGCGGGCGAGCTCCTGATACTGCGGCTCTCCGTCAGGGGACATATAAGTGGATTGCAAGACGACGAAGATGGTGCCTTCGCGATAGAGCTGGGCAGTGAGGCTGCCGTTTTTCCGCCGCAACGCGATCTCAGGCATGTGCTCGCCGACGGGCTGGTTGCGAAAGGTGACGCGTAGGCCCCAGTTCCGTCCTCTGGCACCGGGAATCTCGGTTCTCGTGCGCGTGGCAGGTAGGGGGCTCCAACCTTCAGCATCAGTGACCAAGCTTGGTTCTCGAAGCGCAGTTAGCGGAACACGCGTCCATTGCCCAACAGGAAAGGGAGTGGCTGAGGCGGACTGAGCAGTGCTGATGCGGCGAGCGGTTTGCGGTGGTGGCATTTTCGAAAAAAATGAGAAGATGCTGATACCAAGCACTGTCACGGTGGTGAGACCGAGCAATGTCGCTAGGTGCTTTGGCGCGTGACGTTTCGATGTGCTGGGTGTCGGAGCTGCCGCGCGCGGCTACTTTGTCTATCTCCGTCTTCATCTCACTCGCCGTGCTGTAGCGCTGCTCGCGGTTGCTTTGCAGCGCCTTGTCCGCGATGGCGTCGAGGCGCTTGTCCACTTGGGGTTCCAGACTGCTGGGTGGGGGGAATTGGCTAGGGCGTGTTTTAAAACTCAGGTCGGCGAGGCTCGGAGCGCGGAAGTATGGATGACGAGGTGCTGGGTGCTGCCGCGATTGGTGAATAACGGCAAACCCAGCAACAAAGCCAGCCGTGCTTCCCCGCCCGTGAATCGCCAGTCTCAGTTTTTAAACACGCCCTAGATGGTAGGTGCCCGGGGAGCAGAATCTGACCTGTGGATGCGGAGGAAGCCCGCTGGCAGCGGGAGCGGCACGCCACGCCCGAGACTCCTGAGCTGGCGTTTGATCGCCAGTGGGCCGCTGAACTCATTGCGCAGGTTTGTGGCCGTTTGCGGGCAGACTATGACAGGCGCGGGAAGCTGGCTCTGCACGCTGCCTTGGCCCCCTTGCCAGCAGTGAGGCTCTGGAAACCAAAGCCTTCCATGACATCGCTACCCGGTTGAGCATGACGGAGAATGCACTGCGTGTGGTCTTGCATCAGCTGCGCAAAGATTTCCGAGATGTGCTGCTGCGGGAGGTGATGGAAACGCACGACGACGGTGAGGATGCACGGGCGGAGATCCGGCATCTGGTGGGATTGTTCGAGCAGCGCTCAAGCCTGCGGCGATACTTTCGCACCCTCGTCCCTCTGTTGATGGCCTCTTGGGTACAGGCATTTCCACCGGCACCGTATTACACGCTCTACGAATGGTGCGTGATCAGGTGGGCCAGACGCTGACAGCGGAGGGGGCGGTGATCATTTTGCTCAAAGGGGGAGTGGAGGTGGGGCGCACACCGATCAGCTCGGCTCTGCAACTGGACCAAAATTACGAGCTGAGCATCCGCCTCGACGCGAGCCGCAGTGGCACGACGATCTACTCGGAGAGGGCGCTGGCGGCGCAGGGTATCTTCAGTCTTGTGGTGGAGATGAATGGTGCGCTGTTTTACCCGATTGAGGTCGCAGGTAATCACCATCAAAACTGTAGCAGCTCGCCCACTGGCAGCGGCTTTCCCTGACGGATGGATTCCTCGGCGACGAGACACAAACCAGCGCTCCACAGGCCGTCGAGGCTGCTGGCGATGGTTTTTTGCCGTGACGCACCATGTCGATGCTTTGGGCGATATCTTCACGCAGCTCGAAGACTTCACCGTTTTGTTTGGTGAGGGTCAGGTCTTCGTGGGGGGCAGGGAACGAAGGCATGAACGTGACTCCTTCGCGCTTCCGCACTTTCCCACGCTGCCTGCCCTGCTTAAACAAACCGGAAGCTGTCTCACCACCTCTGGAAGCCCTCGCACTATGCCTGGAGCCAGCCTCACCGCCGCTGGAAGACCGCTTACAAGCACTGGAAGCCCGCACACCACTGTTGGAAGGCTGCTCACAAGTGCTGGAAGGTCGCTCACAAGTGCTGGAAGGTCGCTCACAAGTGCTGGAAGGTCGCTCGCAAGTGCTGGAAGGTCGCTCACAAGTGCTAGAAGGCCGCTCACAAGTGTTGGAAAGCTGCTCACAAGTGCTGGAAGGCCGCTTACAAGTGCTGGAAGGCCGCTTACAAGTGCTGGAAGGCCGCACACAAGTGCTGGAAGCCCGCTCACAAGTACTGGAAGCCTGCGCACAAACAATGGAAGGCTGTGTGCAGGTGTGGAAGCCTGCATACAAACGTTGGAAACGTGAAAACAAAGGTTGTGTGAGGGTTGCCTCCACGCTCCACAGGCGTCAGGGCGAACGAATTCGAAAAAAACTCCGTTCCATCATCCGAACGACTCAAGGGAGGTCGCGGGACTCACGAAGATCGACTTCTGCGAATCCTGGATGCACGCCAGAGCCTTGGCACTGAGCTGGCTGCTCCCGGAGAGGAACCAAAGTAGCGCACGAGCATCCAGGAGCACCTTCATGGGCGGTCATCGGCAAAGGCTTCCAGCGGCGGGTCAAAGTCGTCCGCCAGCTTGATCCCGGGCACGGAGCCAAACCTGACGAACCGCCGTGGGCTCTTCCTTAGCCGTTGGCTTTCAGAAAGTTGAGGTCGTGCCAGACCTCACGCAGCAGCGGCTCCGGCTGCTGGGAGACTTCGGTGATGAGAAGTGGCTGGATCGACCTGTTCTAGGAACACCTCATCCCTGCCCGGCTGCCAAGCCCGCGTTCGCTTGGCGTTCCCTGAGCAGGCGAATGATTCGGCAGCGGCGGTGCGGCCCCTGGATCGGCGGCACCTCGCTTTCCCATCCAGGCGCTGGATTCCTCGGCCCCCATGCCTCGGCCAGTTCGTTTCCAGGCTTGGCACAGTAGTCATGAGCTTCAGCTCGTGAAGCGTAGGAGCAAATTTAGATCATCGATTCCTAAAAGCATCAAAGTGCATCATCCGCATGATTCTCCCGCTGTGGTCCCAGAATGCTGCGCCAGCAGCGGTGTTGATGTAGGACATGCCCACGCTTGAATTTATCCCTTCACCAAAGGTGCCGATATAGACTTTCCCGGCAGACTGATAGACGTGCAATCTGACATAGCCGTCGTGCAATATGTGATCAGCGTTAGTGATATTGTAGAGCGTGTGATCTGAAGCATTTACGCGATGCGTCACGCTGCCGACTGCACCTCCGAGATCGGAGACTTGACCATCTGAGATTGCGTTCTCGTAGTCATTGAAGGGTGTTGGGTGGTGCAGAATCTTGTCAAAGACCCCATCAACAGAGCAACCTTGCAAATCTGTGCTACACGCCACTTTGTCGAAACCGTAGCTATGGTAGCGGGAGTCCTCACTGTCATACGACTTGGGCTCATAATGGCGTTCGGTATTGAACAGATGCACAAAAGCCCCCGTGATCGCTCCGTTCCCAAACTTGCCCCCTCCAATCACTTCGGCGGTTCCTCCGATCACCGACGCGACGGCTGTTCGCGCTGCAACAGTGCTTTGGTTTCCCATCGCTGATCCAGCCAGATCTGCGAATGTGCCTGACAAGAATCCATGAACAAACTTGCCTCCAGTCGCCTGCCGGATGCCGCCTTGAACAACCCCATGAACGAATGGCTTGGCACCTGCATATTCTGCAAAACGTCCGCCAGCCGAGAAGCCTGTTCCAACCAAATCTGCGGCTCCGGCGCTTATTCCGCCTATAGCTCCGCCTTTCAATCCCGCTCGTAAAGCATCCCCGACTGACCCTCCCGCTAGCAATGTGCCACTGAATGCCGAGCCAAACCCAAAGGTCGCACCTTGAACAGCCGCGAGTGATCCAAATGAACCAAGAAGCGCAGGTGCCGCCACGAACGCGAGAACGGCTCCGACAGCCACCGCTGCGATGGTTTTCCAATTGTTCTTCAACCACTTCCCCAGCCCCTTGAAAAAGAACCCACTCGGATCAGTAAAGCTCAGCGGGTTGTTCAGCACATAGCTATACCGATTCAGGTTTTGCAGGTTGTCCGGCGACTGGACGAAGGGATCGGGGCTGAGGAAGCGGGCGGTGATGGGATCGTAGATGCGGCCGCCCATGTGGACGAGGCCCACGGCATCGAGCATCTCGTGGCCGGTGAAGCCGCGATGCGTCTCGGCGCTGCTGGGCGTGGCGGGGTAGGTCACGCTCCAGGTGGCAGTGCCGGAGTTGTAGGCCACGGTGCGGCGGCGGCCCCAGGCATCGAAGCTCTGGCGCTCCACCACGGCTCCGGCGTTGTCGGTGATCACATCCACGCTGCCGAGGTGGTCCTTGTGAATGTAGCGCAGGCGCAGCGGCGGTGATGCGGCGCTGCGTTCATCGGTGAGGATGGCGGCCACGCCGCTGCCTCCGGCGATGTAGTGAATGTGGCGCACCAGGCCCTCGCTCGTCGTCTCCCGCTCGTAGAGACCGCCGATGTATTCGCGCACCGTCTGCGAGGTGGCGCCGCCGGGCTGGGTGAGGAAGGTGGTCTGGCGGTAGAGAGCGCGGTCCGGGCCGTAATCGAAGCGCAGGGTGTCGCCGCCTTTGACCATGCGCACGGGCTTGTTGAAGGAGCTGTAGGTCAGGCTCGTCGCACCATCGGTCGTGCGGTTGCCCTTGGCGTCGTAGCCGCAGGATTTGTTGAAGGCACCGCCCGTCACGCCGGTGAGCGCGTGCGGGCCAGTGGAGGCCGCGCCGTAGCTGAAGCTGCCCACATCCGTGCGGGAGGTGATGTTCCCGAGGTCGTTGTAAGCCGCTGTCACGGCGGCTGCGCCCGTGGTGGTCACGGTTTGCAGGCGGTTGAGCGTGTCGTAGCCAAAGGTCTCGCTGAAGGTGGTGCTGTAGCGCTTGTCACGCCGGGCGGTGAGATTGCCGATGAGGTCAAAGTCGAACTCCGCCTTCTGCACATCGCCCGCCGCGTTCAAAGTGGACGTGATTCCATCAATGAGGCCGCTATCGGCATCAAAGACACGGTCCGTGACCACGCCATTGCCCTGCACCTCCTGCGTGATCTGCCCGCGAGCATTCACCGCCAACGCCCGCCAGTAGAGCTGCGTGGTGGCGGCGTTCTGCACCTCGCTGAGGTGGCCGTTGGCCGTATAGACCTGCCGCGTGGCGAGTCCCGTGGGGTAGGTCATCGCGTCCGGCCTGCCGTAGCCATCGTAGCTGCGGGACACGGCAAAGGTGTGATAAAAGTGCTTCTCGACAGTGGAGATGGGTCGGGAAAGGTGATCGTAATAGAACCACTGCTCAACGGGATCCGGCCCGGTGTTGCCGTTCACGATCATTCGCACATGAACCAACTGGCCGATGGCTCCAGCCCCACTATCGTAGGTCCAAAGTGTCGCCGTCTGTTCGAGGGGATCGTAGCGAGAATTTATTCGCCCGAGAGAATCGTAGCCAAGCGTGGTTCGCTCCCCGGCTGAGTTGGTCTGCGCGGTGAGTTCGCCAAAGCCGTTGTATTCAAAAGTCGAGACACCGCTGTTCGGCTCGCTCATCCAGGTCTTGTTCCCGCGCACGTCGTAGCGCAGCTCGGTGGTGTTGTTCGCCGGATCGGTGACGAAGCGCAGGTTGCCATACGGATCGTATTTCCGCGTGATCGTCTTCGCGGCGGTGCCCAGGTATTGGCTCGACTGCACCGTCCAGCCCATCGCATTCACCACGGTGACGGCTTTCTGGAAGTCGGTGAGCGCGGCGGGATTGTAGTTTCGCTCCACCGTGGTCGTGAGGCCGTCGTAAGTCGTTTTGCTCACTCGATTGCCCGGATCGTTCTGCTGATACTCACGCCCCACGGCATCGTAGAGCATCTGGGAGTAAAGCGGCGTATCGCCCGCGAAGTAAGGCTGCGAGGCGTGCGTGACTTCACCGCGATGGTTGAAGACCTTGTGCGAGGAAACCGTGCGCCCGTCGAAGGCGATGCCATCCGCCCAAATCTCCCGATCCAGCAAATCATACCAAACCGTCTTTGGCGCTCCGCCGGAGGACTGCACACGCACATAATGCACCGCACGCGGCGGCGCTCCCACCGTGCTGCCGGTCACACGGCGGTAAAACGAGCGCGTCACCGTGCCATCGGGCCGCGTCTCCTTGATCGGCCTGCCGATGGCGTCGTAATTCCAAGTGGTGGTGAGGTTGTTCGGCCCGGTCTGCGTGAGCACATTGCCCAGCAGCGGATCGTAGGTCTTCGATTCGGTGTGGTTCAGCGCATTCGTCGTGGTAGCGACGAAGCGGCCATCGGGCGTGTAGGTCGTCGTCGTGGTGCGGGATGCCGCGCCGCTGGTCGAGATCGTGCTGGTAAGGATGTTGCCAAAGCCATCGTGCGTGTAGTCCTTCTGCTGGCGCAGGATGCCGCCGCTTGGCTCAATGACCTCTTGACCCCGTAGTTTCATAAACAACGGCTGAAGCGAGGTGTGGCAGGAGCTGGCGGCGGCCTTCTGCCTGGGTGAGAGTGTGGTTACGAAGCAACAAACCCACTCAAACGAAAGGCCACCATTAGTG
>Ga0247843_1003314_pt1 | contig 26782 bp, 21 predicted proteins | sample LaCruzMarch2017__FD_192420 | JGI IMG/M metagenome (GOLD analysis project Ga0247843, IMG submission 192420) | Freshwater microbial communities from meromictic Lake La Cruz, Castile-La Mancha, Spain - LaCruzMarch2017_8m | ecosystem: Environmental > Aquatic > Freshwater > Lake | place: Spain... | reverse complement strand
TACCGTCCAACAAATCGTCAATATCAATTATTTTCCAGTTCCCGACTTTCCTTTTCTTACCGTCATCTTCATCATTCTTTTCTGTGACTACCTCAAAACGAATATTATGTATAACTTCCTCGTCTTCCTGTTCATCCTCCATCCCCTGTATCACAGTGCCACTTTGGGCATCCTTCACCTGATAAAACTCAGAGCATACTATTGATGCATCGGCAAACACAGTCCGTGTGGATGCATTCTCATCCCCAATTTCTTCAGCGAGATCATATGTCATTTTCTTAATTTCACCAAATGAAGCTTTATCAGTAAATGCCTTTTCTATTCTCTGATATGCACCCCTCAAGTGAGGTTTCATTTCTACTATTTCTCTGGACAGCAGAGGCCTGTTAGAGAAGCAATATGAAACAGGCAATATGTCAGCGATCTGAAGCTACAAACTCTGACCTCGAAAAAGTTGAACACAATCTTTACTCACACTGCAAAAATATTCTCCAGATTTGCTTCCATGGGAAGAATACGTAGCTTCAAGTGAGATTTGTCAGCGTTAAAAGATTGATACTTGGCAATAAGATCTTTGTCCATCATTCTACTCAAGTATTCGTTGTTCACTAATAAATTAGCATCCTCGCTTCCTGCAATTCTTTGGCTAGAGTCAATCGAAATTATACCACCATCGGTGTTGACCGGAACGACTCCTCGATATATGCTAAACAACAATTCTTCCATAGCCGCACTGAATGCCATTTTAAAGTTCTCAGCCAATTCCTCCTCCCATTGACGAGCAAAGAAGGGTATTGGTAATGCTTCGAACGTTGACAAATTGAGTTCCTTACATGAAACGAGTCTTCGAACGAAGCGTGCACGAAAGTTGTTTGGCATACCACTCAAGTCGTCCTTGGCATCGAATCGTGCTGGTAAATCAGATTCATGTCTCCATGGAAAATATGCTGCCAATTCTTCATCCCCTTCTGTTGTTGGAGGGGACTTATCATTCCCTAGCACCAAGTTATCATTATCAGCGCCTCCCCCAGAGCTGTTTGATGAGAAACAATGCTCCGTTTGGCGTGAAGGATAGCGGGGATATCCAAGTAAATTGCACACATCATGATGTTGCTCACGAAAAACTGTCTGTCGCCCCAACTTGATGCCGAAATTTCTCGCTATTTGTGTTGGGCGTCGCAACGCTGGTGATATCATCATCGTCTAGTAAATAGACGTAGCGAGGAGGGCGACAACAAAGCAGGATCACGTTGTCGACGAGATGATATTAGGTGGTATCATTCAAGATCACAGATTTGATCCTACAATGGAGGGTTTACGTAGTATCTATTGCGTCGTCCACCTGCCGACAAACATCCACCAGTTATCCGTTGAGATCACTGAGAAGATGTTGCTGCAGCAACGGCCCACTGCTGTGCCGAGTGCGGCAAAGAGGGAGGTGTTGTCAGTCTCAAGAGTGTATGAGCGTCAAGTATTGCAACGCCGCATGCCAAAGGAATCATTGGGAGAAGCACAAAAAAGAATGTAAACGACGTGCTACTGAGCTCGTGATGAGGCATTGTTCAAGGATCCACCGCCGAAGGAGGACTGCCCCATCTGCTTTTTACCGATGCCTATAAGTCTTTTGTCCTGTGCCTCACTTCCAGACGCAACTATTTCGTCCATGCCGATCTACGATTTCGACATTGCAAATGAGAACACGACAGATATAGCTGTGAGACAATATTATCCATGTTGCGGAAAGAGTTTGCAGAGGGTGCATCCACTCCTTCGGTCAGTCTGGGAATTTTGGGACGTGTCCCTTTTGCAATTCCGACCGAGGTAGCAAAACTGATGCAGAGGAGTTTGAAGAAATATCTAAGCGGGTGAAGGCAAATGACCCTGTTATTGTGACGGAGTAGGAGGTATTCAGTCGGATCATTCAAAAGCAATGGAACTATACGCAAGGGCAGCAGAGCTTGGTTATAATGATAAACATCATAACCTGGCTGGCGTTTATCATGAAGGGGGAGATTTGGAGCAGGCCAAGTTCCACTTTGAGGCCGCGACTAGGCAGGAGATGAACATGCACGAATTAATCTTGGTAGTATAGAGGGTCAATCTGGAAACATGGAACAAGCTATGAAGCATTGGAAGATTGCAGCATCAGCTGGGTGTTTTTGTGCTATGCATCGTTTGATTGCATTTGTTGAAAAAGGTGTTGTTAGTAGAGAATCAATTGACTCAACTTTGAATGCTTACAATAATTCCTGTGTTGAGATGAGAAGTGAAGCCAGAGACGCTTATATTGTGACATAACTGATGGGTTATTATAATGCACAAAATTAACAATAATCATCTCTCTCCACAATTAGGCATCATTGTGAAAAAACTTTTGTTTATTGGTTAAAACAAAATCTATACTACCTCATAAAACTTCTTGTCCAGTGTGGCATGGATACATTTCCAGTCTTCTTGTCATATCACTTCTCATGTGATATGAGCGATGATTTTCGCTGCAACATCTCACATCCTTGGTCACTCCCCACATATGTATCCTGGCAACAGTCCTCCTTACTGGGCAATTATGTGTACAAGATCCAGCTCCCATTAGGGGTTTCCTCTGTTGCATTAGGATTGAGGCATCCCATCCACTTCATACTCATATCAAGTCTTCTTTATATATATTAAGTGTTTCATCACCTTCAACAGTGGCCACTGGTCATAAGGATGTAGCTCCATCCTGATATATGCAATCAGGGAACTTCTAGGACTAGGAGATTCACTTGGTTTCTCACTTCTCACTTGGATCATGTTGTAGGTTATGGTAAGAACAACTCATCCACTTCATACTCATATCAGGACGTTGTCATACATATATATATATAGTGTTTCAGCACCTTCTACTATGGCTAGTGGTCATGAGGATCATCTTCATACATATATAATGTGTTTCAGTGTGTTCTATTGTGGCTATTGGTCATGAGGATAACCCAAACCTGATATATGATTGGGCTCACAATCACAGTGGCAGTAGTAGGAGATTCTCTTGGTAACTCACTTGGATCATGCTGCATGCTATGATTGAGACACCCCACCCAATTCATACTCATATCAGGTCTGCTTCATACATATGTAAAGTGTTTCAGCACCTTCTACTGTGGCTAGTGGTCATAATGATGCAACCCAAACGTGATATGCTGGGTCTCACAGTGGTGGTAGTAGGTGATTCACTCGGCTTCTCACTTGTATCATGTTGTTAAGTTATGATTGCGGCACCCCACCCAATTCATACTCATATCAGGGTCTACTGCATACCACAGTTACTCTTGTGAGTGGTGGTGTGTTACAGCTGACTACATTATCTTGCAAGATATAGGCATTTGAATTATCTACGAGGAGGTTATAATAGGTGGAGGTTTGTTCACCGAGCTTGCAACAAAAAGACCTACTGAATATTCTACATTGATGGATTGGAAGAGCTTGATAGTAGAAGAAGTTGTAATTAAAAGGAGTCTATGCAGTAAGTCATCAACTTCATGTGTCATCCTTCACGACGAAATTATTATGGCGAAATACATGAAAGCTCCTCCTTGTTGAGACTAGTATGTCTCTTTTCACGCTACCTTCTTCTTGATGCGCATATGATGCTATTCCATGAATCGGATAAGGGATATATTTCTCGCAAAGGATTGTGTATCTGTGCAATTTTCTTGCCATCTGTGGCAATTGCAATTCTCTCCTAGCAATGTCATTGTTCTTCTCGTCAATTTGACGCACGAGGTCGATCACAACAGAAGATAGTTCCTCTAGAATGCAAGCATGACCATACATACTCTGTTGTAGAGATGCTAATTCTGATTCAACCGCTTTCATCTCCAATTCGTAGTTGGAAAGTGACTGTGTTATATTGAGGGCACAATCTATTTTGTCATGCTGAATCTCCTCTTCCTCTACCGATTCACGATTATCAGTAGTTGATGAATTCAGCAAGCGATCAATCTTGCCCTGCAAATAAGATATGATGGTATTCAAATTACTTGCTTTCATTCCCATCTCGTCTTTTTCATTTTGAAGAACGGTTATTTGTTCCTTGGTTTGGTCTAGCCGATGTGATGATTCATCCTTCTCATGTCGAGCAGTAATAATCTCGTCTCCGATGACAGCAAAACGCCTCTTTTCATCCTCGCACCAGGCGAAGAGCAATACTCTACCACCCTGTGTACCCACCGCAATCATTCGATCCCCCTCGTCAAGATGACAGACGACATGAACAGAAGTCACACAGTCCTCATATCCTCCTTCTCGGGCATCATACAAACCATCAACCACTGTCACTGGTCCATCGAAGTAACGATCGACACTGCCGACTTTTTTGGGATTACTTGATGGTCGCGATGATTCGTAGAACAGGCAAGCAAACCCACACAGCGACCCTGCTACCAAAAACAATGAATGAGATTGTCGTATAAGTGGGATATCCGATGCAACCGTCGTGATGCCGAAATGAAGAGACGCAACAGGACCGTCAACATAAAATGAGGAACATCGAAGAGGGCATAACCGTGGAAGATCGACAACAGAATCTGAATTGTCACGTCGTTTGTTATTCCATATCAATCGGTAAGTCAATATACGCATCATTCCATCATAACAGGAAATTGCCAAATAGTTTATCTTTTTAGAACACTTGTCGGGGAAGAAGTCTGTCATGATGGTATCCATAGCCATGATCGGGGTCGAGAATGTCAGAGGTTGCTCACTCGAGCTATCATTGTCATCATTCTGTGCGTCGATCTGATCGTTTAATGATACCACAACGAAACACGGTCCATCCGATTGATCCCCATCATCTCTCCTCATTCTCATTCGTAACGCCTCCTTCGTTGCGATGTATAGCCGTGGCGTATTTTCGTCGACGCTCGAGATGAACATCCCAATAGCCTTGGGAGAGAAGCTACTGCCATCAGACAAATCATTACTTTCTTCCTCACCTCCATTGATTGTCGAAATATCAATCTCGGCAAGGTGCACCAACATTGGGCGATAGTCAAGCGAAATAGTCGACAGTACATTATTGGTGCTGCAATCCTTCACTACCAACCAATATTTCATATTTCCACCAGCGCTGACGTTGGCAGCGACTTCATTGTCAACATTGATCGCTGACGATTGATTCGATGTTGTTACTGTTGTGTCGACAGATGTTTGTCGACGATGATGGCTAGTCGTCGCGATAGCGTCTCCACCGTCATTACCAGCACCATAGTGGATTGACGATGTTGCCACTTCGTTATCGCAATCCGTCACTGTATTATTTGTATTTTCTGTTTGTCGTCCTCCTTCCATTGCAAACACCTCCACGCAATCCGCCATCCCTTCACAGAATATCATGGAGTGAGCCAAGCATCTAGAAGAAGAACGATCATTATTCCTCTCCTCCTTCTTCTCCTCGTCATTATTATTTGTCGATCGTTGATTTCGCTGTGGTGGGCGTAAACGCGTGTGGGAAAGAGAGTAGCCGTCTTCCCCTACAGCTCTTTTGTTCGCTGCTCGCCCGACAATTGTGACAGAATGATTTTCCGTAGCAAACTTTAGTCTAATCGATCCACCTCCATGATGACGCTCCACAGCGCAAGTTCGCTTCCCTGAAAGATGGACAGTGCATGGTGCTGGCAGCTCCGAGCGGAATGTTTCGACGAGCATATGTCTGAATTTCTGAATCTACGTTGCAAATCGAGCATTCATGTGCAGTAATTACTGTAAAGATTCATGGCATGCATGCAGATCTTCAGAAAGTAGATATGGTATGTTCCTTTTTATGCAGAAAAGACTTCTACTTTCTACTTGGTACGTACATACCTGTCATTACCTTGCTCCTACTCTCATGTCATTGGGAGCACGCAATCAAGGTCAATAATCGTCTCGTTGCTAGCTTGCCTCTAATGTCGGATAGTAATATTGTTCATGTTGGGTCGCCGCATCGTAGCATTCACTTTGTTGAGTGGACGAGTACCAAAGTTATTATTCACGGATTTGCTAAAATTCCTCGTAATGATAGTGTCGTATCTCCCGAATTTAAATGCTTGGACCACCAATGGTGTCTGGCGATACCCACGTTGAGGGGTTCCGATATCACTATGCATCTCGTCAGTGCGTCCAACAAAAAGATCGGCGTCGAGTATATGTTCACTGTCAAAAACCAAAATGACGAACAAGTATACAAATCAGAAAGCAGATACCATTGTTTTAACTCCTTAAATCCTATGGATTGGAAGTCGCAAAATAAAATGTGCTACGATAAGGCATTGGATTATGTTAGAGAGTTCGGAGCGTTAGTCATCGAGGTGCATATGAAGAAGACCGAAGAAATCATACCTCCATTTACTCCTGAAAATCCTTTGATGAAGATGATTCAAGATAAGTTTCTGGACGAGGAATCATCAGATATTTTGTTTGAAGTAGGGGCGGCGAAAGAGATTGGTACTATAAAAATAGTGGTTGTGAGAAATTTGTTTCTCGAAGGAAGTCCCGCAACAAGAACAACAAATCAATCTGCTGGCAAACAACTAATGAATTCACCACTCTCCTGGGCTACAATGTCAACGAGCTCTTCACACACGTTTCCTGCTCACCGATTTATCTTGCAACTCTGCTCGACCACACTCGCTGAGCTCTGTGAGTCGGTAACCGACAAGATGAGTCCGATTCAAATCTCTGGCGTGTCTCCATGGGCGTTTTACACCCTTCTCTATTATATTTATGGTGGGAAAATTACCGATATACATGACGACGAAGATTTAGAAGCAAACGCCAGGGATCTCATTGATGCGGCTGACAGGTTTGGGGTAATCAATCTAAAACTCGAGGTCGAGGCGCGCTATGTCGATTCAACAACAATCACAACTGATAATGTAGTAGAACTCCTTCTCTACGCAGATTCAAAGAATTGTGCATTATTGAAAGAGGCTGCAATGGATTTCATTGCAGAAAATGTACAGGAAGTGCTTGATAAAGCTTCTCTGAAGGATGTCCCAGGAGGTCTCTACTCTGATCTGTTGGCAGCCGTCGCAAGGGAGAGGGAATGGTTTTTTGATGATGATAGTAGCACCCAAAGTAGCATCGACCGCCTCAGTACCATGCCCGTTAGTGATCTTCGTCGACAAGCTCACAAGAAAGGATTGGATTACGATGGGTCGAGAGAAGTGTTGATCGATGCACTCAAATCTATTTTCGAGAAGAATATAGTATCGGGCATGATGGATGACTAGGAAAAGGCAGAGACTCCTTGTCTCAGTAATCATATCATGTGAATCATATTTATAATCGAGCTTTATAATTTGCTCTGTGGAATCTTTCTAAAGTTTGGCTTTCGACCCTCTAAATACGCATCTCTTCCCTCTCGTGCCTCATCACTCATGTAAAATAGACGCGTAATGTGTCCCCCCATAAGCGCAATGCCTGCACTTCCATCCTGATCAGCATTGATCGCAGCCTTCGCCACTGCAAGTGCTGTCGGACTATGCATCCCCATCCGTCGGACCCATCGTCCAACCTCGCCATCTAATTCGTTTATTGGGAATACTGCATTGATCAATCCCATTTGCAATGCCTCATTGGCCGAGTAAAACCGACAAAGGAACCATATTTCACGTGCCTTCTTCTGACCCACCATTCGTGCCAAATGTACACTGCCATAGCCTGCATCAACGCTTCCCATTCGTGGTCCTACCTGACCGAAAACTGCATCTTCACCTGCCAATGTCAAGTCAGCAAGCATATGCAATATATGTCCACCACCAATTGCATAACCTCGTACGACTGCTACGATTGGCTTTGGACATCGTCGCATTTGTACCTGTAAATCTAGTACACGTAATCGTGGTGCTGACTCAGATCCATCGTCATATCCACCATCCGACGATCGGACTGTTTGGTCACCACCGGCACAGAATGCAGGAGTCCGATCAGCAACAATGTTCGACGTTAGTATGATAACGGATACACGAGTATCATCCTGAGCATATTCCAAAGCTCGACGGATCTCATTAATTGTCGTGGGACGGAAGGCATGTAGGACTTGTGGTCGGTTGAAGGCTATGCGTGCTACATGATCTGTCGTTGAAATATGGTACGTTATGTCCTCGAAAGTTGATGACTGGTCGAGTTCGTAATTGATGGGGTGTGAGGGAACTAGATGAAATCCATCACGTCTGGGAGTGGGAGGTGCTGTTTTAGAAGACGATCGCGTCGCGTTCATCGATGCAGGATCGGTATTATTATTGGACATGTAGAATAGTTAGTGATGATAGTAGTGATGATTGATGATAGCGTCAATTCAACTATGGTGCATACCTTATATTCTACATAAATAGTCGCTGGATATGAAGATGATGATGCAACGGCCCACTGCTGCGCCGAATGCGGCAAAGAGGGAGGTGTTGTCAGTCTGAAGGCGTGTATGTCGTGTAAGAGCGTCAAGTATTGCAACGCCAAGTGCCAAAGGAATCATTGGGAGAAGAACAAAAAACGACGCAAACGACGTGCGGCAGAGCTACACGACGAGGCGCTCTTCAAGGACCCACCGCCTAAGTAAGGAGGACTGCCCCATCTGCTTTTTACCGATGCCGAAAAAAATTATGCTGTGTCTCGCTTCCGCCCGCGACCATATCGTCCGTACCAGTTTACGACTTTGCGATTGCAAACGAGGAGTTTGCAAATAAGCACATGGAAGACTATTATCCATGCTGCGGAAAGAGCATTTGCAAAGGGTGCGTACACTCCCTCGATCAGTCTGGTAACGCTAGTAAGTGTCCTTGTTGCAATTCCGACCGAGGTATCAAAAAAGATGAAACTGTTGAAGAATTATCTGTGTGGGTGGAAGCAAATGATCCTGGTGCGATTTGTATGCTGGCTTTTTGTTATAACCATGGATTGAAAGGTTTGCAACAGGATCACTCGAGGGCAGTGGAACTATACGCAAGGGCAGCAGATCTTGGTTATAATGATGCGCATTTCGGCTTGGGTGACATTTACCGTGAAGGGGGCAATTTGAAGAAGGCCAAGTTCCACTTTGAGGCCGCTGCTATGGCAGGAAATGAAGGGGCACGATTTAACCTTGGTGGTATAGAGGGTCAATCTGGAAACATCAAACGAGGTTTTAAACATTTGACAATTGCAGCATCAGCTGGGAATTTTCTAGCCATGCATACCTTGATTAATATCGTACTCTAACGCAGCCTGACGTTCTTGGCCGAATATCGCCACAGTTTCATAATTAATCAATGTCTCGGTTTCAATCCGACCAATATCTTCATTCTTTTCATTCACTCTACGACGTTGCTCTAGTCGAGTATTCGTTACCTTGACTGTATACAATAGATATAGACCAACGCTTGCAATTGTTGTTAATGCAATGCTTGGTAGATTTAATACCTTTGCAAAAACCATCCCAACCACTGCTGCTTCAAATATCGTGGGTAATAAGCCAAAGATTAACGAATCAATAATTGTGGATGTGGCATCGCTTCCACGACTTAGTACTCGTAATACTTCGCCGGCGTGTCGTTCTAGATGATAACTAGCGCCGAGTAATTGGACATGTGTAAATAATGTAGTGGCAAATCGTCGTTCGGCGTCGAGAGAAATGGCACATTGACAGATGGATTGGATGGAGCCAATAACCGAAAAGGTCTTGTTAGTGTTAGTAAAGAATCAATCGACTCAACTTTGAATGCTTACTATAATTCCTGTGTTGAGTTGAGAAGTGAAGCCAGAGACGCTTATATCCAATTTGCATTGGAAACAATGTAAAGTGTGAATAGCACCTAACAGTGTTAATGAATGGGGTCTGCCACTATAATATCACACAGTTCTGTTCTTCTGAAAATGAAAATAAATGCTACAAAAAGTCTGTTGGTATATAAATTTTCTGGCATCAAAAGAATTCATCGATTTGTTAAGTATAGAACATTTTATGGTACAGGTTGCCAATATTCTACTCCCCAAGAATTATATTCCTTGCACACTCCTCCCAGTTTTCTTTCCATCTTGTCATACCTCGAATATTATTTCGATACAGTTCCAATTTGTCATTCTTTGGCGCCCCATCATTATCATAGCTGTTATAGTTACGCAACAAGTCCAGTAATAAAGTAGACAAACCTTCACCATGGGTAAATATATTTCCATTCACTCCGTCTTGAACAAGCTCATCAAGACAATGAAATCCAATAGCACAAACAGGAACCTCACAGCCAAAAAAGTCAAGTACCTTCATTGGTAAATCTAATCCACTAGTGGAAGTATGTAACGAAATGCCCAATGTTGCACATCCGAGTAATGTAGGGTAGTCATTGGCTTCAAGCCAAAGGGTTTGGATGTTTATTATGTTATGTGTGTTATTGAATTCTTTGAGTAGTGGTTCGTAATATGCTTTTTGTGGTCCCTTCCCAGTAACGATTACAAGCATCTTCGGAAAGGTTGTTCTCTCGTCGCTTGTCATGGCTTCTATCTTTTTGTGAAGGTTGCGTAATGCAATTAGTAATATCGAGAAATCTTCGTCTGCAGTCCATGATGTTGAACTGACAACTAATGCAGGTCTATCTCGTCGTAAGCGGTATATTTTTTTACCACCATTTTCACGTACTGATTGAGTGAATATTGTTTCATCAATGATTTGCTCATTGTTGCGTTTCACCAGACTAGAGAGTATCGATCCTAGGCCACCACCATTATCGTCTTGTATAGAATCACTCTTTACTATTAGCCTCCCATCGTCCAACTTCAATCTACTAAATAATTCGTGCTGCTCCTCTGGACTGGTGGGTCGGAACATTACTGGTGGTTTGTCATATAGTACTCTAACATTCTTACCATGTACATGAAAGTTCTCACCCAACCATATTTCCATAGCCTGCGTGACTGTCAAGTGTGCATCCGCAAGCGGTGCCATTCGTCTTTCATACCATTCAGCCAATTTGCGAATTGTTTGTTTTACCACCCATCGACGATTAGGATCTGTAGACTCGGGTTGTTCAAACATGGTATACCCCAGATTATGCCAATCAATTACCATTCTGGGTCGTTGTTTGTTCCATATGCCCTGCCATACGCAGTACATATATGCCAATAGTAACGTAGGCATAGAAGGAGGATTTTGCACTAAGATGGCACTTGCTGGAATATTCTTCGTGTGTGGTAGAACATTCGCCAATTCTATCCATAGAGTGTAAATAACACAGTAGGACAGTGAGAGTAATCGAAATGGATAGTACAGAAGACGGTACAGTGGAAATGTTTTGGGAAGTTGGTATGGCGACATTCGCAATACGTGTAAATGTCCATAATATGCAGGTTTGTCAACCTCCGTATTGATGTTTGCTGTTGTTGATTGATCGAGTGCCATCTCGAGTGGAAGGATAAGATTCTCACCCGCATAACCAATCAAAGTGACAAAATGTCCATCTTCGAGAAGCGATAGTGTATGATATTGCATCCGTGGAGATCGACCAATATCGCCGAGGACCATAACGATGACATGCTGCTGCTTGGCTCTACGACGGTCCGACGATTGAGTAGAAGAATCCGCTTGACTCATCTTAGTTAAAGGTGGAATATCAATATCCTCGTCCTCCCTCTTCCTCCTCTTTTCTTCTCGAAACGATGTTCCCGCCTAATCAACTTGGAATCATTCTGGCCTCCTCCATGCCATGGCTCTTATCTCCTCAGCATGGCTAGCTCTCCTATCCCTGTTGTTATTGCAGCCTCTTCTTTCCCATGGCTTCTCAAGCCCGTACGCAGTGGTAAAAAGCCCGGGCACATCAACAAAGACGTGTCGTTCATTATCAGCATTGGAGTTGACATCCTCATCAGTCTCGACCGTGACGAGTAGTGGAACACAAACACAAACGACAAGAACAACATCATTCTGGAAATGGAATGGACATGATATCTTCACGGAGGTACGACGTGCAACAGCAGTGTCGAATAATTCAGTGCCAATTACGGTCATTCTTTTGCATGGATTTGGTGCATCTACTACCTATTGGAGAGAAACAATGTCAGTATTAGCTCAAGAGGGGTATGATATACATGCACTCGATTTTCTTGGTCAGGGACGATCGTCAAAGCCTGTATATTCGGGAGATAATTTAGTACCAACGAACGATCTTATTGACGTTCCCTCGTCGAGTATGATAATTGGAAAGAATACAAATACTAATGTTCATTATTCAATCCATCTGTGGTCACAATTGGTTGATGATTACGCTCGTGAGAAAGGTTTAACCGACATTGTCTTAATGGGGAATAGTCTTGGCTCATTAGTAGCACTGTCAGCCACAACAGAATCAAATTATCTCATTGGTAAGGTAAAGGGACTGTGTCTCTTTAATTGTGGAGTGGGCTTGAATTCACGCAACATTGTGAAGAATCCAATGTTAAATCCCCTCCAACGAATAATGTTTAATGTACTATTTGATATGCTCAACTTTCTAATATTTAACAATAAGATACTATTGCAGTATGCATTGGATAATATTGTCACGAAGGAACTCTTGGGGGATGCATTAAAAGGTTTATACATGCACTCAAAAGACAGAGTAGATGATGAATTAGTTAACTCTTTCTACTATCCTGCTAAAATGGGAGGAGATGGAGCAGTCGAAGCAATACGACAAATATACACGAATGATGCTGGTCTAACACCCATGGAATATCATACAAAGTACTCAGCGATCCTTGACAATTTGCCAATACATTTAATTTGGGGACTAGACGATGTAGTAACACCTATCAGTGGTGACGTGGGAGTTTTTTACTGCGATCGTGTTGCCAATAATAGAAGTGGGAATGGTAAAACAACGCTTGATGTGATACAGAAGTCGGGACATATACCATTTGATGATAATCCTGTCGAGGCTCATAAGTCAATGCTTCGATGGTTGGAGAAAAAGATATTGCTAGCATAGCAATAAAAGTCAGTGGCACAGCATATGAAATTTGTCTCTTATTATTAATCAACATTTAAGATGTGACATTATCATCAAATTTGTGTATCAATTTTCGGTTTAGATAACCTGCATAGGATAGGTAATATTTCGTTCTCCTCATTCGACACCTAAAATCTCGATATCAAATAACAAATCTGAATTCGATGGTATGTAGAATCCACTGCCACCGGGACTCCCCATCGATTGTGCACCATACCCTTTGGCAGACGGTACGTGAAGCCAACTCCTTTCCCCTACTTTCATTTTTAATACACCCTCAGTCCATCCTTCAATTAATCCCACCCCCGGTTGGAAGGCAAAGGGAGTGTCCCTATCCGCACCATCCGACTTACGCGTTGACCAACCAGAGGGGGTCTTACTTCCGTCTGAATTCTCGATGTATAATGTTACATGAGAAGAGTACTTGTGGTCACGCGTTACTGGATTTCCACTCCCAGCCTTCTGTATTTCAACAATGACATCTTTGGTTGCGAACGACATGACGAAGTGGGATAATAGGAGCAAGGAAATAATAAGGCTAAGGAGCAAGCGATGGGACATCAGGACGATAATATTACACCAACAATGACATGGGCGATCTTTGTGATTAGGCGGGAAACGGACTGTGCAGACATCAATAATTGATGTATTGTTGGCGAATATGCCTTGATATTATTGTCATCATCGCTTCGATTATCTTCAGCAGTGGGTTTCGTGGAACACTGCCCTCTATTCTAAACCATTGTTGTCATCGGCGGAGAACTAGTTTTTGCTTACAGACAGGTAGCACAATGATGAGCAATGGCGATGATGATATTATTATCCCCACGGGGAAAATGCGTTCCTTGTCCATCATGACAGAAGACGAGACGACTACTGCCAATTCATCATCGAAAGGGACACTCTACGTGACAATAGGTCCTCAATGTGCTGGCAAGACAACAATTCTAAAAACTCTGTTTGGTTCGTCCTCGGGAGATGGTTTGGGGAAGGATATCACTATTGATGATCAAGAATTGGTTTATATTTCAGTTCCCACTAGCTATTTCGTGAACGATTTCACGAAAAAACGCGGTGAATCTTCAGTACTACTCAATCAAACTATATTCGGAAAGACAATTCGTGAGAGAATACTCGATCCAAGTAACACTGAGCTACGCTATGTATTAATGCGCCTTGGTAGGTTTGTAGACAAGTGTGATTTTGGATTAAGTTTGAGAGAATTATACGATGATCATACTTCAAAGATGGTATACTGCGATCTATTCGAAGCCGTTGAATCCATTATGGAACCAACACTTCCCAACACGATTGACCTCTTCATTGTTGAAAGTATTTTCCGACCACGCCCGCTGGAATTACTTAAGGACACAAATACTAATAATACTGAATCGGCAACACCATCCGAAGCATTATCAGCACTTGACCAAGCTCGTCATCTACTGAAAACTCATGCGATTGATCGGGACATTCATCCTGTCACAGCACCTTTGTCATGGGGAAATACGAATACGCGCGGCCGAGAATTCGAGTCTGCATTAGAAGCAGCTGCAGAGAGTGGTCGGCCGGTAAAGTTTATCGTATATGGTGGAATCGAAGCATGTGAGAGGATACAAGGGGGACAATATAATATAATCCACGATGACAATGAAGAGGATGTCGCAGATAGGATGTTATGCATGGAAAAAGTCGACCGCAAGACCTTGTTTGTAAGAAATATACAACGTTTCTTACAAACCGGTAGATATGTACCCAGCAATGCTATAGCTGATGCAATTGAACGAGTTGAGTTAATGATGGTAGAGGCTGCTTCTGAAGCGAAGAAGATTTTTTACAAGGACAAGGATACTCCCGGCAGTCCACCAACGCTTAGCCTTCACGTTGCAAAATTTCAATTAGATTACGAACTAGCAAAGCTCGCTGGATATTTATTGAATTCAGATAGGACAGTTACTCTCCGTGTAAATCACGATAGCAGCAGAAGCAATAGAAATACTAATCAGTCTAGAGGTCGGGGTGGCCGAAATAGACTGACTCCTGGTCGATATAAAGATGGACGAGGCAATGGTAACAGAGACGGGCGATCACATCCTTGAAAATAGGGCAAGCACAGAGAAAATGATTAAAATTAATGTTGTGTAGCGACGAAGATGAATGGAAGAAAGGTTATATTTAGTTCATCTTTAAAGATTAGGAGTAATAAAAGTTTAGTACTTCTGAATGAACAGGTTGCTTCAGGCTTGAGATAATTCGCCAACAATAATAGACTTATCAGATGATGCAGAAGCGATGACATTTTCTGTTGGATGAAAGATGGCCGAGTTCACACAACCATTATGACCTCCTAAGACGTAAAGCTAAGAACACAAAAACAACATATTGAGTAATTTGACATCTTCACAAAAAAAATGTGACGTCAACATTGTAATGTAAATGCACTCTTACCTCTTCCGTACTGAATTCATCCCATATACGAACGATCATGTCGGCACTACCTCCCGTTACCATGGTACCATCTGCTGACCATGCACAATTGAGTAAACCCTTTTCTGAATTATGTGTTCCTCCAATGAATGTTTTATCATGTCGTTTCTTCTTTCCAGATGCATCATCTATGAATGGTCGGATATCCCACGTGCGCATTGTCCCATCCATTGAGTTGCTGAGTAGATGAGTGCCCTTGGGATTGAGTGCAAGACATGTGATGGTATCAGTATGTCCTTTCATCGTCATGGTTCTATTGTTTACCCTTACATCCCATGCAGTAATACAATTATCAATTCCGCCAGTGTACACAACATTCCCATCATTCGAGTAGGCCACACTCGTGAGTTGATAATTGTCCTCAAATCGTCCCACCTCCCCTCGGACACGTGCATCCCATAATCGACAAGTACAGTCATCACTGGCACTCACCGCCAATGATGATGATCCATACCGACATACATCGACAGCATTCACAATGGCACTGTGTCCCATGAATCGTTTTATCCGTTCACCGGTAGCAGTGTCATATATGCCCAAATTATAATCAGCACTGGCCGTAATAATCTTTTCTGAATCATTCGTAAAGCATATATCGAGTATGGCATTCTTATGGCCTGATAGTACATTAAGATTCTCACAATTTCCACCGGCTAATATTAAATTTCATGAAAATTGTTTAAACACCATAGCATTAAAAATATGTGTGAGTAAGAATCTTGACAAGGGAGAGCCAATTCATAAACAAGACAAGTACTCACCCTTCCATAACAAACATGTCGAATCGAACGAGCCACTACAAAGTAATTCTCCCTGTAAATCGTACGACAGACAATATACACTGCCCTTATGTCCCGACAACTTCATTGTTGGTTCGGCTAAGGACGAGGTACGAATATTATTATAATTCTGATGCATAAAGTTGTTGTCATTCTCGTCAAGATGAGGAGGTGCATATAAAGCAATCATTTGTTGATTTGACTCCTCGACAATAATATGATGATGGTCGTCATCATCATTATCATCATGGCGCTGACGTTTAGAGATGGGTGGTTTATAGTCATTTTTTTCTCCAGAAGCAACATCGGTAGCAGGACCAGCAACAACTGATGAGGTTTCATTATTATTTTTGTCATCTCCTTCGTCATCGTTAATAGTCTCATGATACTCCTCCTCCTCCTTATTGACTTCGCCATCTAGATGGGCCTGTAAGCGTTCTGCGAGAAGGGCTTTGAGTCCATCCGTGGCAAGACCTCGCTTCCTCAATTCCTCCTTGAGGTCGGCGACCGTTAACTTCTTCACGTCAATCCCTGCCATGATATCGGGGGGAATCTGTACGTACGTTATACATAATTAAATGGCGGGTTAGGGTCATTCTCATTGAAGAGCCCTGCAAAATCTCAATGCCAGATCTGCCCCCTTCCAGCTGATTGATCTGCCCCTTCACGTATGAGTTGTCATTTTCACTGACAATGGGGTTCAGATCATCGTTCAGATTGAGTGTAGGTACGATTGCAATCAATCAAACAATGCCATAAATTTAACAGATCCATATCCATATACCCTCGAACAACATGATGAAATTCCACTTCACATTCTACCTGGCTTTCGCTGCTTCGAGATCAATGTTTGTAGCCGTCACAGCCAGCAACTCCAACTCCACCAGCACAATTCAGTATCCTCGCATTTACGTCGCCGAAATCAATACACCAGCAGGCAAGGAACCGTCTGCTATCTCACGCTTTCCAGCCGAAGTCGATCTTCTCGATTATGATCGCATCACCGACAAAATCCACAAGATTTCCTTTCTTGTGCACGACGAGCAAGAGCTGGTATCCTTGGTCGCATTGGCAAAGAAAACAAAGTCGAAGACTATCAACGAAACGATTACACTCGATCTATCAGCAACAGAAGAACTTCGACTACAGATCACCACCGCAGTAGAGGGAGATAAAGGTCTTTTCTCAGACGTTGCCCCTCAAGCGGCCTCCGTGTACTCAACGATTGCAAATTATCCCTGCTACAAGAATCTCCAAGGCTCCTTCGCCTGGTTGGATGACATGGTACAGAGGGCAAACATTATCAACGGATTGACTGTTACCAAGACTGACATTGGCAACAGCTATCTCAAGACTAAGAATGCAGCGTCAGGATATGATATCTGGGCCATCAAGATAACAGGGACTGCTGCAGTAGGAGCAACCAAGGGCATATTCTTTATCATGTCTGGTATTCACGCTCGTGAGATGGCTCCCCCAGAACTAACCTCGCGTTGGGTGGAATCTCTCATCAATGCATATGGCAATGATGCAGATATTACTGCCATGCTGGACTACACTGAGATTCACTTGGTAGTGCAATCCAATCCTGATGGTCGTCAAGTCGCTGAGACGGATCCAAGTGTTTTGCGTCGCAAGAACATGAATCCTTCATCAAGTACATGCTCTGCCACTAAACTTGGAGTGGACCTGAATCGTAATTTTCCATTCAAGTGGGGTGATCTTACGGGATCGTCGAATAACAAGTGCTCGGAGACCTATCACGGAATATCTGCTGGCAGCGAACCTGAAGTAAAAGCAATTATTGAGTATACCAAATCCATCTTCCCTGCGGCACAACAGAAATTGGATCCAATCAATCAGGGTCAGGTTACATATGTAGAAAGCTCCACAGTTGGTGTATTTTTGGATGTCCATGCGTACAGTAATCTTGTTCTTCCTCCTTGGTCCTATTCGACCACGGTCATACCACCAAACAACAATGGACTCACTGCTATCCGGGATAAGATTCAATATTGGACGAATTACGCAGGTAGCATCGGCTACACTGCCGCTGGAACTACCACTGATTACGCATACAGCCATCTTGGCACTGCCGCATACACGTTTGAGCTTGGAACTGCATTCTATCAGGATTGTGCCACCTTCGAGAGCACGATATACCCAATCAATTTGAAGCCCCTGATGCACCTTGCGAAGATTAGTAAGGCACCATTGAGCTTGGGTCAGGGTCCTGATGTCATTAGCTTGAGTACTTCATATTCCCCGGCAGATGGAAAGCTCACTATTATGGCTGTTGCTAGCGATTCTGCCTGGTCGAAAGCTAACGTTGCAACAGCTCAGCAGTCAGTGACTGAAATCCGCGCATTTGTCAACATCCACCCGTACACACCCAATAGTGTTGGTTCTCTTTTGGTAAATGGAAGCGTGATTGTGGATGTTGCAACATATCAAGATGGTCGATATTCAGTATATGTTCAAGCAAAAGATTCAGCTGGGTACTGGGGTCCAGTAACGGCGACGTATTTTGTCAAGTCATCCACTGCCCAACCTACGAGTGTACCCTCATCTAAGCCAACAAGTGCAAGTCCTACGACACGCAAGCCAACTATTGCAACTGCAAGTCCTACGACACGCAAGCCGACAAGGAGACCCACACGCAGACCAAGGTAGTGTATCTTGAAACAGCTTGAAACGTTTAGCGATACTTCGTAAATTGACGTCCACGCAAGCAGACTTTGTAACCCGCATGCAGATCGAGGAGATTATATGTATTGTAAAAGTAGTAAATTCATTTTGTTTGGTATTACATCACATCTGACTCTTCCAGTCTAGATTCTGTCATGATCACATCAGCTGCTCTTGCTCCTTCCGTCTCCGCGCCCTAGGATCGTTGCAAACTTACTATTTTTACAACAACAAGTGCCACACACCCGGCAATTCTCAACTCACGTTAAGATGGTGTATATCTGGAAATAATGAAAATCTCCTCAAGATGGGACACTTCATATTCATGTGTCAAATGTTTTTGTTTCATTATTTGTGTCACTAATATTATTTGGTTGAACTATTGCTACACAATGAATGTCGATTCATTTTTGTTTACCCCTCTTCTCTCGGAGAAGACACTCTTCGTTGTGTTCTTTTCAGCTTCAGTTCCTTAATCTTTGCCTCCATACTATCTAAAACATCGTCTAAACCCCTATTGCCGTCTCTCTCTTCCATAATGCTCAACTTCAAACGAAGGCTGTCGTTTTCCTTATGCAATTTTTCCACTTGTTGTTCTAATCTCTCATGCTCCAATGATACTGTCTGTAATTCAATATTAATATTCAGTCGTTGGTTATTTGCCATTATTTCCCTTTCCATGAGCTTCTCAACCTCCTTTTCCAATTTCTTGTGTATGACCATAACCTGCCTCTCTTCCATCCTTGCATGCTCCAGCATCATGCGTAATTGGTCAATATTATCCGTCGTGGCATGAGAATTACCACCGCCAGATAAATGTCCCGTGTTATGATTCGATTGTCCTGACATTTGAGTCAAACTTTCGGTATCCCCGAGTGCCGATCGATTCCCCCCCGTGAATGATGTCCTCAGTTTGTGCTGAGGGGTGGATTTAGCTCCTCCTGCAGATCTTGAATTTGACGAATCCTCCATGGATGGGAGGGAGAGGTGGCTACATGTCTCCCCGTGGCGAGGTTCCTGACTTCTTCTGGAATGCCGGCTAGTCGGCGATGGAGGCAATTCAGGTACAAAATCCGACGATGGAAAACTCATAGGTTCGATGGATATTTCCATAATGGGTGGTGGTGGTGATGCCTCCTCCACCTTGTGCAGGTGCTGATGCTGTTCGCTCTGTTTATCCCTGCGCTTAGTACTGCCATGACTGTCTCCTCTGCTGCTATCCTTAGATTTTCTACTATCTTTAGATTTCCTGCTTTCTTTACTTTGCTTGTGGTGCTTATTCGATTTGTGCCTTTCCTTCCTCTCCTGTTTTTTCTTCTCGTTCCATTCCTCGTACGATGAGGGGAATGGTTCGAGTAATTCGCATCCATCAGTCCATTCGTTGTCTATCGACACCACAACGGCCGGAGGAGAGTAGTCCGCATCCACTTCCTCTTCCTCATCTTCTGCAATGTCTGGGTGCAACTTGGCAAAGACGGTTCGAAGACGTCTGACCATGACACGCCCAGCGATGGCACTAGCGCCGTCCATCGATAGAGCGGAGACGTCATCGGAGTCGTCGAAATTGACGTCATCCATGTTGTTGTTGATACGTGAGGAATATTGATTTAGTTTTTCACTTGGAGTGAGGTACATTCACTACTCACTTCTGGATTATCGTGGGACCGAACGACGACGACGCCCACTTCCTTTGCCTCAACTAAGAAGGGTGGACTACTTCGGTTTCTAGTAGTAGTGCGGCTGCCTGGACGGACGACGGAGTGAGCGTTAGCGGAGCGGAGAGAGATAGTTCGGAGAAACATTGATTTCTGATGACTTTCGTACAGTATGTCTTCTAGGTTATTTTCTTACATAAATATAATACATAGAAAAAAATATGTACCAATGTATCTATTATGTATGTAGAGAGGTACTTATCAATGAATCGTCAATCGTCATCCAATAGCATTGGAAACTCGACAGACTTGAAAAATGGACGAAGCAATTACCATCCGCTCGTCGGATATACTCTCCCTCATTCAATGTCATCTCGTAGAATCTGGTCTACATTCCACCTCGTCACGTCTTGCGAGTGAGTCAACACAAAAATGTCCTGGATTGACATCGGCATCCAAATCGTCGTTGATTCGTGCGGCCATGGATGGACGGTGGGGAGAGGTGTTAATAACGTTAGATATGTTGGATGTCGAGAGATATCGTAGGTGTATAATTGATGATTCGGATTATTGTCATCGTCGGAGAAATGCGGAACGTAGAAAAGCCGATAATAATGCGGAAGGAGATCACACTATGATGGCAGATGGAGACGACGACGATGATGAGAGGCAGAAACTGTCATCGACAATGATTACACAATTAGAGAAAGCAATTGCCATGTCACACGAGATGGCGATATTAGAATTGGCAGAGATTGGCGAGTTCGAGCTCGCGTACGCAGCGCTTAGGCTGTCGACCGAGATGCTTAATCGGACGCTAAAAACGTCATCGTCGGGGGACGAGGAGGAGGAGGAGATGGAGGAGGAGTTCAATTATCATAATCACAATAATGATGAAGTTAGTGGCACGGCGACAACTTACTCAAAGTCTTCCGATGTGGAGTGGCGTATAACCAACTTGGTGTCGATTCGACGGTCACATGATGGAGTAAATAATGATCACAGCAGCACACTCCTTCCCCCGGACTATTATGGATCAATAAGTAGACAAAAGCGACGCGATCGTATCGCCAAATTGCTTCGACGGTGTGTACCAGAAATTCCACCGAATAGGCTAATATCGCTGTTACAGCAGAGTGTCAAATGGCAGACTCATACAGGAACTTTCCCCTCTGTGAAACGTTTGTTCCAACAAGATGATGAAGAGGGAATAGAAGGTGAAGAAGTAAATGAGAATGATGGCAAGAAGACAAAGAAAAAGAAGAGGAAGAAGCATGACGTTGAACAGAAATTTGATTTGGTGTTAGGAAATGTCGATATTGGTATGTTTGGCCATGGGAAGGACAAACGACATGCAGGATCGAATATTGTAACCGAGCGCATACCCTCACGAATACATCAAACTATACGTCTCGGGAAGAAGAGCTACGTCGAATGTGCAGTCTTCTTACCAGATGGGAAGGGATTGGTAACTGGCTCGAGTGATGGATTCATTGAAGTTTGGGGAGAGTCACCTCCTATTAACGGTGATGGTGACTCCTCGTCTACTGCTATAGTTACCGCAAATATCATAAACTTTGAGAAACTTCGCACTTCCGATTTGCCCTACCAACTAAATGATCAATTAATGATGCACGATTCTTCAATACTGGCCATGGATGTGTCCAATGATGGTACTTTACTAGGGACGACATCTACAAATGGGACCGTATGTGTGTGGAAGTTATCAGATGGGAAGCTACTGCGTAAATTCGAAAGGGCACATGGTGGGGTGGATGGTGGTGATAGGGGTGCGGCAGTGACTTGTATCCAATTCTTACCTGATGGGTCTAAAGTACTTACTGGAGGGCAAGATTCGACTTGTCGAGAGTTTGGGTTGCTGAGTTCACGTATGTTGAAAGAATTCCGAGGTCACAAGTCTTACGTGAATTGCTGCAGTTATGTTATCCTTCCACCTTCTGTTCTTGGCAATGGAGGCGACAGAAGCAGCAGCGATTATCATCGCTCCTTGGCAGTGGTTACTGGGAGTGCAGATGGAAGCGTGATCGTTTGGGATGGTCGTACAGCCGAAGCAATATACAAAATCAATCCGCCGATCCCCACTTCGATCCAAGCAGTCACTGTTGGATTGAATAGTGTTCATACTGTCATACATCTTCATTCTCCACCAAATACAATGATTGTGGTACCTAGATCGGACCGCACATACTTAATGTCTTATAGTGGTGCTCTTTTGCGAGTGTACACGCGAGATGACGTGCAGGGAAGTGAATTCCTCGCTGCCACTATTAGCCCGAGCAATCAATGGCTCTTTATCGCGGCCTCTGATGGCAAGTGTGTCGTGTTTGACATAAATACTGGCAAGGCTGAGAAGATAATACGTTCGTTTGCTGAAGATTGCAGCAATGGACGGAGTGATAAGCCATGTGAGATTAGCGGTCTTGTTTGTCATCCTCATCAAGGATTAATTGGAGGATTCAGTAATGATAAATGGCAGAAGAGAGGGATATTGACACTTTGGAAATAAGATTGATCGAACTAATACTTAAAATAAATACATAATAATGAGTATCTAGGTGGGGGTATCGTACAGAATTAATCGATCAAATCATGCATTTGGCATAAAGAAATCTGTTGGCATCAGTCTCTGCGCCACACTCATGCACCATCCTGATATGATACGGGCAATGGATCAACCCTTCTTGAGTAGATTGTAACACAAAAAGAAGAAACGCTTAGAAATGTCTTTGCTGGAGCTGACAGTGACGGCATAGCTAATTTTCACTCACTCATCTTTGTTGGCAGCACCCGCATCATCGTCACATGGTTTGTATTGGTACTTCTCAAAGTCAAAAAACAATGTTCTCTTCAAAAACATCGGCACTAGACCATATCCGATGAAAGGGATCAAGATGGATGTATTCTTATGATACTTTGCATAACGCTCGGGACATTTGTCATAATATCGCTTCAAGTTCTTCCCCTCGGCGTTGCAAATACCAGTGGGTTGCATGTTGAGCAGAATTTGCATCGTGAACAAAGGCGATACAATACCAGCCCACCAAAGCCAGTCAGCATACCCACCTTTTGGATTTACTGAGCTTGAGTAGCTAAATGCAAAGAGGCACCACCATTGGAAGATCTCGCCAAAGTAATTGGGATGACGTGAGAACTTCCATACTCCAACATCACAGAACACTCCCTGTCTTCCAGCCTTGACCCACATGGCCTTCTGAATATCAGCAACTATTTCAATTAGCACACCACATCCAAATAGTATCGCAGTAACAATATCGTACACAGAAAAGTTGGGCTTCTTTAATGACGACGAATTGACAAATAACATTGGCATCGAAACGAGCATGACCCAAAATGCTTGTGCCATCCAGAAAACGAAGAAGTTGAGAGGTTGCGGCGTGCCACCATTCTTTCCTAACACTTCATCGAAGCGCGAATCGCCCTTACGTTCATGTGCCCTCCATGCCAAGAAGAGTAATAACCATCCCCGTGAACATGAGAATAGAATCGTTGTTAGGATTTTACGTGGATCGTCGACCCACGGCAGTGCACCGTCGGCAGAGGCACCCAAGATGGCAGATAGTACTGCCAATAGAAGATAATTAACACCACCGAATATGTCATAGAATACCTCAGTCTTGAGAAGGTAAGCGGCGACGAAGCCAAATGTTTGCATCCCGAAGGTGGTAGCCACGGCAGTGCCGTAAACTAAGGCTTGGCTGCTAATCATTGATCTTTCTGTTTTTCGATCCTGAAACTTCGAAGGCGTGAATGATATGTTATGCTGATGATGATTATGAGTTCCGAGTACTTGTCGGGGCGTGAATAACGCAGTCGTTTCAAAGGAGACAAGCAAGAATAATATCGTCGACAGCGTCAGCGTCTTCAGGGTTTGCTGAGCACGTTTCATCATTTCGCGGGTTTTTTTGCAAAGCGGAACTCTACAATGGCGCCGCAGAAGATTACGACATTACCGTCAGTTCCATCGTGATGGGAGAACAAGAAGAAGAGGAATCGCGTAGCGACACAGATCGACTTCTCCGCGGCGACGCATCGTCTTCGACCTTTCTATTACATTTCTTCAAGTCTTCAGGCCCACCGCAAATAATAGCACTGTGTTTATCGATAGCTCTAGCACTCGGTTCAACAATTGGTGTTGTCCCAGCAGTCGTCGAGGATAGATATGCACGTCTAAACCATGATTATGCCGGTGAGCCATGTCTAAGCCTGGCCACGGAGAATAGACCACGGGAATGTTCATTGGGGAATGACGATGCACAAAATTCGGCAGCGTTGGCAAGCTTTGTATCCAATACATTAACATTCGGCACGAGTTCATTAATGGGCAGTATCAGCGATGAGCGTGGACGACGAGGCATTATGTTATTGGGTATCGGTCTGAGTCTGCTTGCACCACTGTGTCTAGTACTCATGCAACTGATAGAGAATATGGACCCATTTTTATATTATGCATCACATGCAATATCGGGTTTGGTTAGTTGGTTTGCAATTTCGCTATCATCATTGTCGGACGTCATGCCACCCATGTGGCGTGCACCGTCCTTTGGTTTGATATCTGCCGGGTTTTCACTAGGCTTTGCATTGTCTCCAATGTTGGCAGTATATATGAGTCATTTACAGGTATCAATATTTGCACTTGGCATACTTGTATCAGGATTCCTCTTTGCATGTATCAGTCTACCAGAAACTTTGTCTCCGGATGCATCAGACAAGGCCAGGGAAAAACGGCTCGAGGAACTACCAGCCATGGAAACTCAGCTGGACATTTGGAAGTACAATTTGCTTCAGCCTGGTAAAGCACTTATGATCTTGAATCGAAACAAATTATTCCGACTATTATCGGCATTGGCTTTCTTTTCTGGTTGTGTAAGCACGGCAGATCACACGCTATTCTTGTATTACGCCGAGGAGAATTTTGGCTTTAATGATAAGGACGTGGCAAAGCTATTCCTTATTATTGGAGGCATGGGTATATTTGTTCAAACCATTGTCTTGAAACCTATGACATGCAGGATTGGTGAACGTCGTGTTATCATGGTTGCTTTCCTTGTGGGTGCACTACACAATTTCTTGTATGGCATTGCGAAAGGAAAAACTACCCTATTTGTATCAGCAACGATTGCAAGTTTCACTGGAATGTCATTCCCTACTATTTCGGCCATTAAAGCGAATAATTGCTCTGAAATTGAACAAGGGAGGATTCAAGGTGCATTGTACTCCTTATCTTCGTTGGCATCAGCAATTGGACCAATGATGTTACGGTACGTCTATAAACAAACAAAGGATGGGAGCGGATTCGGTAAAGGATCCATGTTTATTTTTGGATCGTTGTTGTACCTCGTAGCAACTGTATGTGCATGGCTATTACCAGAAGAGCAAGCTAATTCAAATTACAAACGAAGTATAATATCACCAAACATAAATCAAACTGACGTTGATTATGGCACCGCGACTGACAGTAAAAAGAGAATAGATCCCCTCAATGGACATCGCGTGTCGGCATTGGCGTGGGGAGGGGCTTGAAAATTATCCAATTGAACAACCTTCGACAAATAGAACATACAACATGGTCAGATAAACTTTGTACATAATAGCATCGTTAACTAAGCGTTGAAGCTGTTAGCTGTTGTTTTTAGACTGTTTTTCGCTTGTTTAACTTCCGTAATACTCATGCAGTCCCCCCTCCCCCCCCCTTACTTATTAGCCAATTTATCTGAAACAAATGCAAAATAAAAAATAATTGAGACAGTCCATCATTTTTAAGCCACGATTTTTCATCAGTATTTCCTTACTGTTTCTTACCCGCCATCATCGTCCACGCCAGTATCCCACCCTCTTAACATATTCGGTTCGGCAGATCGAACCCCACCCTCTACAAGAAGTGACAATGCACTCGAACATAACTCTACCCCCAATGCTGTTCTTGATACCCGCACCGTCGTGGCTGTTTGACTGTCGAGTAAAAAGAGTCGTCCCGAACCTTGCTGTGCTGGCCTTCGTCCGATGATACCCCGGATTGCAACTCTCGAAGATGATGATGATGATGATTGTGACGATGACGAACGCGACGTGCTGATTGTTGCTGAACGGAGTGATGATCCCACTAGACTACTCGTCATAGATGATGGGCAACGAGTACTCGTCATCGTCGTCGATCGGATAGAGC
>Ga0247843_1003311_pt1 | contig 26802 bp, 23 predicted proteins | sample LaCruzMarch2017__FD_192420 | JGI IMG/M metagenome (GOLD analysis project Ga0247843, IMG submission 192420) | Freshwater microbial communities from meromictic Lake La Cruz, Castile-La Mancha, Spain - LaCruzMarch2017_8m | ecosystem: Environmental > Aquatic > Freshwater > Lake | place: Spain... | reverse complement strand
GTTTCCGCCGACGCGGACTGAAACCCTCAATGGAGGACAGATTCCTGGGGTTGCCCTTGGATTTGCCTGCGAGAGCCATCCACGGTTTTAGCTCCGAAGCCGAACGGGCATTTTCCAATTGAGATCGAACAATCGCGCTTTGGCTTAGCCCACGTTTCTCGGCCGTTGCTCGAAGCCAAGCAGCGAGATCCGGGGGCAGACAAATGGAGATGCGTTTCGTCATTCCTGGAAAAAGATGGGTTTAAACTGCCGCCATGGCCGATGCGAGAATGGGACTTTAGAGAGGCGTCCGAGCTCTTGACGAACCTGCCTACCTCGGCTCGGGGGGCAGGGTTTCGTGGAGGAAGTCGGTCATGAGTTGGCGGAGGTGGACGCTGGTGTTGAGGCCCTCGTTGATGGAGTGGGAGCGGTTGGGGTACGACATCATGCGGAACTGCTTGCCGTAGGTGATGAAGGCGTTCACGAGCGCTTCGGCTCCTTGGTAGTGGCAGTTGTCGTCACCGGTGCCGTGGATGAGCAGCAGCTTGCCTTGAAGTCGGTCGGCGAAGGTCAGCGGCGAGCCCTGGCGGTAGCCTTCGGCGTTGTCGGAGGGAAGGCCCATATAGCGCTCTTGGTAAATGGTGTCGTACAGGCGCATGTTGGGAACCGACGCGATGGAGATGCCCGCGGTGTAGAGGTCGGGATGGCGGAGCAGGGCGTTGAGCGTCATGGAACCACCGCCGCTCCAACCCCAAATGCCGACGCGCTGGGGGTCGAGGTACGGACGCGTGGCCAACACGTGCTTGAGGGCGGCCGCCTGATCTTGCGAGGCGAGAATGCCCACCTGGCGATAGATGGATTTGCGCCAGTCGTGGCCCCGGGGTGTGGCCGTGCCGCGGTTGTCGAAACTCATCACCACATAGCCCTGCTGGGCGAGCATCCAGTGCCAGAGTTGGCTGGACCCGCCCCATTGGTCCTTCACGGTTTGTCCGGCCGGTTCGCCGTAGACATGCACGAGGAGGGGGTGCTTCTTCGTGCGGTCGAACTCCGGCGGCAGCACGCACCAGCCGTCGATTTCAATGCCGTCACCCACCGGAACCCGGAAGAACTCCGTGGTGGGCACCTTCAAGGTGGCCAGTTTCTCGCGGATCTTCTGGTTGTCGGCCAGCACCCGAACCGTCTTGTGGTCGGGCAGGGAAATGAGCTCGGTCTTGGGCGGCACCGTGAACGACGACACCGTGTGGAAAGCCCACCGTCCATCGGGTGATGCCACGTACTTGTGGGTACCCGGAGCGTTGGTGGGCGTGAGGCGTGCTGGGCTGCCGCCCCGAAAGGAACTGCGATAAAGGTACCGCTGGGTCGGGTTGTCAGGGGAGGCCGTGAAGTAGAGTTCCTGCCGGGCTTCGATCACTCGGACCAGTTCCGTCACATCGAAGGCGCCGCGTGTGGCGGACTTGAGTTTGCCCTTCTTCAGACCGGCCCAGTAGAGGTGCTGCCACTGGTCCCGTTCACTCCAGAACAGGAAGCGGCGGCCGTCGCTGTGCCAGGTGAGGTCGTTGTGTGCCTCGACCCAGGCTTTGTCGGAGTCGACCAGCAGCGGGGTGACTTCGCCCGTGGCAGACTCAGCCACGAACACGCGGTTGGTGTTCTGAAGGCGGTTCAATTGCTGGAGCAGCAGGCGCCGGGTGCGAGGGATCCACTGGAGGTCGTGGATATAATGTTCACGCGGGTCGCCCGGGGTTTTCATCCAGCGGATGTCGCCACCCGAGGCGTCCACCACGCCGATGCGGCAGGCGGAGTTGAGTTCGCCCGTCTTGGGGTAGGGAATGCGCTGAACGTTCGGGTACAGGCTGTCGGTGTTGTTCACCAAGGACACTTCGCGGACGCCCTCGGTATCCAACTGCCAGAAGGCGATGGATTTACTGTCGGGGCTCCAGCGGAAGCCGTCTTGCATGGAGAACTCCTCCTCGTAGACCCAATCGAATGCGCCGTGGATGAGGTGCTCATTGGGCGTGTCGGTGAGGGTGGTGACCTTGCGGGAGCGCAGGTCTTGGGAGTACAGATTGCGGTCGCGGACGTAGGCCACGTGGGTGCCGTCGGGCGAGAACTTGGCGAACATCAGGCTCGAGTCCGGGGCATTGCCGCCGATTTGGAAGAGCTCGTGGCTGGTGCGATCGAGCACCCAATAATCACCGCGGGCGTGGGTGCGCCACACCTTCTTGCTGTTGGTGTAAATGAGCACCTTGGAGCGATCGGTCGACCAGGCGTAGTCGTCGACCGACAACGGTTGGGTCTTGCCGGCCGGGATTAATTCGGAGGCGGCGAACAGCACGTCGCGCTTGTCGGTGGCCGGGTCATGCCGAACCAAGTCCTGACCGGGACCGCCGCTGGCGGGCTTTTCCCAGGTGACATAGCCAGAACTGTCCTCCAGCCAGTGCCCGCCAAACCCTTCGCCCCCGAATTCGCCGCCCTTGAAGATTCGCTCGACGGTGAGGAGCGGGTTGGGGGCGTTGGTACTGCCGGCATCGGCGGCGCGGCCGATGGTGGATACAAGCGGAGTCGTGCCCAGCGCGAGGAGGATAGCGAGCAGGAATCCGGGCCCAAGAGACAGGCTCCGGAGTGGGCGCGATTGGAGGTTCGGCAAGGAGGGTTTCATCGGTGCGAAGGATGGGGCTCAGTGGATGTCCACGACGCGCGGTCCCAGGACATCCAAGCGCGGGGTGAAGCCCAGGCCGGGGCGATTCGGGGCCTCCATGTAGCCATCGACCCGTTGTGGTGCGCCTTCAGCGGTGCTTACGGTGACGTAGCTGTTGAAGTCGGTGCTGGTGAAACGGTAGGCCTCGGGCGTGCTGTGGGCGAGATGGGCGATGGCGGCCGTAGTGATGTCGCCGCCCCAACTGTCTTCGAGGGTCATGGCGATGCCCATGCTCACGCACAGGTCACGAGCCTGCTTGGTCTTGGTGAGGCCACCGAGTTTGCTGATCTTGAGATTCACCACGTCCATGGCGAGGTCGGCCTTGGCCCGCAAGAGCAGGTCGAGGCTGTCCACGTTTTCGTCGAGTACGAACGGGTGATCGGTCTGGCGACGCACCGCGAGGCATTCTTCGTAGGTTAGGCAGGGCTGCTCGATGTACACGTCGAGGTCGCGCACGGCCCGCACCACGCGGACGGCCTCATGCTGGGTCCAACCGGTATTGGCGTCGGCCACCAGGCGTTCGCCGCCCTTCAAGATGCCGCGCACCGCACGGATGCGGGCGATGTCCACATCCGGATCGCCACCGACCTTGAGCTGGAAGCGGGTGTAGCCCTCGGCCCGGTAGCCCGCGACCTTGGCGGCCATGGTCTCCGGATCTTCCTGCGAAATGGCTCGGTAGAGACGCACGCGATCGCCGTAGCGGCCGCCAAGCAGTGTGCACACGGGCAGGCCAGTCGCCTTGCCCAAGATGTCCCAGCACGCGATGTCGATGCCCGACTTCACATAGGGGTGGCCCTTGAGGGCGGCATCCATGCGGTGGTTGAGCTTGCCGAGTTCCAGCGGGTTCTCGCCGATGAGCAGGGGGCCCAATTCGAGCAGACCCGCTCGCACGCCGGCGGCGTAGGCCGGCAAATAGAAGGGGCCGAGCGGACAGACCTCGCCGTAGCCGATGAGTCCGGTGTCGGTCTCCACACCGACGATGGTGCTGTCGAACACGGTGACCGATTTGCCGCCGGACCACTTGTAGGTGGTCTCGTGAAGCGGGAGGTCGACCTGATGGGCGAAGATGCGCTTGATGGTCATGGGAATGGGTTGATGAACTTAGGATTTACGGCCCCACAGGCGGACGAGCAGGGCGTCCACGTCGGGATCGTGCTGTTGAAGTTCGGTGCGGTTGAAGGGGTAGAAATCGTTGCGGGAAAAGAAGGCCTCGGTGCATTCAGCGAAATACTCCATGGGGTTGGTCATGGCGTAGGCGCGGTCCCAGTGGATTTTACCGGCGGCATCTTTGCGTTGAACGCGCTCGTAGCGTTGGCTGGCCTTGGCGGCTTTGTAGGCGGCGGCAATTTCGGTGTTAGAGAACCCACCGGGCAGCACACGGTCGTGATAGGCGTGGGCTAATTCATGCAGCGTGAAATTGGGCATGCGCCGGGTCTCGGATTCGAAGTCGGGAATGTCGGTGAATTCAACCCCGTGGACCATGGCGGGATCCCGGCCGTTGTCGCGCAACCAACCGGCGCCCGGGTGGTACTCGGCCCGTCCACCTTCGCCGGGATAGGTGCGGGTGAACCAGAGGGTGATCTTGCGCAGGTGTTGGACGGCCGGCGCGGGAACCACCTGGATGATCTCACGCAGTTGGACCGCCAAGAGTTCGAGCCCTTTTTCGGTGGCGGCGCGTTGCTCGGACCAGAGCCGGGTGTCGATTCGGACGGTCCAGCCTTCGACTTCTCGAACAATCCGTTCAGGATGAGAAACCAACGCGTTTTTGGGCGCGTCTGCCAGAATCCAAGAGCCTGACAGCAAAGTCGGGACGACCAGCAGGCCCGTGATCCAATCACGGCGTGAAAGGCTGCGGTGAGAGGGTGCGGGTGGGGTCCGTTTTGCGCTCAACGAGGGAAATCGAACCAGAGGATCGCTCCGCAGTCTTGGGAAGAAATCCATTCTTTCCAAAATAGATTAGACTAGTCTCGAACTAGTCTTACGGTTCGCTTCAATGAATAGCAGCGTGATTTCGGTGCCGTTGGCCGAGGCGAAGAGCAAGTTGTCCGAGCTCATCGAGCGGGTGGGGCAGGGTGAAGAGTTCATCATCACGCGCCATGACACGGAGATGGCGCGACTGTCTCCGGTCCACCGTTCCGGTCGCGCCGAGGCGGCTGAATCTATCGCCCGGATGCGGGCCGGCCGGGCGATGCGTTCCGCTTCAGTCGAGGAACTTCGCCAGTGGCGTGGAGAGGGCCAGCGATGAAAGGCGCCTTCGTGCTGGATTGTTCGGTAACGATGGCTTGGTTTTTTGACGGAGAGGCCACGCCGGTGACCGATCAGATTCTGGATCACCTCAATCAGTCGGGATCGGCAATCGTCGCCGCACATTGGCCTTTGGAAGTGACCAACACTTTGCTGATGGGTGAACGCCGCAAGCGCTGCTCGCCGTCCGATTCCGCCCATTTCATGGGGATCTTGAGTTCGCTCGCGATCCATGTGGACCGAGAGACCGGTGCACGCGCGTTTTCGGAGACCCTCGCCTTGGCTCGCACCCATTCTCTCACGCAGTACGACGCTGCCTATTTAGAGCTCGCGATGAGGAACAAGATCCCGCTGGCCACGTTGGATGCCGATTTGCGCAAGGCCTCCAAGAAGGTGGGGGTCGAATGTTGGCCGCAGCGGATATGATGGAATGCGGTGGAGTTGCGAATCAGTTCATGAGGTGATGGCTCACGGTGTGGGCGTCTGATGACCCGGCTTGGAGCTTGAAGCCAGAGGGTAGGCCCCGTTTGCTCCCGGAACGAATGACCTCGCCCTGCGTTTCGGTGGCCATCCATCCCAGCCTGTTTCCGGAGGCGGTCCACGCCCGGTTACGGGCTTCGTTTCAGACCCGTCGCATTCATGGGGCCTTTCATTACGACACGGCCCGCCGCGCTCACCGCTGGATGCAGGTGCATGCCACCCATTCTCCCGCCGTCACGGCCGACGATGCCCGGTCCATTTATGACCAAGCGGCCCGGGAGTCGGTCGTAGGCTTGGAACCAGGCGCTTGGGGTTGCATCGGATTGGGTTGCGGAAGTGGTCACAAAGAAGCCCGCGTCGTCGCGGCCTGGGCGGCCCAAGGTTCCTCGGTGACCTACCTGCCGCTGGATGTGAGCGTGCCACTGGTGTTGATCTCTCGGGAGGCAGCGCTGGCCCAGGTCCCGAACCTCACGGTCCATCCGATCGCCGCTGACCTCACCGACGTCTCGGACCTCTCCGCGGTCATCGATTCGTTGTTGCCCTCGGGGGCAGGCCGTTTTTCCACCCTTTTTGGGATGCTCCCGAACTTTGAGCCGGAGTTCATTTTCGGGCGCATGGCCTCGTGGCTGCGTCCCGATGATCGCATGCTCTTCAGCGCCAATCTGGCCCCGGGTTCTGAGTTGGAGGCGGGGGTGAGTACGGTTTTGCCGCAATACGACAACCCTGAAACGCAGGCCTGGCTGCGGACCATCCTCGAAGATCACGGGGTTCTGGCGGATGCTGGTTCAGTGCAGTTCCACATCGAACCCGTCCCAGGATTCCCTGGCTGCGCGCGCATCGCGGCCGACTGGGTGGTGTCCCGGAGTTCGGAATGTGTTCTGGATCGCGAGTCCTTCTTTTGGGAACCGGGTGAACGAGTCCGCCTGTTCTTCTCCATCCGGCACACTCCCCAGTCCATCGAGTTGGGATTGCGGAGCCAGGGTTTGCGTCTGGCGCAATCGTGGATTGCGGGATCCGGAGAAGAAGGGGTGTTTTTGGTCGAACGATCGGGCGGAGCCTGATGGGTTTTCACCGGGATACACTGCGAACAAAGGATTGCCGCGGGGCATCTTCCCCCCGAAGGTCCCATCGAACTCAATGAGTGACGCCGCTTTTGACAGTGTGTCCGTGAATCCCCCAGCAACCGGTGCCGGGTCTGAGGACGATTTTTCGGTGCCGGTGCCGAGACCGAAGACCTCGATCTTCAAGCTCGTTGGAGAGGTGCTGGATCATGGAGGGCCTGGATATCTCCAGTTCGCCATCACCAACATTTGCAATGCCGACTGCGGTTTCTGCGGGTTTGCGCGCAGCCAGTTCGACCCGAAGAAGCGTCGTTCGGTGACCCTGAAGGAGGCTAAGGACGTCATCGACATCGCCGTTCGCAACCACATCGGGTACTTGCTGTTCGTCGGGGGCGAACCGTTGGTTCACCGCGATCTCCGGGCCATGGTGCGCTATGCGGCTCGCAAGGGCATCAAGCCCATGATTTGCACCAACGGCGGCTTGTGGACCGAAGAGAACATGCGCGCCCTGGCCAGCGACGGCTTGAGCAGCGTCATCATGTCCATCGACGCCCACGACATCGTGGCCCACGAGAAGAACCGCGGTCTCAAGGATGTGTGCGCGAAGATCCGCCGGGCCAATGAGTTTTTCCTGAGTCTGGGAGTCCAGACCACCGCCAGCATCACGGCCAGCAAGCTCATCGAAGATTACGACAAGCTCCCCGAGTTCTTGGAATCCCTCGGCTTTGAGAACTGCACGTTCAGCTACCCGCTCACCGACCTGAAGAGCAGTTACTTGAGCTTTAGCGAAGGCGGACTTGTGAGCTTCACCAAGGATGAGCTGTATGAGGTCTTCGAGAAGATCAAGCGGATGAAGCACCGCAGCGGGTATCCGGTGGTGAACCCCACGGAGTCTCTCGACGAGATGCAGCGGCATTTGCGCGGCGAGACCGAACAATTCGGATGTCTGGGAGGCTACAAGTACTTCTACCTCGACTGGCATCTCAACCTGTACCGCTGCCACTTCTGGGAAACCCCCATGTGCAATGTGTACGAGTGGGATGAGTCCAAGCTCGTGCGCGACGGTTGCACCCGGTGCATGATCGACTGCTACCGCGATCCCAGCGTGCTGCAGTTCGTGGCTGTCAGCGCCATGGACACTTGGAAGGCCCTCAAGAAGGGCCAATTCCTGCAGGCGGCCCGTCACGTGTTCGACAAGCGCAACCTGACGTCGATCAAGGCGGTGGCTGAAGATTTCAAGTGGGTGACCAAGGTGTAGGCCGGTCGGTGTATTCACACCGGCTCGGTCTAAAAATCGTGGTTTGATTGAAATCAGGCTTGTGTGGACAGGGGGGCTTGGCCTATCCACTTTCCCCGCTCCGAACGGAGTTTGTGCCAGTGTAGCTCAGCGGTAGAGCAGGGGACTCATAAGCCCTTGGTCGGAAGTTCGATTCTTCCCACTGGCACCATTCCGCTTTTATTGGGGTTTCCAGAAACGGTCGGCCAATCTGTGGTCCCAAAACAGCCACGCTATCCTCTGGGTACCGTCATCGACGCCGGATGATTTCAATCGGAGGAATTCCCGAGCGCTGAAACTTTTCGGTTACGGGTTTTCCTTTTCAGACGTTTCGGGAGATGTCGGAGTCGAGGTGCGCTGGGTCCTGGTATCCTGATGAAAGTGGGGGTCTTCCCCGGAAGAAGCCGATGGTTTCCAAGGGCACGGGCGATTCGATGGGCGATCCGATGGCATCCGAACGTTCCTCACTGATTGGGCTCCAGGGGTCTCCGGTTTGCAGAGAGGTGGAACGCTCAAGGATCCAGGAACCCGACGACTTGCACGCGACGATGCTGCATCTCCTCGGCTTCGGCCACGAGCGCCTGACCTTCCGACATGCCGGCCGCGATTTCCGGCTGACCGACGTCTTCGGCAACGTGGTCCGCGAGGTCATTGCCGCGGGTTAGCGGTGTTGTTGTTGAGCAGTGGGACCGTGGGCTTTCACAGAAAATGCCGATCGGCCAGTAGCCTTGTTGAGCGAGGCGTCCCAGCGGACCTGCCTTTGTTTGATTTAACCAAACAGTGAGCTCCAGGGTTTCTGTTTTCCCCTGCTCCTTGACTGACGCGCCGTTGGCGTTGGTGGCAGGCACTGTGATGGTGCCTTTCTATGCCAAGAAAACGGGGGCACCTCAGGTGAGGTGCCCCCGCCAAAATCAGCCGTAAGGAGTGGCTTGTGAGGAATGTATTTTTTGGCGCTACGCGATGATCACTGCACCACAACGACGCGGTAGTAGCGCTGGTCGTTGGGGGTGCGGTTGTCGAGGAGCTCGCGGAGGGTTCCGGTTCCCTGGGTGGTGACGGGGAGTCGGACCCAGGTGCCGTCGAGCGACTCCTTGGATTCCGCGGCGTAGATCCGTCCGGGGAGCGACCTGAAGGTCAAGCGGGTCGCGGGGCTGGGTCCTTCGATTCGTCGAACCATCGGGGCCAGCACCATGTCGCCACGGCGGGAGAGGTTCTGGATGCGGAGGTCGTCTGCGGCCACGGTGTCTGCCTCGCGGAACACCTCGATCGCACGGAGGTAGTCGGCCAGAGCCTTCTGTTCGCCGCCGTCGGTGTTGAATCCGACGGTGGTGCCGGCTGGGACCAAGTCGATCCGGTTGGTTCCCCGGCTGAGCGGCAAGTAGCTGTCGCCGCCGGCCGCCATGAAGTTCAACGTCACGATGCGGAAGGTGCGGTTGGTGTCGCCCACGATCTGGCCGTTTTCGACGACCACGTCCTGGCTGTCGTCGGCACGAATCACGACGAGATTGCGAAGGCGTTCACCGCGGAAGCTAATCGAGGTGGGAACCCCGTTGGTGTCGCGCACGTAAGTCATGGGAGCGTTGGTCGGGATGAAGCTGAAGCTGATGCCCGAAACCTGCGGGAACTGTCCCGGGGTGCCGCTGCCGGCAACCGCCCACTCCATGGTGTCTCGCAGCTGCTGTGCCGTGAGTGTGACGAGCGACAGCGTGTTGTTGAACCGGAGGCTGTTCTCGATGTCGAGCTGGCTGACGTCCCCGGCCTGCTTGCCGACGCGCGGGTTTGCGGGAGGCGGAGTCAGGGAGACAAATCCGCCGGAGGAAGAGACCGCTCCGATGGAATCACGAATGCCGCCACCGTTCTTGAGGGAGACCGCGGTGTTGGGATCGGTTTGGCGAGCGCGCCAAAGGTTGGCGTCGGCGGTGAGGTCTCCGAGGTTCGTCTCCTCGGTGCGAACACTCGTCCGGATGCCGTTGAGGTACACCGAGGTGCGTCCAAAGCGGTTGCCGTCCTTGCCGTCCACGATGTTGGCGAGGCGAGTGACGACGTCGACGATGTTGGAGGACGGGGGCACGTTGCCGGTGTCGAGCACGCCCTGGATGTCTGTGGCGTAGGCGCCGCTGCGATCGTCGAAACCGGTGAGACGGCCGGCCTCGTCAAAGCTGGCGATCAGGCGGCCGACATAGCGATAGTTGGAACCGGTGTTCACCACATAGACCGGTTCGCCGGAGGCGGAGGTGAACCGGGTCGGGTAGGCGCTTGCGACGAAGTCTTCCGGCCGCAGGCGGTCGGAGGGCTTTGCGAACACGCTGTGGGAACCGCCGGCCACGATGATGTCGACGTCGCGCAACTGGCTGGCGAGCTCGAACTCACGGGAGAACTGCTGGAGGTGGGTCATAACGATCACCTTGTTCACCCCGAGGGCTATCAGCCCGTCCACCGACGCCTGGATGTCGGCGAGGAGATTCTGAGAGACGCCGATGTTTCCTGGCGAGGAGATCGAACGGAGCTCGGGGACCGTGCCGCCGACCAGGCCGATCTTCTGTCCGCCGACGGTGATGATCGCGCTCTTGGCGATCTTGTTCTTCATCGCGGAAGCCTCCTGGGCGTCGGCAGTGACGAGGCTGGCCATGCTGCTGTCGGCGGCGAAGTTCAGGTTCGCGCTGAGGTAGGGGAACGCCGTGCCCGCGTAGCCGGCGGCGGTGTCCGGGAGGATGAGGCTGCGCACCTGGGCCGTGTTGTCGTCGAACTCGTGGTTGCCAAAGCAAGAAGCCTGGATGCCGAGGGCGTTGAGGATGGTGATGTCGGCGCGTCCCTTGATCCCGTTGAAGGGGGCGGCAGGATCGGCGCTCGCGGTGAAGAACGGGCCGGGGATGTAGTTGTCGCCGCTGGCGAGCACCAGCGTTGCGGAGGGATATGCGGACTTAAGCGCATTCAACACCGACGAAAACCGCGGGGCGTCGTCCAAAGCGGCGATGCCTGCTTCGAAGTCCGAGGCGTGGAGCACCTGCAGAGTGAGCGCACCGCCGACGGCGCGGGTGACGGTGAGGTTGACCGGGGCGCTGGTGGAAGTGAGCCCGAGGTTGTCGGTGGCCACCGCGGTCAAGATATGGGTGCCGACCGGCGCATTGGCGAAGCTGAAGCTGAACGGCGCGTTGGTCGAGGTGCCGAGCTTGGCTGCACCGGCGAAATAGTCGACCGAGCGGACCGAGCCATCGATGTCGCCTGAGGAGACTCGGAATGCGATCGAATAAGGTGCCGACGCGGTGGTGTTCGCGGTCGGCGCGGTGATCGCAACCGTGGGCGCGATGTTGCTCGCGGTGATGTTGATGCTGCGGCTCGCCTCGGACACGGCACCGCTGTTGTCGGTGGCCACGACACGGTAGGTGTGCGTACCGACCGTGGGATTGAAGTTCCAGACCCAGGGGAAGGCGGTATCCTCACCCAGTTTCACGCCATCCTCGAAGAACTCGACCTTGACCACGATACCGTCGGTGTCGGCCACGGTGGCGGTGAGGGGCAGGGCACCCTGGGCGTAGGAGGTGCCGGACGGCAGGCTAATTGCGACCGTCGGAGCGACATTGGCTGCGCGTGCCCCACCTACGCCGGGCAGCGTCACGCGGTAGGCGAGGAGCATGATGTCCACTTGAACCGCGTTGGTTCCGACTGGGACGCCATTGTGGTAGACGACGTCCGACTTGAAGTCGTTGTCGTTGCCCAAGAGCATCAGGTAGTCATCCGGATTTGCGGGATCCTTGAGCGGGATTAACGAGATCGCCTCCCACTTCTCGCTCAGCGAGTTCACATCCTGGTTCGTGCTGGTGTTCAACCCGAACTTCGCGAGCTGCGTGGCATCGAGCAGGTCGACGAAGTCTTGCCGGGCGACCGGCGTAATCCCTTCGGGCAGCGTGGTGCCGGTGTTGGGCAGTGATATCTGGCCCGGCGCACCCCGCTCGAGGTCGTAGGCGGTGCCGGCGATATTCGACGCGGGTGCGGTCGAGGCGAGGACGATCCGCTTGTAGGTCGGCGACAGGCCGGGGGTCGCGCCGCGGCCGATGCCGTCGCGTTCCAGTACCAGAAAGGTGCTGGCGTTCAGCGCGACGACTTCGCTGACCGGGGTATGATTGTTGGTCGTCGTGTTGCCGTTGAGCGTGAGCTGGTAGACGTGTTCGGCGACGACTTTCCCGTAGGTGGCGGACGTGGAGTCGGCGTCGAGCTGGAGGATGCGGGTGTTGCGGCCAAGGCCGCCGGCGCCTCCATCCTGAATGGTGGGCGACTGGAGGAACGCCACCAGGCGCTTGCCGTCGGGGGTCAGGGAGAGTCCCTCGAGGCCGCGGTTGTTGCGACGTCCGGAGGTCGGGGCGGAGTTTCCGGTGAAGTTCAGCCGGCCTGGGAACGAGCCTTGCGCCGGGAGCAGCGCAGCCGGGGGAAGGATTGTCTCCATCAGTCGAGCCTCGGAATTGAAGCGGAACATCGCCGGGCCGTATTCGTCGCTCACCCAATAGCCGCCGTCAGCGGTCAGCACCAGACCCTCTGCGTCCAGAGACCGCCGGCCGCCACCGATGGAACTCGCCGGGGCCTGGGGCACCACCGGGGCGTTGGTATTGGCGGCATCAAATCCCGTGTAGGGAAGCCCCTCGCTGCCGTAGCGGAACAAGACCGTCGCGGTGTTGGTGAAGGTGATTTGTCCTTGAGCGACCGGACTATCGCCGTAGTAAGGCGAGATGACGAAGTCGTACATCTCGAGGCGAGGACGGTAGTCGGTGGCACCATCGCCGAATCCGCGATCCGGTAGGCCCACGATGCGGCCGGAGATCCGGCCCGCGGTGTAAACCAGCGAATTGGTGTCGATGGCCATAGCAGAGAAGCCGCCGAGGGTGTCCTGCCGGCCGTCGCCGGCCTTGTCGAAGGTGGCGGCCGGCACCCGGCCGACGCCCACCAGGCCCTTGTTGACGAATCCGGCGAACTGTCCGAACGCCAATGTCGCAGAGGCCGCGAGGATCGGTATTGATAAAATTGTTCTGGGTAGCATCGACCGGACAGTAACCGGTCGGAGGTTACGGGAGGGTTGGAACGTTGTTAAGCTTGGGTGAACTACATCCCAGGCACGCCTCCATCCCAGACTCGCGATGTTTGGTTTCGCGCGCCTTCATTAGGTCGCAGTAGGGAGCGATATTGGCCCTGGTCTTCCGCGCCAATTTGAGCAGGGATGAATGTTGTCCCTCACCGCCAAGTCCATGCCAAAGGATTTCAAAAGTTTTGAAGCAACAGGTCTCGATGGATGGGCATTGTTCGGTTACTAGATTGCGGCGGACGCTCCCCCTCACACCGCCATCTAATCACGCTCAGCCATGATTCTGTGCCGACGCTTCCCGAAAATAGCAGCCCTCCTCCTGTTGGCCTGTGAGCTTCCAGCCGCCGAGCCCGGAGTCCGGCGTGGATCACTGGTTATTGTCGGCGGTGGGGAACGGCCAGGTCCCATTCAACAGCGGTTCCTCCGGCTTGCCGGCGGACCTGTAGGCGCCCGCATTGCGGTAATTCCATTGGCGAGCAGCGATCCAGAGGCTGCTGGGGAGAGCCAGACGGCGGAATTCCGCTCGTTCGGAGCCACCAATACCGTCGTCCTCCGCTTTAGCCGGGAAGAGGCGATGGCCCCGGCGACGTCGCGTCTTCTAGACGGCGCTACCGGCGTCTTCTTCACCGGCGGCGACCAAGCCCGCCTCGCCACGTTCATCGTGGGCACCCCGTTGGCCGAGCGCCTTTACCGGTTGTATGATCAAGAGGGCGCGGTGATCGGTGGTACCAGCGCAGGCGCGGCGATCATGAGTCGAATCATGATCACCGGTGACCAGCGCGGCGAACCGGACCGCAAGGACGACTTCGCTGTGATACGCCGTGGTGCGACGCTCACCTCGACCGGCTTGGGACTTGTGACCAACGCCATCGTGGACCAGCACTTCATCGCCCGCCGTCGAGAGAATCGACTTCTTGGCCTTGTGCTGGAGAATCCCGCGCTGCTCGGCGTCGGCATTGATGAATCGACGGCACTGGTGATCACTCCGGAAGGCCGTTGGGAAGTGGTCGGTGACGGCAGTGTAATGGTCTTCGACGCCCGCGGATCCATGGTGGCTGAAGCGGCCCCAAGGCAGAACCTTGGCGCCCGCGACCTGCGGCTGCACCTGCTTCTTCCCGGTGATTCGTTTGATCCCGCCGCTTCCCGATGACCTCTCGTGAGGTTCGACGGTCCGGTCGGTACTGTGTCCTCTGAAAGCGGCCTCGCTTGGCGAAATGCCACTTGCCAGTTCAGGAGATAGCCCCGACCCGCGACATGGGCTGCGCTGACGGGGTGAGGCACAAACGGCCCTGACGCGACCGGACTTCCTCGCGGTGTCTTATCTCAGGCTCCCTGATTTGCAGGATCAAAAGATCCCAAACGATCAGGCCGCTTTCTCTGAGAAACGTTCGAAGCGGTTCGAGAGGATGAAAAAGGTCGGCGCCCAAAGTCCGACAAAGATGCCAAATCGTTCACCGTGCGCCTGCGTTTCGGTCGCCTGACCCCCTGTGAGATACCAGATGGCGATGGAGCCGATAATGGAGGCGAAACCGAGGACGAAGCAGAGTTTGCTGAGAAGCTGGTACTGAGTAGGTTTCATATCTATAAAGGCAACTCTTCGAGAAGGGATGAGATTGCGCAATGGATCTTCCTTGAATTGCCTAAGCAATGAGTTGGGCTGGGTGTTAGGAAAGACGTGATGCCGCAGTCGCGTGGGTTGAAGCGACTTCATGGGCCTAAACTCCGTCTCAGCAAGAAAAACCTGCGTTCGGGGTCGTCACCTGCAATGGCTCGGGTGGTGCCGCAAAAGGCCGCTGCTCAGAAGGCCAATTCCTGAATTACGCGCCGTCTCGGAACCCAATGACCTCAAACCCACCGATCTGCCGGAAGTGGTCATCCAAGGCGGCGACCCGCTTCACTCCCAATCGCCGCATCACGACGAAGGAAATCGCATCACAGAAGGGATACGACTTTTCTGCGTGCTGCCGCAGCCACTGGATGGCTTCCCGGTGGTCGGCGTCGGTGACCTCTGCGAAATGGAGCAGCGGGTTTTCCCAGAAGTCGGCGATGACTTTCTCCCGCACCGCAACTGAACGGGCGAACGTCGCGTGGATTTCTGCGAACACGAAGGTCGTGCTGACAAAGTGCGTCCGCTCCTGGAAGAGGGCGGCGAGACAGTCGCGTGCCCGGGCATGATGGCTCTGGCGGGGATCGCGGAAGGCTATCCAGAACGACGAATCGAGGAACACCCGGTGGCTGTGCATCAGCGTCCCGCCTCCGGTTCGGCCAACACCCACTTCCCTCGCTTCTTCAGATACTTCTTGGGAGTTCCGTAAAGGTAATGGTCGTGATTGATAGCGGCGTCTTCCGGTAATACCGGCCCGGCATCCGACGGTGTTGGCTCCAGCATGGGGTTGGCCGTCCACGCGGTATCGGGCACCCGCATCTTGTCGTCGATGCAGCCACGGATCACCGCCGCCATCGTTTCACCCCGGCGCGCTGCCTCAGTCGCAATGAACCCGTGCTCGGCCCGGGTCAGATAAATCTGGGTTCGGACCATTCCCGGGGTCTCGTTGACCTCGAATTTGGGCGCGAAGACATCGCGGAGCACATCCGGCGAAGTGGGTGCGCTCGAATACTTCAACGGCTTCTTCATAGAAAAACATACATCGTGATACATAGACATCGTAAGTGCTGATCCAAGCGAACATCAAAACCAGGAGGTAAACGCATTCGGGTTGAACCGCGCTCGCCCAAGTTCTCGTCTCTCGGATCGTTTCCGGTGCCGGCCTAGGAGAGCCAATCATGGTCCGTCGACGTTTTCCCCCCGAGGAAACGGATTGTTGCTTCGTTTGTGGTGGTGGATTTCAGGGGGCTGCGCACCCTGCTGGTGTCGGTTTTAAAGCCACTAGGTCCTGTTCATGATGAAGCCCCTTGTTTCGCCTCCGAACCCTTCCGTCGCTGTGATCGGCGGCGGGCCGGCGGGTTTACGGGCTGCGGAAATCGCGGCATTGGCGGGGTTGCGGGTGACGCTGTACGAGGCAAAACCCTCCGTCGGCCGGAAGTTTCTGGTGGCCGGGAAGGGCGGTCTCAACATAACGCACGGAGAAGCCCTAGACCGCTTCCAGACGCGGTACTCCGGACCTGGGCAACCGTCCGGTTTTTGGCCGAGACTGCTCGCCGACTTTGATTCCAGCGCGTTGCGACACTGGGCGGCAGGACTGGGCGTGGAAACCTTCCAGGCGACCACGGGCCGGGTTTATCCCGTGGAGATGAAGGCCGCTCCGCTGCTGCGCCGCTGGGTGGCCCGCTTGCGCGGACTCGGAGTGACCTTCGAGATGAATCACCGCCTTGTGGCCTTGGAGCCGTTAGCAGGGGTGTCGGTTCAAAAGGGGGAATCCGAGGCCGTCGGTGGATCGGGTGCTAGAGCGAGTGGTTTCCAATTGGGTTTTACCCATGGCGCCACGGCCACGACCGATGCGGTCATCTTGGCTCTGGGAGGCGGGTCGTGGCCCGAGACGGGATCCGACGGAGCTTGGGTCGGCTTGTTACAGTCGCTCGGTCTCACGGTGCATTCGCTGGCGCCGGCGAACTGTGGTTGGGAGCACGAGTGGTCTTCGGAAGTGTTGGCTCGGGCCGAAGGCAAGCCGCTGAAAAACATTCAGGTGCGCGCCGGTGACACGCTGGCAATCGGCGAACTGCTCATCACGCGCTACGGACTGGAAGGCGGCGCCATTTACCAACTCGGTGCTGCCTTGCGCGCGATGTCAGAACCCGCCATCGCCATCGACTTCAAGCCCACCTTCAGCGTTGAGCAGTTGGTGGCCAAGATGGAATCGGCGCGCCGCAACTTCCTCAATGAAGCCCTCGTCCGGTGGCGTATTGGCGACACGGCGCACGCCCTCTTGTCGGACCGCACTTGGACCGATGCCGTTTCTCTGGCGCGGGCCGTGAAGCAGTGCGTCATCCCCCTGAAGGGTCCGCGTCCTTTGGCTGAAGCGATTTCGTCGGCGGGCGGTGTCGGTTGGGCGGAAATCGACGACCGACTGATGGTCCGACGGTTTCCCGGCCTATTTGTCGCTGGCGAGATGGTCGACTGGGAAGCCCCCACCGGTGGGTACCTCATGCAGGGCTGCTTCGCGATGGGGACCCATGCGGCTCGGTCCGTTGTGGAGTGGCTGGGTCAACGCGGTTGAATGCTGCACCGGGGGCGATGCGCCTGGAATCTACAGACAAAGGACCGTTGGAAACGGGCGTTGGTGCTGCAGAGCGGTCTCGGCGAATTCCTATCCGTTGTCATTCGTCACGTTCTGCTCATGCTTCGTCCCGCTCTCCATGAGAATCCCTGAATTACCCAGCGGTCTTCAGCTAAGTCTGGCCCTTTGCGTATTCATGTTGTTCTTCGCAGGGACTGGCATGGCGGAGTCTCGGGGTGATCGAGATTTCGCCGCGCTTCAGGCGGAGGCCCAGCAAACGTTCCAAGATCACGTTACCCCCTTCGTGAAAGCCTACTGCATTCGCTGCCACGGCCAAGATCAGCAGAAAGGGGGTATCAATTTCCAGCCGGCGCTGAACCATCCCGGCGAGGCGACCATCGCCAAACGGTGGAAGCAGGCGGCCGCCAACGTGAAGGCCCACGACATGCCGCCGGCCAAAGCCAAAAAACAGCCCACCGAAACCGAGCGGCAGGCGTTTCTGGATGGGATCGACCGGATCAAGTTCCTCAGCCGCAAGGATCCTGGGCTGTTCGTGATTCGCCGCCTGACCAAGGTCGAGTATGGAAATACGCTGCACGATCTCTTGGGCGTGGATCCGGCGATCGCGCGGGAGTTGCCGGACGAGGTGATCGGGGAAGGGTACTTGAACACGTTGTCGCCCCTTCAAACCGAGCAATATTTGAGCATCGCCAATGAGGTCTTGGATCGAATCTTGCCTGTAGGTGGAAAGACTCCGAATTCTGCGCAACGGCGTTGGTTCGGTCAGGCACCGCGAAGCGAGGCCGATTCGAGCACAGCCGCGAAGACCGTGGCCGCGTCGCTGGCTCGGAAAGCCTTCCGACGCCCCCCGTCCGAGGCCGAGTTGGACGTGCTCTTGGAGGTGTTCGACCTGGGGCGCACGAACGGTCTGCCCTACTACGATGCGCTGCGCCTGATGGCCAAGGCGGTTCTGGTGTCACCGCAGTTCCTCTTCATTACTCCGCACGGTGAGGGGCAGCCCATCGGTGGGATTGTCCGCCTGGATGATCATCAACTGGCATCGCGATTGTCGTATTTGCTGTGGGCCACCATGCCCGACGCCGAATTGTCCGCTCTGGCCGATCGTGGGAAACTTCATGAACCGGCCGTTCTCAGGTCTCAGGTGAAGCGCTTGCTCAAAGACCCGCGGTCTCGGGCGTTGTTCGACGGCTTTGGTGCCCAGTGGCTGGGGCTGGCGAGCTTGGAAGGCAAGACGTTTGACACCGCGAAGTTTCCGCAAATGAACGCCGAGGTGCGTTTGGCCATGTACGAGGAGGCCCGCCTGTTTTTCGAAAGCCTCGTGCGCGAAAACCAGAGCGTCGTGCGGTTCGTGGATGCAGATTACACGTTCCTCAACAGAACCCTCGCTCCCATCTATGGGTTGGAAAACACCATTACCGGTTCGCGCATGCGCCGCGTGAAGCTGACGAATCCCAATCGAGGCGGAATCCTCGGAATGCCCGGTGTTCTGGCGACGACCTCGTTTCCCAACCGCACGAGTCCGGTCAAACGCGGCGTTTGGGTGTTGGAGCAGGTGCTGGGTGAGAAAGTGCCGCCGGCCCCACCGAATGTCCCCACCTTGGAAAAGCAGGATCAGAAAATGATCGCCCAGCTGACCTTGCGACAAAGGACTGAGCTTCACCGAACCGAAGCCGTCTGTGCCAACTGCCACAAGATCCTCGATCCCATCGGCTTTGGACTGGAGAACTTCGATGCCATTGGCCGATGGCGCGATCGCGACGACACGGGCGGGGCCATTGAAGCGGCCGGTGAACTCCCCGGAGGGAAACGCTTCAGCGCGCCCAAAGATCTCAAAGCCCTCATCGCCGATCGTCCGGATGACTTGGCCCGGAATTTCACGGAGAAATTTCTGGCCTACGCCTTGTGTCGGCAATTGGAAGGCTACGACGAGGTGGTGGTGGATCAACTGGTGGAAAACGCCGCCAAAGAGGGTTATCGTTTGCAGACACTCATCACGGAAATTGCCACCAGTTATCCGTTCACGCACCGAAGGGTCCAAGAATCCACCGCTTCCGCCTCGCATGAAAAATAACCGCTTGATGGATCGCCGTACGTGCCTGAAAGGCATCGGAGCTTCGCTCGCCCTACCACTCTTGGATGTCATGGGCTGGGCCGAATCCGGCAAGGGCAAGGCGGACAAACCGCCGGTCCGACTCGGGTTCATGTACATGCCCCATGGGGTCATCATGGAGCAGTTCTGGCCGAAGAGTCCGGAGAGTTTTCTCAGCTCGCCTCCGCCCGCCTTGGCGTCGCTGCAGCCCGTGTTGAACCAGTGCCTGATGATGAAGGGCATCTCCGGGGTGCCGATCGCTCCGTTCAACGGGGCACCCCATGCGCTGGAGTTGTCCACTTGGCTCACCGCGGCTCTGCCCGATGCGAAACAGCGGGATGTCATCAACATTGCCATTTCGGCCGACCAGATCGCTGCGAATTTCGTGGGCGGTTTCACGGCGTTGCCGTCCTTGGAGTTGGCCACGATGCCCCAGACCCACAAGGAGAACCAAGAAGGGTTGAACGAGGGGTACTATTCGCACTGCAGTTTTCGTTCGGCCACTCAGGCAGTCCCGGCCGAAATCAATCCGCGGAATGTCCTCAATCGGCTCTTCGGGAAGTCCAAGAACAACGGAAACTCCACAAGAGGGCACCCTCTGGACCGTCAAATGCTCGACCTCGTTCTCGGCGGGGCCAAAGACTTGCGCCGCAAGTTGCCTCGGGACGACCAGCAGAAGCTCGACGAGTATTTGGACAGCGTTCGCAGCGTCGAACGCCGCATCGCCGCCATCGAGTACCGCCAGAAGGAGGCCGCACTCGAGGCAGCAGGTGTGAGTGTGAGCAAGCGGCTGGCATCGGATTCACCGCCCATCGCGATCAAAATTCCTGAGGGGGACAAGCGCAGCGAATACATGGAGGTGATGTGTGACTTAAATGTTCTGGCCTTCCAGACCGATACGACCCGCGTCAGCACCTACATCGGCTCCACGCCCAACGGAGTTTCGTACCCGGAACTGGGGTTCAACGACGAACACCACTCTCAAACGCACCACAACAACGAAGCCGACAAGCTCGGCAAGGTGGCGGCGATCACCGCCTTCAACATCGCCCAGTTCGCCCGGATGGTGCAAAAGATGCACCAACTGCGGGAAGGCGACGGCACGCTGCTCGACAACTGCATCATGATGTGGGGCTCCGGGTTGGAAGACGGCAATGTGCACGCTCGGGAAAACCTCCCGTTCATTCTCGCCGGCAAGGGCGGGGGATCGATCAACACCGGGCGCTTCTTGAGCGGCATCAAAGGCAATCAGGGTGATTTGCTGACCACGCTGCTGGCGTGTGCGGGTATCCCGCTGGACCGACCGGTCGGCATCGCCACAAAGCAGCTCCAAGAAATCAGGAATGCCGTGGGTAAGGCATGAAGATCCGGGCCTTCGTCACGACCGCCAAGATCGGAAGTAGTTGCGCTCTGAATTTGCGTCAGGCCATTTGTCCGGCCGAAGTCGGGCATCGAACGGCCTCGGTCTGCCACCTGGCGAACATCGGCTACCAATTGCGCCGCCCACTGCATTGGGATCCGGTGAAGGAGCAGTTCCGCAAAGATCCGGAGGCCAACCAACTCGTGTCCCGCAAGCCGCGGGCGCCGTGGTCGTACTCGATGTCCTGAACCCATTGTCGGCATCAGGAGCCACCATGGGGCATCGCCTGGTGTGGAAGGATGGTCCTCGCTCGGCGGTGATCACGGATAGGAGGAGTGGATCTGCCGCCCATCCGTGCTGCCTCACTCAGGGAGCCCGGCCTTCTTCGACATCCATGAGATCGAAGAACACTTGGATGTCGTCCCGGTGGGCCAATCCGGCGTCTGCTTTTTGACTTTCCAGCCCCGAGGATGCCGAGTCCCTCCAACCGCGTTTGGCCATGAAGGTGTTCCAAATTTCAATTTGCTCGGGATTCGGTCGGTGCCCGTTCATGAAACACCATTCCAGCACTTCCTCATCGGAACCTCCTTCGAGGGTACGTTGGGTCAGGGCATCAAAGCTCACATCCAGGAAACGGCAGATTCGGTCGTCAAAGGTTCGGCCTCCTTCGATGGGTCCCAGGTGATAGCCGTCAGGCAGGTGGCCCTTTTCGTGTTGGTGACGGATCTTGTCGAGGATGCGTCCGAAGACGGCGATACCTCCCACCAGTTCGCGTGGGGAACGGAATGGAAATGTCATAGATCCCAAGATCTAGTGGGGTGCGTGGTGAACTGTCAAAGCCTCGCCTGCAAGCGACGTCAATTCTTTCGATGTCGGGCCTCACCTTTCTTCCGACTGAATCCTTCGGCCTGAGTTCAACGCGGAAATCGATGACGTCGTCCGACAATGGTTTTGGCGCCCTAATGGGTCACTTGGCGCTGAGAGACAATCCTGCAGGGCGTGAGGTGCCAAAGCACAAGGAACGCAAGGCGGCCTGATGGGGGGCTGGGTCTAGATTGGGCCCAATCAATACGGCCATGGCGGCCGGGTGCGGGAGCGCTGGAAACTCTTCGATGAAGTGATGGCCCCAAACTTGTTGGAACAAAAAGAGTTTCTCCGGAGCGTGGGTGAACCGCACGAAGCCTTTGGCCCGAACAACCTCGCGAGGATTGAGTCGGCTGAGGAAGGTCTCAAACGCCTTCCGTTCCACGGGCACCGGAAATCGCCAGGTCACGCTCCGGTAGCCAGTGTGCAAATGAGGGGCGGCCGGAGACTCTGGGTCATGGGCTGCGCCATTCGCCACATCAATGCGTGCCTCGGCGGGCGGCAGGCGGAGAAGATCGCCGATGTCCGGCAAACCAAACGGGAGTCGGATGCGTTGGGCGCGGGGATTTTGTTCGGCGATGATCGTGTCCAGCGCATCCAACTGGCTGGCTTCGAGGCGATCGCACTTGGAGAGACAGAGAACGTTGGCAAACTCGATTTGTTTGCGAGCCAACACCCGCTCTCCGATGTCACCGTCGGGTTGGGAGTACCACGGCGCATCGACCACGCTGACCACGGCGTGCAACCGCGCGTGTTCCAATAAATCCGGATCCGTCAGGACATCGATGACATTGTCCGGATCCGCCAGGCCACTGGTCTCCACGACGATGTAATCGCAGTCGCCCGACTTCGCCAACTGGGTGACCGCTCTGTCGAGTTCGTTGTCAGTTGCGCAGCACACACACCCGCCACTGACCTGGGCTACGGGCAAGCCCGGACGGTCGAGGATTTGGCTATCGACGCTGTCGGCACCGAACTCGTTCATCACCACGCCCATGCGCAGGCCCGTCGCCGGGGATTCCTTCAGCCATCGGAGCAGGAGTGTGGTTTTGCCGGCTCCGAGAAAACCGGTGACCAAAATCACCGGGAGACGCGTTTTGGCCGCTGATGACGGCTTGGGTGATAGGGTGTCGCTCATGCGCAGGCAGCGGCCAATTCCGGCCACAACTGCGCGGCCATCCGCATGCCGGAAGCATAAGCCTCGAGACTGAACTTCTCGTTCGGGGAATGCGGATTGTCATCGGGCAGGGACATGCCGAGGAGGAGGGTGTCGGCGCGGAGATGCTTCTTGAAGGCGGCGACGATGGGAATGCTGCCACCTTCGCGCATAAGTAGCGCCTCCCGATTGAAGCCGGCGGACATGGCCTTCAAGGCCGCTTGAGCCAACGGACCGGAGGGCGAGACGAGGTACGGTTCACCGCCGTGACCGTGCTTCACGGTGAGGCGCACGGTGGGTGGGCACAGCGACTGGAGGTGCTTCTTGACGGCGCCCAGAATCTTGGCGGGCGTCTGGTCAGGAACCAAGCGGAGGGTGATTTTGGCGCTGGCCCAAGCCGGCACGATGGTCTTGCTGCCTTCGCCTTGGTATCCGCTGGTGAGACCATTGATTTCGAAGGTCGGTCGGCAGGTGCGGCGTTCATTGGCCGTGAACCCTTTCTCGCCGGTCAACTCAGGCACTCCGAGGAACTTGGCGTACCGCTTGTCGTCATGCGGAATCCGGGCCATTTGCTTGCGCTCGTAGGCGGTGAGCGGAGCGACCTCGTCGTAGAATCCCGGCACGGTGATCCGTCCGCGTTTGTCCCGCATTTGGGCGAGCAACTGGCACAAGGCGAAGGCCGGGTTCTCCAGGCTCCCCCCGAAGAGACCAGAATGAAGGTCCCGCGAAGGGCCGTCGATCCGGACCTCCAGGGCGGCGATACCGCGCAACCCATAGGTCAATGCGGGGTATTCCAATGAAGGAATGCCATTGTCCGAAATCACCACCGCGTCGCAGGCCAGTTCCTTCCGGTGCTTGGGCAGGAAGTTGTAAAGCTGGGTGGAACCCACTTCCTCTTCGCCCTCGATGAGGAAGACCAGATTGCACGGCAACGGGGTTCCGCTGCGGATGTAGGCCTCGACCGCATTCAGGTGGGCCAAATGCTGCCCCTTGTTGTCGGCCGAGCCGCGGGCATAGAGGTTGCGGCCTTCAATGCGGGGTTCGAACGGCGGGGTCTTCCACAATTCGAACGGCTCAGGCGGTTGGACATCGTAGTGGCCGTAGACGAGGAAGGTAGGCTTCTTCGAATCCGGCTTGGGAGTTCGGGCCACCACAATGGGGTTGCCATCGGTTTCATGGACCGTGGTGTCCAGCGTGAGGCTTCGGGCTCGGTCAGCAATCCATTGGGCCGCGGCACGGAGATCCGGCGCGTGCTTGGGTTGGGCGCTGACACTTGGAAAGCGCACGTAGTCGCAGAGCGAGTCGATGAACTGTGTCTGGTGTTCCTCGAGGTACTGGAAAACAGGGTTCATGGGAGGTCCGGAAATCGTGGGCGCGTCTGGGTTCCGATCTGGGAAGTCGCCGATGTATGAATCAATTCTTCGGTTTGCCGAAGCCTCGGAGGAGACCCTCGATGGCCTTGGCTGGCGAATTGGTCGGGATCAACGCGTTGACCGTATTGGTGTTGAGGAGAGGGTTACCCTTCGGTGCGGGTGCATTGGTCGCAGCAGCCGGTGGGGTGCCGAGAAAGTTGCCCAGTATTCCGGCAGCCCCGGCGACTTTCCCGCCCAAGTTGCCGCCCAATCCGGCCGCGGCCCGTCCCAGGGTTTTGGCACCCATGGCGGCCAGAGCCAGCTTGTCGATCGAGGGTGAAGGATTGCCCAAAGTGCCTTTCACGGTGAGGAATTCGGGCAGCGGAGCATAGGCGGCATCAGCCGGTGTGGAGGCGTCGAGAAGCACAGCCTTTTCAGCGATTTTCCGGGACAAGGCGATGGTGACCGGGATGTTGATCGGGGAGTTGGTGAGAACCGGCGCGAAACGCAGGCCTCCACGGGCGTCGATGCGGAGGGCAGCGCTTTGAACACGGGCCGTTTTGAGGGAGACGGCACCATTGCCAATGTCTGCCGAGAGATCAATGACATCGAGGGGTTCGGTCTCCAGGTCATCCACCCACGAACCGGTCTTCGCTTGCGCGCCTCCGGTCAATTGTCCGAGCCAACTGCCGACTTGCGCGCCCGGGTTCTGAATCAATTTCGGCAGCGCCGTCACCACATTGATGACGGTCCGGATGAGGGGAGTCTTGGTATCGCCCAACTTGAGATTGAGATTGGTGGCGGTGAAGGCGAAGCCGCCATTCAGGTTCGAGGACAAGGAAGCCCCGGTCACACCCGCACCTCGGATGTTGGCATTGGCCAAGAGGGTGCCGTGGATTTGACCCTTCCGTTCCGGAGCAAAGCTGTTGATGAACGGCTCCAGCGAAAGCCGCTCGATGCGCAGTTGGGTGTCGTAGCGATAGCCAGGCACTCCGACATTGGCCGTCACCTTGGCGGTGATTGGAGCCCCGTTGATCTTGAGGGAGAGCGGGTCGATGGCGATGACCGAGTCCTTGAGGCTGAGGCGGGTTTTCCAATCGGCGATCTCGATTTCCCGGAGGAGAATTTTCGCAATGTTCACGTCCACCGACAGTTGCCGCAGCGGCAGCGTGATCGGGGCCGGTTCACCCGGTTCGGCCGTGGCGGCTGCCGGTTTCGAAGCCGCGGTGGTCGGTGCCGTGGTCGCGTTGGTTTTGGCAGGACCGGCCAGCAAATTGTAAAGCGACGTCAGGTCCAGGCCGTCGCTCTGAATGGACAAGGAACTGGGCGCGGCGTTGGTGGCCAGGTCCACCAAGCCCTTGAGCACCAGTTGGTTGGGTGCCAGGGCTGTCTTGCCGAGATCGATGCGGAGGTTCTTAAGATCGATCGCCGAGCCTCGTTGAGCCACATCGACAATGACCCCAATTGCAAAGGGCGTATTGGGAACCGATCCGGTCGGGTCGTTGACCACGAGCTTACTGACTCCCAGGTCGGTTTGAAGGGCGATGTCTCCGCCCTTAAGCAGGCTGACCTTGCCGTTCACATCGAGCGAAACCGAGACCAGGTTCTTCGGCGCCAGTGCGGCCGCGACAAAGGGGCCGATGGCCCGTTCATTGAAATCGATGGTCTTGAAGGCGAAATCCCCGGTCTTTAGGGCGAGGTCATAACGGCCGTTGGCTTCAAGCTTGCCTCCCAACCCTGGGCCGCTTTGTGCGGTGAGTTGGAGTTTCTGGAGGTCGAGGGTGTTGCCCGAGATTCCTGCCACCAGTCTGACAGTCGATTGGTAGTCCTGAAGCCGCACGTCGCCGAATTGGCCCGACAATCCCGCCAGAACGACATCGGTGGCCAAGTTGGTGACGCCGGGCTTCGCATCCAGCTTTCCGCTGATACGCAGGGTGCCGGAAGAGAACGAAGCGGTATCGACGGGGAAGGTTTCCAGCAGTGCCGGAATCTGAAACTCCCCGTTGAACTCGGCGCGGGAATCTTTGCGATCCGTATTGTGGCCGGCCGATGCCTTCAGGTTCACAAGATCGCGGCCCGATCGCTGAAGGTTCAAATCCAGCGACTTGACGTTGAGGTCCTTGAATTCGGCCAGCGTGGCATCGGTGGCCAGTTTGAGTTGCAAACCGCGAATCGTTTTACCGCTGACGGCCAAGCTGATGTCGTCGAGAGCGGTTTGCAGCGTCGCTTGGAGATCCTTGCCGTCACGAGTGGCCCGAACCGTGAGTTGTGCGGAAACGGTGGCCGAAGGGAGGTTCGTGCCGGCCAACGCCTTCCAGTCGGCGGTTTCCAACCGGTTGATCGACAGCTTGAAAGTGGAGTCCGGAACTCCTTGACCCGCCTTGGCCCAGGACAAGGACATCGGTTGATCGAGACCGCCGTTGATGAGAGCGCGCCCGGCTTGGGTGACCGTCAACCCGAGCGTTTCCAGTTTGGCCGACTGTTCGGCCTGATTCACGGTGGCGCGGTACTCGGTGACCATCTGGAGCTCCGGGGTCTTGTCGCCGGTCGTTGTCATGAGGCTCAGGTCGCCGATCGTGACGCGGCCTTGAGAGGCCACCACCGTGCCTTGCTGGAGCAAGTCGACACGGCCGTCGGCGCTGATGGCCGTGCGTCCGAGATCGTAGGGGAGCATCGGGGCGGCCACCTTGAGGACGCGGCGATCGATGCCGGCGATTTGGTAGCGGATCTGAGCTTCCTTCTTGGCCGAATCAAAGGGCCCACTCAGCACCACGGATCCAAAGGATTGCCCGCCTTGCTCGAACGCCAATTTGAGTTGGCGCAGTTCACTCGCAGAGCTGTCCACGGTGAGGGCGGCGGAAAATCCGCTGGCATCCTTGAGTGAGCCGGAGGCAGAGAGGATGTCGGCGCGGAGGGAACCCGCCACCGTTTGGGGCAACAACTCGGGGTTGAGAGCGATGTCGTACTTTCCGCCGATTT
>Ga0247843_1003305_pt1 | contig 26837 bp, 22 predicted proteins | sample LaCruzMarch2017__FD_192420 | JGI IMG/M metagenome (GOLD analysis project Ga0247843, IMG submission 192420) | Freshwater microbial communities from meromictic Lake La Cruz, Castile-La Mancha, Spain - LaCruzMarch2017_8m | ecosystem: Environmental > Aquatic > Freshwater > Lake | place: Spain... | reverse complement strand
AGCATTGAAGCTCATTCGTACAAAGGGCTATACCGTGGCGTTTATCCCATCAAAGTCAACCAACAGCGTTTTCTTGTCGAAGACATTGTCAAATTTGGTCGCGAGACCCACCTAGGCTTAGAGGCGGGTTCAAAACCTGAGCTTCTGGTTGCTCTGGCCATGATCGATGACCCCGAAGCCTTGGTTATTTGCAATGGTTTTAAAGATCATGAATTTATTGAAACGGCGCTTTTAGCTCAAAAACTGGGGCGAAACACGATCATCGTTCTTGATCGCTACAGCGAACTGCAAACAGTGCTCAGCTCGGCTCGAGAGTTAAACATCAAACCTCGAATTGGTTTTCGAGCCAAACTCGAAACCAAGGGCGCTGGAAAATGGGTCGAAAGTTCGGGTGCAAGATCAAAATTTGGTCTTACCGCTAGCGAAATGATCCGTGGGATTGAAATTCTCGAAAAAGAAGGCCTACTTTCGTCGCTTGAACTTTTGCATTTTCACATTGGATCGCAAATTACCAGCCTTCGAGCAATCAAGGATTCGCTCAACGAAGCCTGCCGTGTTTATGTTGAACTTTATCAGCTTGGCGCTGGTCTAAAATACATCGATGTCGGTGGTGGACTTGGGGTGGATTACGATGGTTCGCAAACCAATTGGGAAAACTCGGTAAATTACACTGTGAATGAATACGCCTCACACGTTGTGGCTTCGATTGCCCAAGTTTGTGATGATCGCAACATCCCGCATCCTAGCATCGTGACCGAGGGTGGGCGCGCATTGGTTGCCCATCACAGTGCTTTGATATTTGATGTCGTCGGCGCAAACTATATGAAGACCAACGCATTGCCCGAAAATGTGGCTAACGAAGAGCAAGAAAGTATTCAGCAACTCTATCAACTTTTTGTCAATTTAAGCGCTCGTAATTTGCAAGAAGGCATTCAAGACGCTTTCAAAGCGCGCGATGATGGCTTTAGTTTGTTCAACCTTGGCTACATGAGTTTAAAACAACGCGCGATGATGGAAACTCTTTTTTGGGCCTTTTGCTCGAAAGCGATTTCTGTCGCCTCGCAAATGCCGCGTGCTCCAGAAGAAATCGTCGATTTGAAAAAGCTTTTGATCGATTCTTACTATTGTAATTTCTCAATTTTCCAATCGGCTCCTGACACCTGGGCTGTAGGCCAACTTTTTCCGATTATGCCCATTCATCGCTTAAAAGAAGAGCCCACCCGCAAGGCGGAGTTACTTGATTTGACCTGTGATTCCGATGGAAAAATTGATCGCTTCATTGATATCAAAGACGTCAAAGAATCCCTTGAAGTGCACGAATTGCGCGAAGGCGAACAGTATTTTATGGGAATGTTTTTGGTTGGCGCGTATCAAGAAATTTTGGGCGACTTCCACAATTTGTTTGGCGACACCGACACAGTTCACGTTTCGCTCACCAGTGCGGGGTCCTACGTAATTGATCACGTGATCGAGGGTCACACGGTCAATGAGGTTTTGGCTTACGTGGAATACGATCGGCCTACATTGATCCGTCATATCCGAAATGCCGTGGAGCAAGCATTGGCAAAGAAAATGATTACTCTCGAAGAATCTCGCCACTTTTTGCGTTATTACGAAGACGGTTTAAATGGTTACACCTACCTAGACCAAGTCACACCTGATTCCAGCCTCTCGGCAGCAGACGCATTGCGTCGGATTTCGCAGCGTCAAGCAGAGGCTTCCACTCAGATGTCTTTCATTGGAAACGGAGCAGCGGCTCCGACGGGAGCTTAAGAAAGTCCATACCCTCTATGAGACTTTCGCTGACTTATGCTATATTTTTTTAGACAAGATTCATGACAGACAAAATTACAGTACGTTTTGGTGAGAAAACTTTTGAGGTCGCAGCCGTTAACGGCGCGACTGGTCTTGAGCTTATCAAGGATCTCAAAGTTCCTCCTGATTTGATCGGCTATAAACACAACGGTGAAGTTAAAGATTTTCACATGATCGCGCCGACTAGCGGAGTGATGGAAGTTTTTAGGAACGATGCGCCTGAAGCTGCAGATGTCATTCGGCATTCGGCGGCTCACGTCTTGGCCCAGGCTGTGAAATCTTTGTATCCCCATGTTCAAGTCACTATTGGTCCAGTGATTGAAAATGGATTCTTCTATGATTTCTCAAAGAAAGACGGACTTTTTAAAGAAGAAGATCTCAAAGCCATCGAAGAAAAAATGACCCAAATTATCGACTCCAAACTTCCCGTCAAACGTGAAGAGTGGAGCGTTGAAAAGGCCTGTGAGTTTTTTACAAAGCAGGGCGAACACTACAAAGTCGAAATCATCAAAGACATCGCTGATAAAACTGGATGCAAAACAGTTTCTGTTTACTGGCATGCGGATCAATTTGTAGATTTGTGCCGCGGCCCCCATGTGCCACGTTTAAACTTTATCAACAGCTTTAAGCTGATGAGCGTCGCGGGCGCCTACTGGCGTGGCAACGAAAAGAACGAAATGCTCTCGCGCATCTATGGCATTGCTTTTTCCAATCGCGATCAACTCAAAGCCCATCTTTTGCAAATTGAAGAAGCCAAAAAACGCGATCACCGACGTATTGGTACGGATCAAAGTTTGTTTTCTTTTCATGCTGAAGCCCCGGCTTCTCCCTTTTTTCATCCCAATGGAGCGCATTTATTTATTCAGATGCAAGATTTTTTGCGCGACATCAATCGTGCTAATGGTTTTCAAGAAGTCATTTCCCCGCTCATCATGAGTCAGGAATTGTGGAAAAAATCGGGTCACTACGATAACTACCGCGAGAACATGTATTTCACGGATGTGGACGAACGTCCCTTTGCGGTGAAGCCAATGAACTGCCCAGGTCATTGCTTGATGTATGCGGTTGAACGGCATTCGTATCGCGAATTGCCTTTGCGCTATTCGGAATTTGGGCGCGTGCATCGTCACGAACGAAGTGGCGTCACTGCTGGACTTTTTCGTGTGCGAAGCTTTGTGCAAGATGATGCCCATGTTTTTTGCACCACTGAGCAAATTAAAGACGAAATCATTCGCGTCTTAGGAATGATTCGCTTTTTTTACACCTCACTGGGTTTTAGTTACCATATGGAACTTTCGACCCGCCCCGAAAAGCGAATCGGCGCCGAGGCCATTTGGGATGCCGCTGAAGCCGCGTTGGCTGATGCTCTGAAAAGCGGCGGCTATGCCTACAAAATTAATCCCGGAGATGGCGCATTTTACGGCCCGAAGATTGACTTTCATTTAAGAGATTCCATTGGAAGAACTCACCAGTGCGGAACCATTCAATTAGATTTTTCGATGCCTGAACGTTTTGGATTGGAGTATTCGGGCTCCGATAATCACGCGCATATTCCCGTGATGATCCATCGCGCGATTGCCGGTAGCCTTGAACGATTTTTGGGAATTTTTATCGAACATGTTGCGGGACTTTTCCCCTTTTGGATGGCACCTAAGCAGTTTTCAATATTGACTGTGGCGCCCGAGGCCAACGACTTTGCCTTCGAAGTTCGCGCTCTCTTACAATCAAAGGGATATCGTGTTTTAATTGACGATACCAATGACAAACTTGCTGGAAAAGTTAAACGGTATCAACCGATGAAAATTCCCTACACACTTGTGATTGGCGCCAAAGAGGCTCAAGCCAAGCAAGTCAGCATTCGAACTCGAGACAATCAACAACGCCAAGCTGTGAGTCTTGATGATCTTTTAAATGAATGTGCGGCATTGGCACGTCCGCAGATCGAAACTGTGAAAATTCTGTGAAAATTTAATTCTTATGATTAAAATGAACTTCCAGTTTTTCGTATCTGTTTTATCAACCCTGTGGCAAAAATATTTTGTCACAAACAAGGAGGTAGTTTCCTATTAGCTTCAAAGAGCACAACATCAATCGTCGCATTCGTTCGGCCTATGTTCGAGTCATCGGAAAAGATGGCGAACAATTGGGAATCTTAGATACACGCCAAGCAGTACAGCTTGCGGAATCTATGAGTCTTGATTTAGTCGAAGTTGCCGCTGCTTCTGATCCGCCAGTCTGTAAAATTATGGACTACGGAAAATTCAAATACGAAGAAAAAAAGAAAGCTCAAAACGCACGCAAAAAACAAGTGGTTATTGAGCTAAAAGAAATTCAACTCCGTCCTAAAACCGACGTGCATGATTTGGGACACAAAGCCAAATCCACACTTGGTTTTTTAGCGGATGGCGACAAAGCAAAAATCACTGTTGTTTTTAGAGGTCGCGAACTCGAACACGTGGATATGGGTTGGGACACAATGGTGGAATTTATCACGATGCTTAAAGATCAGGCTACGTGCGAATCTCCTCCACGTCTCGAAGGCAAACGTCTTTCCTGCATTGTTGCACCATTGCCTAAAGGCAAAACAATGTCGCAAGGTGGTTTGCTTGCCAGCATGCCTAAGCCGCGTTTTTCGCAACGGCATATGGTAGGTGGACCTGTTAACGCACCTGTGGCTCCTGCCATGGTTGAAGGCGGCGGAGAAAAAGCTTAAGCGTGCCATTGTCCAAACTAAAGTCCTTATGGAACCGGCATTTGATATGGCCGTTGATTTGGATTGTGAGTTTGGCTTTTCTGAGTGTGGGTGCTCGTAACTTTGAAGAAGGTATGAGCATCGACGGTCCGCTCTATGCCGCGATTTCCCGAGAAATTGCTCGCAGTGGCGAATGGTTTAGGCTTGATGCCCGAGTTCCTGATTTTATTCCTTATAACGAACACCCGCATTTAGCATTCTGGGCCCAAGCTCTTATATTTAAATTTTTGCCTGCTGCCGATTGGAGCGCAAGAATTTTAGGCCACCTTTGCTACGTGGCTTTTCTTTTTTTATTTTTTAAAAGAATAAAAAATTTGCTTTCTGAAAACGCTGCAACCTTTGCTGTATTGTTTTTGTGGATTTGGGCGCCTTTCTCGAATTTCTTTTCGACTTTTTATCTAGACCCTTTGGCGCTTTTGCTGGGTGCGCTGTCGATCGATTTTTTTTGGCGAGGACTGCAAACACAAAAACTTGGTGCAGCGACGCTTTCGGGAGTTTTCCTTTCTTTGGTATTTGTAACAAAGGGGCTTACGGCTCTCGCATTTTTGTTAATGATGGGAATTTTGTTTTTGACTTGGATTTTTTCAAAATCTTTGAGTGAAAAAACAACTCCTTCGACTGTCCGCTCGCGCCTCATAATGGCTTCAACGCTTTCGATTGTCGGATTATTTTTTGCAGTGCTGATCCTTGCTCTTTATTTTTGGGCTATTCGAAGCTCCGCTGATCCCGTATTTTTAGAAACTTACTGGAATCGTCAGATGACTTCGCGCTTTTCTAATTCTTGGAATTGGATGGGGCTGATAGGGGCGAATTTTTGGAAAGGTTTGCTAAAAGACACTTATTATTTGATCGTGTTAGTGCCAATTTTTTTCATGAGGTCGCGATCCAAAAAAGACTATTTTTTTCCTGTAGTTTTTTTTACAAGTTTTGCTTTGATGTATGCTCCTGCAGCAAGGGTAGGGGCACAATACAGTTTGATGCTGTTACCGCCTATTGCTTGGGCTCTAGGGGTGGGAACTTGTGAAACGTTTTCAGCAAAAATTCAGGCAGCAAGTTGGCAAAAGTGGACTTTGCGCTTGGCCGTGGCTTTGGTTTTACTGATTCAATATCTTCCCTTTAAGACTCACCACCGGCCCATCCCGCATCTTGTACCGGCTATAAAAGAATTTTTTACTAAAAATCCAGATCTCCCTCGTGAACTTCTGCTTTATTCCGATTCCCAACTCGATTTTGTCACGTCGGCGCCTTTCGCTTGGTACGGAGATCTCAAAATTTTTTACAAAGAATCGCTTGGAGTTGAAAATGTTAGGCTGATGCTGGATTGGGATATGCTCAATGGCAAAGATCATGTTTTAGCTCTACGCAGCGTTGCCGGCCGTGAATTCTGTCCCATTCCAGAAACTGCAAACAAAGAACTGTTTCAAATTTGCAAATAATTTCAATAATTTGCGTAGGGATTTACTGTGAGCCGTGAAGTGTTGATGGAAATTTTGCACTCATGAGACATCTTGATAGACAGAAATCCTAGCTTCCCCTAAAAGCAGCCAAGCTTCGGTAAGGATTTCAAAAAAGAACTAAATACTCACAACTTAGCTCTTGTCAGAAAGATAGACCCATGGCAATGTCGGGTTCCTTAAAAACCTAAACTTTTAGTGGAAGAATTGAATTTATGCCGAAAATGAAATCACATTCTGGTGCAAAAAAACGCCTTCGTAAAACTGCGAATGGTAAATACAAATGCCAAAAAGAGGGACGCCGTCACCTTTTGGTTAACAAAGGCGAACGACGCATGCGACGAGTTGGTGCCAGTGCTTATATTCACGACACCATGAAACAACGTATGGATCGAATGCTTCCCTACGCATAAATTTTTTAAAGCAAAGATCTAAGGAGTATTAAATAAAATGGCTCGCGTAAAAACAGGTACAAAACGTCGTCAGCGTCACAATAAAGTTTTAAAAATGACCGAGGGCTTCCGAGGTTCGGGCAGTCGTTCGTTCTCTAAAGCTTATGAAGTTCTTAACCGCGCACTGAAATATGGATTTCGCGATCGCAAAGTCAAAAAACGTGACTTCCGTGGTCTATGGATCCAGCGTATCAATGCTGCAGTAAGAAATCACAATCTCTCATATTCGAAGTTCATCAATGGTCTTCGCAATAAAGAAATCGCTCTTGATCGCAAAGTTCTTGCGGACATTGCGATTATCGATCCCAAAGGCTTTGAAGCATTAGTGCTCGAAGCTCGCGCTTAATTAAACAATTTTAGTTTTAAATTAAAAAAGGCCATGAACTTAGCAAGAAGTTCATGGCCTTTTTATTTTTAGATATCAGTGAGGCTTGGTTGCTCATTGCTCGGGCTGCGCGTAAAATCTTAGGTGTTGTGAATGCACCTCAAAATCTTCAATCCATCTTTACTCTTTTAGAAAAAATCCTTACGGATGCGCGGGAAAAATTAAATTCCCCGCAAATCACTTTGGAAGAACTCGAAAGTTTTCGAGTCGAATTTTTTGGAAAAAAAGGCGCTCTCACCGAAATCAATAAATCGATGGGCTCTTTGACTGCGGAAGATCGGCCCAAAGTTGGAGCCAAAGTCAACGAAGTGCGTACGCAAATTTCTACTCAGTTGGACGAGCTGGTTGCAAAGAAAGCCGGATCTGCGCAACTTGAAAAAATGAAGGCAGACAAAATTGACGTGACCTTAAAAGGTCGAAGCGTTCAAGGAATTTTTGAACACCCTGTGCAAATGGTTCAAGATGAAATTATTTCAATCCTCGAGCGCTGTGGATTTTTACCTGAAATTGGACCCGAGATTGAACATGAATTTTTTAATTTTGATGCATTAAATATTCCTGCCAACCATCCAGCAAGACAGCTGCAAGACACTTTTTACATAAAAGATCGCGATGACAAAGTTGTTTTGCGCACTCACACTTCACCTGTTCAAGTGCGCACGATGTTGATGCTTAAGCCACCCATTCGAATGACTTGCCCAGGTCGCGTTTATCGCGCAGATTACGACGCTACTCATTCGCCGATGTTTCATCAGGTGGAAGGTTTGCTAGTTGATGAAGGCGTTCATATGGGCGACCTCAAGGGAATTTTGGCAATTTTGGTTTCCGAATTTTTTGGTGAAACTCTGAAAGTTCGTTTACGCCCCAGTTTTTTCCCTTTCACTGAACCCTCAGCTGAAGTCGATATGGAATGCGCGTTTTGCAAAGGCAAAGGATGTCGCACATGTAAGTTTTCGACCTGGGTTGAAATCGGTGGCTGCGGAATGGTGGACCCTGAAGTGTTTAAGGCCTGTGGCGTGAACACCGACAAATATCGCGGCTTTGCTTTTGGTATGGGGGTTGAGCGCATGGCGATGTTGAAATACGGCATTGATGATTTGCGCGTTTTTTATGAATCCGATCATAGGTTTATTTCGCAGTTCTCGAGGTGGCGACCATGAAAATTTCACTCAATTGGATGTCCGAGTTTTTTCCAGACCTTGAAAAAGGGGTTCTGCCTTTTTCACAGGATATTAAAACTAAATTTCCTTTGGCCGGATTGGAAATTGGTAGCATTAAAAAAATGTCCGAAGGAATTTCGGATGTGGTTGTTGCCCAAATTGTGGAATTCGCAAAACACCCCCAAGCTGACAAATTAAATGTGTGCCAAGTAGATCGCGGTGATGGAAAGCTTTTGCAAATTGTTTGCGGAGCCTCCAACGTTTGTGCAAAAATGAAAGTCGCACTCGCTCCGATAGGTTGTGTGCTGCCAGGGGATTTTAAAATCAAGCAGGCGCAAATTCGTGGTGTGGATTCGTCGGGGATGCTTTGTTCCGAAAAAGAATTGGGACTTTCTAGTGAATCTGACGGAATTTTAGAGTTAGCCGAGTCTGCGCCGGTGGGTTCGCCACTCGTTAAAGCTCTAGGACTCAATGATGAAGTATGGGACATTGAACTCACTCCTGATCGCGCCGATTGCTTAAGTCATTGGGGAATTGCCCGCGAAATGGCAAGAGTTGTTTCGAAAAAACCCAAACTTTCCGAACTTGATGTCGTCAATCCCAAGGACAGTAGCGACGTGGCGATGATCACGGTCGAAAATCAAGTTCCAAAAGTCTGTCCAGTGTATATGGTGCAGATTTTTGATGGCCTAGCCAATGGGGCAAGTCCCGAGTGGTTAAAGCGAAAAATTGAATCCGTCGGACTGCGGTCAAAAGATTTGCTAGTGGATATTTCTAACTATGTATTGATGGAACTGGGACATCCTGTACATTTTTTTGATGCCGACAAAGTTCGAGGCTCAAAGTTACTGGTTCGTTATGCAAAATCTGGAGAAAAACTAAAAACAATTGATCAAGTTCAACGTGATCTTTTGCCGACCGATCTTGTGATAGCGGATTTGGAAGGCCCAGTAGCTTTGGCTGGTGTCATGGGTGGCTTAGAATCGGCAGTGACTGCAAGCACAACTCGAGTGCTTTTGGAGTGCGCTGTGTTTGATCCCGAATGTATTCGCGTAACTTCGCAAAAACATAAAATTCATTCTGATTCCTCTCATAGATTTGAAAGGGGAGTTGATATTGGTCTAAGATATTCCGTGGTAGGTAGAATTTCGTTTTTACTACGGACTCTTGCAAAGGGACGCAAGCGTGGCGCATTAGTTGAAATCAGAGGCGATAAATTTGATTCTTTGAGTTCCGTTCGTTCACACAATTTTGATCTACGAGCTTTTAAAGATGTGAGCGGAATCGAAGTTTCGGCTGAAGAACTTGTGAAGTGTTTTCAATCAGTGGGCTTGGACGCTTCAGTAAAAAGTCCCAATGTGATTAAGCTTGATGTGCCAACCTATCGCCATGATCTGCTCCGTGAAATTGATTTGATCGAAGAGGGCGCAAGGCTTCTTGGTTATGATCGAGTGCCGATCAGGTATCCTGAGCAAAGTGAATTTACCAGTTCAGGAACTCGCACATTGTACCAAAAACTTCGGCAAATTCGTCACCGCATTTTGGATTGTGGCTTGTCCGAAATGATGCCTTATAATTTTATTTCTCCTACGGAAGCAGAAAACATCAAAGGCGCGGCACTGGTTGAAATCAAAAACCCACTGTCGCAAGACTGGACCTATATGCGTCCGGCGTTGAACTTTGGAATTTTACAAGTTCTCAAGCGACATGCAGGACTTGGCCAACTTTCTTGTGCGGTGTTTGATCAAGGGACAGTATTTACCTCGACTCCGGTACCCAGAGATGCCGAAAAAGTTCCTTCGAAAAATGAGAAAGCTGAAAAGGATTCAGAGAAGCTTATTGCTGATTTTTCGTCGCACTTGAAAACAAAAGTTTCAGGCGTACTTGAGTCCACTCATATTGGTCTGGGAATGATGGGACCACGTAAAGAAATTCATTGGTCGTCCGACAAAAAATCTGTCGATACCAAAGCACAAGTGGATTTTTTTGATGCTAAAGGAGTTTTTGAAAATTTGCTAGAAGGACTTTCGGCTATTGAAACCCGCTGGTCTGGCACGCAGTTTGTTTCTCTTCATGAGTTTTTAGAAAATCCCGAGTGGTTGAAAATTTTAAAAGAACACACGCCCTGGATCCCCATTGAACTTTTACATCCCTATCGCTCGGCGATTGCCGTTTGGCCGGGCAAAGCTCCGGGAATTGTAAAAGGCTATTGTGGTGAAATTCATCCACAGCGAAAGTCAGAACTTTTAAATTTGCCTAAAGGTTTGCAGTTAGGCGCTGTCATTGGCGAACTGAGAATTGTGGATGACCTTAATGCCGAGTGTGAGGCGTCTTACGCTTCGCAAATTAAAGGTAGCCCACGGGGAAAAATTAAAACTTCTAAACGACTGCCGTTGGTTGAGCGCGATATGGCGTTAGTTGTGGGTCCTGAAGTAAAAAGTGCTGAACTTGCTAAAGCGATGAGCCGAGCGGTGGGACAAGAATTGCTTGATTTACAATGCATCGATTTGTTTGTGCTGCCAACGGCCAAAGTGTCGCTGGCTTTTCGAGCAAAACTGCAAGGAATCGAAAACACGCTGACGGATGCCGAGATCAATGATCTGGTTTCGAAAATGCTTAAGGCGGCCAATGAAAAGTTTGGGGCAGAGTTGAGGTCTTAGGTTAGGTCCCAGTTTTTAGGACTCTTTCGATATATTTGTTTAGACTTATTTTCTCGTTGTCAGCTTTGACCGAAATGTCACGATGCAAAAGGGGATCTATTCTTAAGGGTATTTTCCCCGAAAACTTTTTTCGAGTCATTGGAAGTGGGATTTCCTTCCCTGACTTTTGCAAAACCTCTAAGTAAAGTTCAACCGCCTCAAAAGCCATTTTCAAAGCTTCTTTGGGAGTGTCGCCATGAGAGGCACATCCAGGCAATTCAGGAACTGTCGCTATGTATGCTTCGTCTTCAGGGCTAAAGGAAATTTCCACTTTATACTCAGTAAGCGCGAAATCAGTCTTTGAATTTTTTTTGAGTGCCACTTAAAAACTCCTTAGCTTGTTTCATCTGATAGTATTTTAGTTCTTTGCTGTGTGTTGCTAAAATTAAAATTCTATCTTCTAGTTTCCAAACTTCATGTGAGCCTTTTGTTCTAACTAAGAAAGCACCTTTACTCTGGAAAAGTGTTCTCAGTTCTAGAGCCGAAATTTTATTCGAATCCAGTTTATCCCAAAGCTTTTCAGCCTTGGTCATATTAATATGATATCATACCTGATATCACCCTTCAAGTGGTTAAAAGCTTGCATTTCTATGGACCGTGCGAAAACTACGCCAAGATTTTTTGACTATATGTATAAGCTTCGAGGTTGAAAATTGCGGTCGTAGGAGCGCTTTGCGCACCCTAAAGTAATTTTAATATCCCTTGCTCCATATATTTTTGAGCATCTTTCAAATATCTGTCTCTTTGGACGTTTCGTTTTGCGCGAATAACTTTTTTGCCGTCAAGTCCGTAGCGTTTTCGATGTTTTCGGCTGAAGAGACTTTCAATTTCGAAATCAAAACTTAAAGCTCCTAGGTAATCTAAACCACTGTTCCCACCTGTGAGATTCAATCCGGCGACGCCCAAATCTACGCTATGCTCGGTCGCAAAGGGACGTTCCATTTTTATCAATCGCCCCTGTACAACGGGGTAGGGGATTTTTTTAAATTTTGCGAGTGAAATTTCATGGAAGTTGATAGCGATTTCGATTTCCATTTTTTCTAAAAGTGAATCAAAAATTTCTTCCCAATGTTCAAGCGCCAAGTTTTGCAGAGTTTCGACAACATAAACTCCCAGATAAAGATTGTTGGATTTTACAAGCAGGCGTTTGATGGGAGCGCCTTGATTTTTTTCAAGACTGAGTTCCACATAAACTCTGGCTGACTTTGTAAGGGAATGCATGTCAGCATGAAAGCCAAGTTCTTCATGCAAGAGATTTGTAAGAGTTAGTATCTCGCGCCGGATTTTTGCATGCCCCAAAATGCCTGATTCGCCAACGCTATAGGTGCCGTTGCTTTCAACACTTCCAGCCACGGCCGAGGTGTGTTCATCAATTTGAGAGCGGGAATTTTTGAGCGCTTCTCCTTGAACTGTTTTTCCGCTTGCTGCAAATGGCGAAGGGGCTAAGGTTTGAGCGCTTTCGAAAAGTTTTAGTTTCACCGGCGAGTTTTTTATTCGAGATTTGATTGATCGAGTGCGCATTTTAGTTTGAGTATGAGCTTTTGCGCCCCCACTGCCCAGGTCAAAACCCCATCCTGAATCAAAAGAAACTGAATTTTTTACGAGCGAATCAATAGAGTCAGTGGGCTGACTTTTTGAGAATTGCGAGTTCCAAAAATATAGCAATGCTGTGGTGTGAATCAAAAGCGACGCTGTGAGCGCTGAGGCAAAAAACTTTCGCCGAAGCATATTCTATTTTTTAGTGACGGTTTGTTCTTTTAAAATGAATTTTGCAAAAATGAAGACGATAAAAGCAACCACGATAAAGTTAATTCCCGCACCAATCACTTTGCCGTAAAAAATTCCGCCCGCATTCAGTTTGGCGATGTCTTCAACGCCTGCCATTTTTAAGGGGTATTGGAGTAACAATGGCATGATCAAATCGTTGACCAGCGAGCCAACAAATTCGTTAAGTTTTCCCCCAATGATGACCGCTATTGCGAGACCAATGACACCGTACTGTTTTAAAAAACCGATAAATTCTTTTGCCATACTTTGCCTTTTATTTCTGCAATTCTTTGCGGTATTCCATCCAGATATCATAGTAGCGCCACTCAGGAGGATCTTGGGAATCTTGAGTGTGATCCGGGCGCAATATCAAATCCCCAGTTTTCAAAAGTAAATCTGAGACTTCTTTATTTTGCTCAAGCTTTGCCTTCATCGCATCTCGAATCAACTGAAAGTGCTTGCCAATTTGCCGAGTTTTGTACGTAAAACGTTCGCCTTCAAATGAGCACCAATCGATGTTCATTTTTTTCATATTTTCTTTAGCAAGTTTGCCAGCGTCTTTTGCCTCAAATGCAGTCATCTGTGCAACTTGCGCTCGTGTAAATTTCCACTCAAGACCTGGGAATTTTGCACGAGGGTCGTCTGCGTTTTCGGGATAAAGCATCATCTGCCAAAAACCTTCTAAACTTGCGTATTTCACACCTTTAAAAGTGAATGGGGTGGGTGCGAAATTTGAAAAAATTCCAAGTTCATTTCTTTTAGAGAGAATCACTTCGCCAAGGCCTGCGTCTTGGGGGAGGATTTCCCAAGTTGGAGCGCCGGCACGGGGGACTTCTTTCCACCAATGTGCGGGGTAACGGGGGTCACGATCGATACTGCGATTTTCGGCTACTGCCTTAACGGCACATCCACTGAAAGCCGCGATTACTAAAAATGGTGAAAGAATTTTGTTGAAAAATTTTGGTGTCATGATGGCTGCGAAAGCTATATCTGTTGAGGAAATTTGGCATCGCTTTTTTTCTAATTATTGCCGCATAGCGACAATATTTAATCTTGAACTTCTTTACCTAAGCTTAAGTGCCTGAGATAATTAAATGTCTATGGCTTATTATCGAATCAAAGACGCTGCCGAAAAAATTGGAGTTCAGCCACACGTTCTACGCTTTTGGGAAACCCAGTTTCCAACGCTTAAGGCACCTAAAAGCACACGAGGCCAGCGCTTGTATAACGATGAAGACATTGAAGCGTACTTAAAAATTAAGTACCTGCTCTATAGCGAAGGATACTCCATTCCTGGCGCTAAAAAATTGCTTAAAGAACAGCGCCAAGGGGTGTCTAGCGCTGTGCACGAATCCTCTGCTCTGAAAGCTGATAGCGTAGCGGCGCAAACTGTCGAAAAAGACCTTTGCCGAGAGCTCTCAAAGGAGCTAAGAGAATTACGCGACTTCGTGCAAGCGTTTTAAGAGCGAATACTCGGTCTTTTTAAACTCAAAATTCACGGAGTTCGCGTTAGGAATTCTTTAGAGAATTTTGAAAAATTTGAAAGGATTGAAACATTCATGACGACTAAGAAAAAATTTAACATTGCTCCGGCTGACGGTAAATTAGGTATTCTTGTTCCCGGTATGGGAGCCGTTGCTTCGACCTTTTTTGCAGGTGTTTTTTCGGCCCGCAAAGGACTTACAAAACCTTTTGGCTCTCTCACACAACTTGGCCACATTCGCATTGGCAAGCGCACCGACAACAACAATCCCCTCATTCGTGATTATGTTTCCATTGCGCAATTAAAAGACATCGAATTTGGTGGTTGGGATATTTTTCCTGACAACATGTACGAAGCTTCAGCTAAAGCTGAAGTTCTCTCGAAAGAACATTTGGAACCCGTAAAAGAAGAAATGGCTTCCATTAAGCCTATGTCTGCAGTTTTCTCGGAAAAATACATCAAAAACATTTCAGGTCTCAATGTGAAAACTGGAACCCTTTGGGAAAAAGCCGAAGCCGTTCGTGAAGACATTCGTCGCTTTAAAAAAGAAAAAAACTGCGCCCGACTTGTGATGGTTTGGTGCGGCTCGACTGAAGCTTATTGCAAACCTTCCAGCGTTCACGCGACGATGGAAACTTTTGAAAAAGGATTACGCGATAGTTCCGATGATATCGCGCCCTCACAGGTTTATGCCTATGCTGCTCTTAAAGAGGGCGTTCCTTATGCTAACGGTGCTCCTAATTTGACTGTCGATATTCCTGCCTTCGTTGATTACGCAACAAAAAACAATGTTGCGATTTCGGGCAAAGATTTTAAAACCGGCCAAACTTTGATGAAAACGATTTTGGCTCCGGGCTTCAAGGCGCGAATGCTGGGTATTCAAGGTTGGTTTTCGACCAACATCTTGGGCAATCGCGATGGTAAAGTATTAGATGATCCCGAAAATTTTAAAACCAAAGAAGTTTCCAAACTCAGTGTTTTGGAAACCATCTTGCAACCCGATCTTTATCCAGATTTGTACGGTAAACTTTATCACAAAGTGGACATCCGTTATTATCCTCCCCGTGGTGACAACAAAGAAGGATGGGACAACATCGATATCTTTGGATGGATGGGTTACCCCATGCAAATCAAAGTCAATTTCTTGTGCCGCGATTCCATTTTGGCAGCACCACTCGTTTTGGATTTGGCACTTTTTTCGGATTTGGCGCAACGATCAGGCCTTAAGGGCATTCAAGAATGGTTGTCCTTCTATTACAAGTGTCCACAAACTGCTGAAGGTTTGTATCCCGAGCATGATATCTTTATTCAACAAATGAAGTTGAAAAATACTTTGCGCGTGTTGAAGGGGGATACCGAAATCACCCATACGGGCTTGGATTATTACACCGACGTTTAGTTTTAAATTTTTGATTGTTGAAATGCGAAAAGCGATCAGGGGAAACCTTGGTCGCTTTTTTGTTTTATTGCGTCAAAAATCGGTCACTTTAAAGGTAGACTTTACTCCTAAATTGGCAGACAATATTGGAGTATGTTCCAACGTATTCTCAAAGTTTCCCACTCCAGCAGTTTCTTCTTGTTTGGGGCAAGAGGCACGGGTAAGTCCACATATCTCAAAAAGCAGTTTAAAGCACGTAATCCACTGTTCATAGATCTTTTAAATCCCAGCTTGGAGCATTTGTATGCTCGTCATCCTAACCGACTTGCAGAAGAGATTTCTTTGTTAAAAAAGAAACCAGATTGGGTGATCATTGATGAAATTCAAAAAGTTCCAAAGCTTCTTGAAGTCGTTCATTCACTCATTGAAAATAACAAAATGAAGTTTGTTTTAACTGGCTCAAGCGCACGCAAACTTAAACGGGGTGCTGCCAATCTCCTAGCGGGGCGGGCATTTTTAAATGATCTTTATCCTCTCACATTTCGCGAACTAGGCGTAAAATTCAATCTGGCAGAGGCTCTTCACTGGGGAACAATGCCTAAAATTTTCGATTTTACTAAAGCCTTTGATAAAAAGTTATTTTTGGAGTCTTACGTTCTCACTTATCTGCAGGAAGAAATTCGATCAGAGTTGATCATTCGAAAGATCGATCCATTTCGAAATTTTTTAGAAATCGCAGGAGTTTCTTCGGGTAAAATTATCAATCATAAAAAAATTGCAGATGATGTAGGCGTAGATTTTAAAACAATTCAAAGCTATTTCCAAATTTTAGAAGATACACTGCTTGGCTTTTACCTGCCCGCATTTCATTTATCGGTACGCAAAAGTCAAAGGCATGCTCCCAAGTTTTACATCTTTGATTTGGGCGTAAAAAAGGCCTTAGAGGGTTCGTTAGATCAAACTCCTGTACCAAGGACCTCGGTCTATGGAGAGCTCTTTGAGAGCTTTATTATTTTAGAAATCTTTAGGTTGAACAAATATCTTAAAAAAGGTTTTAAGCTTTCTTTTTATACAACAAAAAATGGCGGTGAAGTTGATCTCATTTTGAGCAAGGGAAACAATCATAAGCTCATTGAGATTAAATCTGCCTCATCAATTGATGAATCGGAACTGCGAAAAGTGTCTGAAATCGGCAGCGCATTCCCAGGAAAAGTTGAGTGCTTTTATTTAAGTCAGTCGCCCGTTTTAGCTAAAATTCAAGGAGTGAAATGTTTCCATTGGCAAAAGGGGATTGAAGAAATTTTTGATATTTAGGTTGAAAACCTCTTACATTTAATCCAAATAATTAAAATGACGGCGAATAAACTAGATCTATTAAAACAAATCGCCGAAGCGCAACTTCGCGTAGGATCAACAGCATTTGGGGGTCCATTGGCTTCGATGAGCATGATGCGCAAGGAACTTGTAGAGCGCAGGAAACTTGTGAGTGGTGATCGCTATCTCGAAGGTCTCGCTCTTGTAAAAATGTTGCCCGGCCCCGTGGCTGTGTTGCTTTCGGTTTTCTTGGGAACCGAGATTGCCGGAATCTTGGGTGGGATTTTGGGTGTTCTTTGCTTTGTCGTTCCGTCTTTTTTAATGCTTCTTGCAATTTGTTTTTTTGAAGATACTTTAGCAGGGGGATTTTTCCATCATCCTCGTTTTTTAGCAGCGATGACCGGAGTTCAACTTGTAGTGCTGGGCGTAATTTTTCAAAGTTGCTTTAAGCTTTTTAAAGAATCTTTTTTGAAAAAGTATTTTGGGTCTACAGAACATTTTTGGGTTTCAGTGTTCGCTTTGTCGGGGGCGGTGGCTGCATTTTATCGAGTGTCTGAAATTGTCATTTTGCTGAGTTGTGGGGCTGGGGGATTGGCTTGGTATTTTTCGAAAGTGCGCGTGGGAGGTGTTGGAACGCGAAGTGTTTTTTTTGTGGAACCGGTTATGAGTGCTTTTTCGATTTTTATTTTGTTTTTTAATTCAGGACTCACGGTTTTTGGTACGGGCTATATGATTTTGCCTGTGCTGCAGCGAATTTTGGTTGAGGAACGGGCATGGCTCACGGCCCAAGAATTTTTAAATGCGGTGGCGTATGGAAATCTTACACCGGGGCCAATTGTTATTGCATCGACTTATATGGGATTTAAAATGGGTGGGTTTGGAAGCGCACTTGCTGCGACAGTTGGAATATTTTTGGGTCCAACACTTTTGATGCTTTTTTTAGGACCAGTTTTTAGACGTTATTTAGGAAGACCATGGCTTGAAGGAATTTTGCTTGGTGTGTTGCCTGCTGTTGCGGCGACTATTGCTATCGGCAGTTTTGATTTGGCAAAAGGTTTTTTTACAGGAGATCGGATGATTGTGAGTCTTTGCGCCGTGGGCTTGAGTTTTTATTTGATTGAGTGGAAAAAAGTTTCGGTGATTAAACTTATTTTGGCTGGGGCGGTGGTGGGGGGCTTGATTGGTTAACATTTTTCTTCATTAAGTCTTTTGAATGGTTAGTATTTTATGAAATAGTTTAACACTGTGCCAGAGTCTATTGCGGGAATGAAGATTTTGTTTGAATCAATTTTGCTGGAATAAATGGAGCTGTTCCCAATACTAAAAGCTGTTGCTTGGGTCGAAGAAACGTCTAAATATAACCCCGAATTTATACTGTATTCTAAAATTGATTCAAATTTTGAACAATCATTTTGTGGAGATTTAAACGCTTTCCTAGTTCCACTTCCACTGATATGGTGAATATACGCGTGATTCCCCTTTGTTCGAGCGTCATATTGGTAGGTGTCTTGCGGTATGCGAAACGAAGACCAAGTCGTACCGTTGTCATTTGAAAAGTAGGAATCCTGGCCAGAAGCATTGTAAGCACACAACATGTCACCAACTGCAGCCCCAACATAGTTATTTGCACTGTTTGGTATTGATTTTGAACAGTCCCAACTTGCGACTGGATTTTCGATATCGTTCGAAAAGCAATAGAGATTATAACCTACAGCATAATACAAAGCTTTGTTAGCAGAATAGCTGATTGAAAGTCCATTGGAGCTTGAAATACTCGCACTCAATTGAGTCCAGTTTGTAAGATTTGTACTTTTAAAAATCCAACTGGAAGGGTTTACATAGCCTACAGCGTAATAAGTGCCTCCGACGTAGAGTATTTTAGAGGTATCAATCCAATCATTCATATTTAAATTTGCTTCGACCAAATTTGTGCCATTAAATTTCAAAATTGATTTACAAGTATTTGAGCAATTATCGGCTACGGAGGAGACCACAACTCCTGAATCCAGTAGCTTCAAACCATAATAGCCCGAACTTGCGGTTGCAGTTAGTTGATCAATCTGAGTAAATGAAACTCCGTCATCTGTTGATTTATATAAAGTATAGACTGAAGCGCTCTTATGCAAAACAATGATATTGCTAGATGCGTCGAGTGTCATTCCCATAATGTTGGCAGCGTTGGATTGAATGAAGCTTGAATTGTTGGAGGTCCTGTCTGAATATTTCATTGCCTCTGTCGCCTCATTGTAAAGTGCTGTATATGTCGATCCGATGACATAGCTTTGACCGTCCATTTTTAAATATCCACCAGGGAGTGAATCTTGAATTGCCAAAATAACCGAACCCACTGGCACCGACGCAGAATTTGTAGCTACTGCATTCCCCGCTGCAATTGCATAAGGCACAGCATTCAACGCAATTCTTGAAAGCACTTCACCCTCAACATTCACTTCAACGTGGGAGGGTTTAGAAGTTTTGATGTAAGTTGTTAATGATGCATCATCGATGGAAACTTGGAATCTGCTGTTAGTGACAGTCACGCTCACAGGGCCGTATGATTGGCAATTCGTTGTTGTGCTATCTAAACAAAAATTAAATGAGATACTTTTAGCTCCATTAATCAAACCATTGCTGGAATCTTTTAAAGTGCCACTTAGATTGAAGGCAGTTGGAACTTCGTTTGTTGCTTTGGCTTCCATCTTTAAAACGATGGAAATAATTATTAAACTCATTAGTAAAAGATTCCCTGAAGTTTTTCCTATGGCTTCCATAAACGTCCTCCCCTTAATAGTCCAAATACACTTGAAAATTGTCCGACACTCCTGAGTTTCCACCAAGTGTCGGTTTAAAATCGATTAATTTGTAACTTGTAGATGTGGCATTAGTTCCCTCAGAATCAATTGCCGCCATCACAAAACTTGTGTGAAATGCCAAAATTCCATAAGTCGCTCCCCACGCAACCAATGCGGGTTTAGAATCACGGTCAGTAGGAATAGTACCCATCGCTACCTCGACCGCATCTGGAACACCGTCATCATCACTGTCAGCAAGATTCAATTTTGTTCCGATGGAATATTCGTAATAGTCACCTAGGCCATCTGCGTCCGAATCGCTACTGAAAGGATCCCCATTGTTTGCGATTTCTAAATCATCCGTTAAACCATCGTTGTCGGAATCCTTGAACGAAGAATCGGCCACGCAAGTTGAGTCGGTGTTTGAGCCGTGGTCACTTCTGCGCCAAGGTTCGCCAAAGGAGTGGGGATAGTGAGGCGTAACTTTTGCAGTATCCGTGGGCAATGCAAAAAGTGTCACAATATTTTCGCCCGAGTTTATGTTTGAGGAACCCGCTGCAAAAAGTGCAGGATTTTTTAAGAGGGTTCCGTCTTCAAATTTCACTTCGAAATCTCTTAATGCACTCGGGTTTGTGGTTTCTGTTACTGTAACGGGTTGGCACGAAGCTACGCCATCGGTGATGAACTCTTTTCCCGGATCAAAACCAATGATTTCAAATCTTCGATTAATTCCGATGGGAACTTCTATTTCGGTTTCTTCACCTGCTTTGAAAGAGCCAAAAATCATACCTAATCCATAAGGATTCATGCATGAATTTTCGCTACCGTCGATTTTACTTAAGTTAGGTCCTGTGACGTGAATCACATAGCAAAGATTTTTTGGAAACGCGTGATCTGCGCCTGAAGAATCCGAAAGTTTTCGACTTGAAATGGCTTGATTAGGCGTGACCTGTGATTTGGAATTTTTTTCAAGGAGGCTGCGGTTCATTACAAGAGTGACTTTATTTTTGGTGGCTAAAGGGCTGCACGCATTAAGAATTGTTATGAAAATTGAAAGACAAAAAAGAGTTTTAAAATATGCGCGATCGTATTGAAGTCTGAGATTTTTAAAAATGCGCGCCATCTTCAATAAGTCTATCGGCAGAAATTTGACAGGTCTTAATGTGAATTTTGTATTGTTAATGGGAAATTAACAAATCTGGGAATGATTTAGTTATTAATATCTCGAATTAGAATCACTTCTAATATTGAATGACTACCAGTCCACTTCGACCAGCTTGCCCATAATTGCATGGGCTTGTTGGAGGAGCCCCCGTACCACCACCGCCGCCAGAGCCAAATCCTGTCGCGGGCCATGAAACAAAGGCTGTGGAGCCGCCATTACCACCGTAAGGTCCGGCTCCGTCTCCACCTTTACCTCCAAATCCAGGATTTAATGAGTTTGTTCCGCCAATTCCCCCGATCATTCCATACTTTCCAGGAAGTATAAAATAGTCCACAATTCCGCCAGCGACTATAGAAGTGCTCGGTGGGGATGCAGGAGATGATGAATTTTCATTAAATCCTGAATACCCCGCTCTTCCACCTTGTGCTGTGATCGTTTTCGAATCTAAAGTGACTGTCGTATCAGAGCCGCTATTTCCCATGGATCCATTTGTGTTCGGACACGATGAAGATGCAGCTCCTCCATTACCAATTGTATAGTTGATAAAGTTTACGTTGGAAGATGGATTTGAAATTTGAATAACGGCTTTAACATAGGTACCGCCGTTTCCTCCTCCGCCTCCTCCTCCAAAGTAAGTAGCCGCAGTTGCTCCGCTCGATCCACCGCCGCCTCCTCCACCTATAACTTCGACTATAACGGAACTAACTCCTACCGGGATTAAGAAGGAACTGCTTCCCGGCGTATCGAATATTTTCATTCGCAGTCCTTGAGAAGGCAGTGTAGCTGGATCAACCCAACTTGCATTTCCAGTGGCATCTGATTTAAGCAACTTTCCTTCTGCTGGCGCTCCTCCAGTAACTTGTAAATTCGTAGTGACAATCTTTCCACTCACTTCCAACGCGTTTGAAGGTTGAATGCCTGTATTGATACCTACAAACCCATTATTTGCAATTTTGAAGTAAGCGGCACCATTGTTCGACGAGATTTTAAGACCACTAGAATCATGCGTGAGCAAGTTAAAACCACCACCCGACACAAATTTTAAATCTGCCTGAGTGCTTCCTTGGATTAGCATTCTAGTCGTTGACGCTGAAGTTAGGCTAAATAAATAACTTGGATTCGCAGCTGCTCCAATTCCCACATTTCCATTTGTATCTATTTCCATTCTTTGGGAAGGAGTAGCTCCAGTCCAAAGCGAAATTGCGCTATTCGACTTTAGGTATAGATCAGCAGTCGCGCCGAGTGTGACAACTCCTGTGTTCATCCCATTGCTTAAATCCCCCGCCGGTCGCCAAGACAAAACTCCTAGGGCTGTTGTACCTAAAAACATTCCTCCATTAATGCCGCTGGCATTAATTTTTCCATACGAGATTCCACCATCAGGAATCTTCGCATTAGTTACAGAGTTATCTGCCAATTCGCTTGTATCTACTTGCCCAGGTCCAATGTCCGCGGCAGTAATAGTTGCATCTTGAATTTGCGCACTCGACACCGCATTATTCGCTAATTCGGCGTTTCCCACCGCTCCAGCGGTGATAGTCGCTGCACTGCTGGTTCCACCAAGTGCTCCGCCAAGCGTAACCGCTCCCACACTAGGACTTGATACTCCCCAAGTTAGTGAGTTCGCGTCAAACGTCAGCAGACTGTTGTTTGCAGGGGGAACTCCACCCGGAAGCACAATGGGATACCCACCCAGTTTTTTCGTATCCATCGCCATTCCCGCTACATGCGCGCTGGGAACTGACGAAATTGGAATATCCGTAAAAGTTGCAGGACTTGAATTTGGAATAGTGACTTCGATATCAACAAGGACGTTGAGAGGTCCTGCTACTGAGACAGGGCCATGAAACAATCCATTTGTAACAGTTTCTAAAATGACAGAAAAAATTCCTGCGTTCACTGCAACATTGGCTTGGCTTTCGTCGAAAGGAGGGCATATCGCAGGCGTTTCGCAATTTGTTCTGCGGATGCTAAATTTCATTGGATAGCTTCCATCGGCCAACCCATTCAGATATCCTTGAAACGCAAAGCCTCCGGGAATTTTTGATTCTGAAGTCGGCGCTGCGTTGAGTTGATGATTAGAAAAAATGAAAATCAATAAAAAGAAAATTTTTCCTAAAACTTTTTCAAAATGTTTTCCAAATTCACTCATAATCATTCTCCTAAAATCGCTTCGCCAAGACCGGTTTTTAATTCGTAAGTTCCTTCTTCAGCCATTTTTGGAGCTGGCATGATGATAGGAACAGATGTGACAAATCGAAGAGTGACACCATTGCTTGTTCTTGGTGTGCGAATTGCACTGCTTGAAGGTGAAATATATTCTGTATTCATCGTTCGTAAATTTCCCTCGGTGCATTGGGCAAGTGCTCCACTTGCATTGGGAATATTTTCTCGCAAGAGTGGGGCGCCAAAACCAAACGCTGAAGTAAACGGCGTGGGAACATAAGCGATAGGATTGAGAGTGACGATATTGTCGCCTTCCAAAATTGTGGCTTGTGCTTCGTAAAATAAAACCATCGGTTTTTTCATCACAGCACCGTTTAATTTGGCCTCTACGCGAAAAGAGCGGCTAGCATTTGATTGAGGAATATAATCAAAAAAGAAATCGCCACATATAGCCGTGCCATCAGCGGCACTAATTCCCAATGGAGATTCAAAACCTATCAATTGCAAAGTTCGATTTGGCCCTACGGTGACAACAATTTCTGCGTCTTGACCGTAGGAGTACGCTTTTGATGAAGTTGTCCCGAATCCTGCAGCAGGCCCACATCCCGCAGGGTCGGGGCCAACTCGTTCAACACCTGGTCCTGTTGCGTGCAAAATGTAGCAAAGATTTTTGGGGAGCTTAAGTGTCGTTGATGGAGGATCAGCTTGCGCTTTAAGTGACGAACTGCGATTTAACTGAATCTGCACTCGGCCATTACCCGAGCCCGCGGTATTTTTGTTGCCGCAGTTTTGCAAAAGCAAAAAACTGAACAATACAAAATAACTCAAAAAACTCCGTGAATAATCTTTAAAACAAACGCGCAACATACCTTATAGTATGTCGGAATTTTGGCGGCATTAGTTGAATGGTAGATTGAGTTAATTCTTAGATTCTTAACTCGAACTTAACATTGCAGATAAAACAACACCCAATTCCGCGCTTTATCTGAGCGAAGAATTGGGTGTCGAAACTGGAGGCTTTTAGGAGGCTCCGTTAATTCAAATCTTTATTTAGGTTCCTTCGAAATCTTACTGTCGCCACGAGCAAAAATAGAAGTCACGTATTCCAAAACATCAGTTGCGGATTGATCGTCGTATCCAAAGTTTTTAATCAAACGTGCTTTAACGATCTCAATTTTTTCTTGAGTTGCTTTATCGGCAACGTTGGAAACTCGAGTGGTGAGCTTGATGAAATCCTTTTGATCTTCAAAAAGTTTTAACTCAAGAGCTTTATACAGCCGTTCATTGGATTTGTAATCAAATGATTTTCCTTCTAACGCCATTGCACCAATAGAATTCATGATCAAGCGGCGGAAGTCTTCTTTTTGAATATCCGAGATTCCAATTTTTTCTTCAATCGAACGCATCAAGCGCTCATCGGGTTCCTCGTATTGACCGGTATAACGGTTTTTGACTTTTTCTTTTTGCGTAAACGCTTTGATGTTGTCGATGTAGTTTGCGCACAAACGAGAAATCGCATCTTCATCGGCCGAGATCGCACGTTGAACCTCGTTCTTGACGATGTCTTCGTACTCTTGCTTCACAACCGAAAGCAACTCGCGGTAATATTTTTTACGTTCTTCGTTGTTAATCAACGAGTGATTTCGCAAACCGCTTTCAAGTTCATTGAGCACCATAAAGGGATTCAACGAACCAACAGGTTGGCCATCATGCACGAGAGCATTGGAAATTTTGTCTTGAATGTAGCGAGGCGAAATTCCTTCCATCCCTTCGCGAAGAGTTTCTTTGCGAAGCTCTTTCACGTTGTCTTCGGTATAACCAGGGAGCATTTTTCCGTCGTACAATTTTAATTTTTGCATGACCGACAATTGAGCTTTTTTAGGAGCTTCCAAACGAGTCAAAACGGCCCACATCGCAGCCATTTCGAGAGTGTGAGGGGCAACGTGTACACCCCGAACGCGTTCCTGAGAAAATGCTTTCTTGTAAATGCGAGTTTCAAACTTCCACCGTGTGATGTAGGGAATGTCGACTTTTACAGTACGATCGCGGAGCGCTTCCATAAATTCGTTGTTTTGAAGTTTTTTGTATTCAGGTTCGTTGGTGTGCCCAATGATAACTTCGTCAATGTCAGTTTGTGCGAACTTTTTGGGTTTAATTTTGTGTTCTTGCGAAGCTCCTAGCAAATCATACAAAAACGCCACATCAAGTTTAAGCATTTCCACGAACTCGACCATGCCGCGATTGGCGATGTTAAACTCACCATCAAAATTAAATGCGCGAGGGTCGGAATCTGATCCGAAAATTGCAATGCGCCGATAATTGATGTCACCGGTCAATTCGGTTGCATCTTGATTTTTTTCGTCACGCGGTTGGAAGGTTCCAATACCAATGCGATCTTTTTCGGAAAAAGTGAGTCTGCGAACTTTGACATGGTCCATGATCTTGGTCCAGTCTCCGTTGTAGTGCTTCATCAGTTCGTTGTACATGTAACGAGAAGAAGGATTTAAATCACCAGTGATATTAACTCGGTAGTCGGATTTTTTACCTTTTGAGAGTTCTTCAATAAATTTCGCGCGCAACACATCGGGAACAAGTTTTAAAGGATCTTCGTTCATGGGGTCGGGCATTTCGTCGATACCAAGATCTTTGAATTGGCGGAAAACAGGGATGTCTTTATTTTCGGGATTGACCCACGAAAAAGTAAAGAGACGGCCAAAATCGGTTTTAGAATAATTTTCGAGTCCCTTTTTCAGCATTCGTACGATGGTGGACTTCGAACTTCCCACAGGGCCGTGAAGCAAAATTACTCGCTTTTCAGCACCATAGCCTTTAGCAGCTGAATGAAAAATATTCATCAGTTTCATGAGCGAAATCTCGAGTCCGAAAACCGCATCGGTGCCGTTTTCAAGAGGATCGTCGAAGAAATTGTAATGCACAATTTTCTTTTTAAAGTCGATGCTCTCTTCACTGCCGTACGAGAGAACCATGTCATACATGCGTTGATAGGCATTGCGTGTGACTTCTGGACTTTCGGACACTATATCGAGATAGTCTTGAAACGAACCCACCCAGGTGGATTTTTTAAAATCTTCCAAAACTTTTTGTTGAGACTTCATGAATGTTTTTACATCGACGTTTGCCATGAGGTGATTATGACAGATAGGGCGACAAATATATGCGCCGAAATTTTGACATTTAAAATTTGAGGTCCCACTAGGGAAGCACGATGTTAAGGTTTAGACTTCAAAGCAATGAAAAAGATCGAAGGGTTTGGCAGTTTACTTTTGGGAATATTGTTAGGACTTGGAAATATTTCGTTAGCGCAGGCAAAAAATCTTGAAGTTCGAGTTAACGTAAAAGAAGCCTCTATACGTGAGGCCCCTAACGGCACAGCGAAGGTTGTGTTAAAAGTCGCGAGCGGCAAAATTCTAGCTATTGACGGAGTTCGAAAAAATGGATTTTTCAAACTCAAAACAAAATCCGGAAAAGAACTTTGGATTTCGGACCGCGAGGCAAAATTAAAAGAAGCTTCGAAGGAAGAAGTGGATGCGGCAAAAGACCTCGTCGAGGGAAGTGATAGCGACGATGGCCAGGACGGCAAAGAAGCTGACGACGACACCAAAAAATCCGGCAAAAAAATCACATTCGATTTGGGTCTATCCTCTGGAGCAAGCAATGGTTCTGGCTACTTGGAATTAAATCTTGGAGTAAATTATTATCTGAAGCCTTGGTTGATTTTTCGTAATGCCCCATTTTATCGGCGAGCAGTAGGCGAAAGCAAAATTTTTGGCCTCGATTCCTCACTCAATGGCGTGACCAGCCTAGAGCTTGGCAAAGTGGCCGGCGTGAACTTTCTGGCTGGAGGCGGGTACCGTTTTCGAAATGTTGGAACTTCCGCCCCCTTTTTGGAAGGGGCAGTCGGGGTAAATCTCGCGGGTTTTGGAATTCAGCTGGGGATTAAACAAATCTATAATTCAATGATCGACGAAGCTTCGGATAACGAAACACAATTTATCGTTCAAGCTGGTGGTGGGGCCTCTTTTTAAGGGGCCGCC
>Ga0247843_1003304_pt1 | contig 26846 bp, 26 predicted proteins | sample LaCruzMarch2017__FD_192420 | JGI IMG/M metagenome (GOLD analysis project Ga0247843, IMG submission 192420) | Freshwater microbial communities from meromictic Lake La Cruz, Castile-La Mancha, Spain - LaCruzMarch2017_8m | ecosystem: Environmental > Aquatic > Freshwater > Lake | place: Spain... | reverse complement strand
GTGCGCTCTTCTCCTCAATGACTTCAGCTCCAAGAGCAGTTAGCTCATTTTTTAAGGCGCTCAAACGATCCGTTTCATGGAGTCTTAAATGGCCAATACCGCGTAGGTGCGAGGGAGAGTTTGCAAAGCACGCTAGGGCTGCAATTACTGGAGTTAGTTCGCCAACATCGCCAAGATCAATATCAATTCCTCTTATCTGGCCACTTGATTTAACTCTTAGTCCTTGATCTACAAAGTCGATTGCTCCGCCCATTTCTGAAAATATCTGCCTTAACTGATCTCCTGGTTGGGTAGTTTTTCTCGGCCAATCTTTAATAACAACTTCGCCGCCACATACTAAAGGCGCTGCCATAAAGATAGCAGCATTAGAGAGATCTGGCTCAATTACTAAATCAACGCCAGACAATTGCGCTGGCTTAACGCTCCATTGATTCGCAATAGAGGTATCAACAACTGCTCCATATTGGGCGAGCATTGAGATAGTCATCTCGATGTGAGGCTTTGAAGGAAGGTTCTTACCAACATTTTTAATCTTAAGTCCCTGCTTCATTAAAGGTGCAACTAATAAGAGCGAGGAGAGAAATTGACTTGAAGCGCTGGCATCTATTTCAACCTCTCCACCATTTATATAGCCGGCGCCATTTATAACCAGGGGCAAGCTATATCGACCTTGATGTTCAATACTTACTCCAAGACTTTCGAGCGCCTTGATAACAGGACCAAGTGGGCGCTGGTGGGAACGCGGATCTCCATCAAAGGAGATCAATCCCTTAGCAAGTGATGCAAGAGGGGGAAGAAATCTCATTACAGTTCCGGCATTTCCAACATCAATTCCTGCAGGTCCCATCAAGGGCGATGGAGTAATTTTCCAAAGGTCTTCCTCAATCTCAATTTTTACACCAAGGCTAGATAGCGCCTTGATCATTAGATCTGTATCTCTTGAACGCAAGCCTCTTCTTAAAGTTGAAGGCGATGAGGCAAGTGCGCTTAAAACCAGGGCTCGATTTGTAACAGATTTTGACCCTGGAATATTTATGGCGCCCGAGATTGGCTTTGATGCCCTAAAGGGTGCGCTCCACATACTTGAAAGTCTAGTTCATCGCCTTAAGTATTAGATTAGGAGTATGTGCGGAAGATATGCCCTATCGGCGATGATCAGCGATATTGCTGAAGAGTTCTCCACCAATAGCGCTCCAGAACTCAGTCTTCCTGCCGATTGGAATATTAAGCCAACCAATGATGTCTACATCATTAAGAATCAAGCAATTGAAATTGCCTCTTGGGGGATGATTGCGCACTGGTCTAAGAGTGATGATGAAGCAGCAAAGTCTCAATCAAGTGCTATCAATGCAAGATCTGAAAGTGTTCATGAGAAGCCAACTTTTAAAAGCGCCTTTAGAAGTAATCGCTGCTTACTTCCGGCAACTGGTTACTATGAGTGGGCAAGTGAGCTTGGAAAATATAAGACTAAGCAACCGATATATATTTCAAGAGATGATAATAAATTGCTAGCCTTTACTGGAATCTTTCAAAGTTGGACCTCTCCTTCCGGAAGAGTAATTCAATCTGTTTCAATCATTACTAGGCAGGCTGTCGGTCAATTAGCGCTAGTTCACAGCAGGATGCCAGTATTTCTCCCAAGGCAGAGATGGCAAGATTGGATGAATCCCAAGTTAAATGATGTTGAGAAGATTAGATCTCTTATGGATATTTCCAATCCCGATGCAAATCTTCGCTTCCATCCAGTATCAAGTGCGATTAACTCAATAGCTGGAAGCGGGCCTGGGCTTATTGAGCCAATTGAATTGGGAGAGCCTGAGACCCTGTTTTAGGCAGGGAATAAAGCTCTGGATATGCGGGTTAGGCTGCTATGGCGATAACCTTAGATTTAATGCCAACCGAAATTTCAAATCAAGGCTCCAGGGATGCTGGAGGGTTAGTTCGCGTTGATCGCGAGAAGGAAAGTGCTGAGCAGAGGCGAAAGAGATTCGAAGCTGATGCGCTGCAATATATGAATCAGCTCTATTCGGCAGCACTTCGATATACCAAGAATCCAGCAGATGCCCAAGATTTAGTTCAAGATACTTATGCCAAAGCCTTTGTTTCTTTCCATCAATTTGAGCCAGGGACTAATTTAAAAGCTTGGCTTTATCGAATATTAACTACAACTTTTATCAATACTTATCGAAAAGACCAGAGAAGACCTCAACTATCAGATCAAGAGTTAGAGGATTGGCAGATAGCTGATGCTTCATCTCATACTAGTGATCAGGGAAAGTCAGCAGAGGATGTTGCTTTAGAAAACCTGCCTGATAGCGATATCAAACGTGCGCTTGCTGAAATTCCTGAGGAGTTTCGTATTGCTGTGTACTTAGCAGATGTAGAGGGATTTTCTTATAAAGAGATTGCAGAGATTGTTGGCGTGCCAACCGGAACTGTTATGTCAAGACTTCATAGAGGGCGCAAGCAACTACGAGAGAAATTAACTGATTACGCCCGTGAACTTGGATATACCAAGGGAGGCAAGAAATGAGCATCCCGTGTGCTAAGTGTTGTGAGAATTTAGTTCTATTCATAGATAACGAAATAGATGATTCTGCTACTTTTAATGAAATTGCCTTTCACTTGCAAGATTGCCAAGGATGTCGCGGCGAGATGGAGAGCCAGAGAGCAGCTCTTAATCTGATTCAATCTCTTTTATCTAGATCATGTTGTGAGAGCGCCCCTTCGAGCCTCCAAGAACAGATTGCGCTCCGCCTTGCCCAGCTTGCAAACCAAGAGATGATTACCTCTTCTCAGAGCGAGATTATTACCCAGTATCGCCGAACTGAAATCACAATTGATGGCCAAACTTCAATCGAGATTGAAACTTCTCACGAAATCAGGCGCGACTTTCCCTTTTAGTTAACCCCGTCCTGCTAGGTTAATTTCTATGCAAGCAGAGTTAATTCTTGGAGCTGTTGGTATATCCCAGATGGTGGTCAGGCCTGGAGATACCGCACTTGCTCATGGCAGTGGAGATATGCCAATACTTTCATCAAGTTTTCTAATCACCTTGATGGAAAGTGCTTGCAATTCAGCTATTGCTGAGTTTTTAGAAAATGGTGAGACTACAACGCTTACTGATATGGAGCTTGAAATACATGATGCTCTAGGTATTGGCAGTGAGATTCAAGGCTCTGCAACATGTGTTAGCTATGAAGAGGGAATTCTTACCTTTGCCTGCGAGATTCATGATGGATCTCGGTTGATTGCGGCATCAGTAATGCGCCGCGCACTTGTTGAGAGAGTAACTTTTCTAGCTAGAACTGCAGCGCTCTCACTAATCTCTGAGGGCAAGTAGTAGTAAAACTAGCTTGCAAACACCTCTGCAAGAAGCGCTTTCTGTTCCTGCTCATGCATATAGATACTTCCGGAAGCAGGACTTGCAGCAGATTTTCTAGTAACTCTATTTAGCTTTCTTGCCCCAAGTGCCTCTTGAAGATTACTTGAGATAAATGGCCATGGACCTTGATTTGCTGGCTCATCCTGAACCCAGACTAACTTCGCATTAGGCGCCTTTGAAAGCTCTACCAATATTTGATCGATAGCAAGTGGATAGAGCTGCTCTAGCCTTACTATCGCTATCGAGTTATCTGAGCGTTTTGCTCGCTCTGCTAATAACTCCCAATAAATCTTTCCGCTGCAGAGAACTATCTTTGAAGCGCTATTGATTGCGGGATCACTGAGAACTGGAGTAAATGTTCCAGAGGTGAAATCTGTGAGCTGGGCAGCGGCAGCCTTTAGTCGAAGCATTGATTTAGGTTCGAAGACAATTAATGGCCTTCTGGCAGGGTTTTTCACATGCCAGCGCAATAGATGGAAATAAGAAGCAGCAGAACTTGGCTGGGCAATGGTCATGTTATTTTCAGCTGCCAGGGTCAAGAAACGCTCAATTCGTCCCGATGAGTGATCAGGGCCTTGTCCTTCATAGCCATGAGGAAGAAGCATTACTAGCGATGATCTCTCGCCCCACTTTTGTAGTGATGAGGAGATAAATTCATCAATAATTGTTTGTGCACCATTGGCAAAATCACCAAATTGAGCTTCCCAAAGAACTAGAGCATCTTCACGCTCTAGTGAGTATCCATATTCAAATCCAAGGGCGGCATACTCTGAGAGTAATGAATCAATGACAAATAGATGAGTACTTCCACTAATTAGCTCGCGAAGCGGAATCCACTCTGATCCGTTTTCATAATCACGAATTACTGCATGGCGATTAGAGAAAGTTCCACGACCAACATCTTGACCCGCAAGTCTTACCGTATGTCCCTCTAGTAATAGAGAGCCAAGGGCAAGCATCTCACCGCCTGACCAATCAATAGTTCCATCATCAAGCATTGTGACGCGTCGTTGTAGCTGTGGAGCAAGCTTTGGATGTACTTTAAATCCTTGTGGTGTTGCTACTTGAGTGGCAGCAATATTTCTAGCTATCTCTTCACTAATTGCAGTATTTGCCTTAAGCGGATCTAACTCTTCTAGTTTATTGAATGCAGGTTTTTCTGGAAGTTTGTCATGAACCATATTAAAGATTGCTTCTAGTTGACCCTGGAATTCTTTTGCAATTTCATCGGACTCTTCTTGGGTGATATCGCCACGTCCAACTAGGGCTTCGGCATAGAGAACACGAGTTGAGCGCTTGGCATCAATTAATTTATACATTCTTGGTTGTGTAAAGCTTGGTTCATCACCCTCATTATGTCCGCGCCGTCGATAGCAGACCATGTCGATGATGACATCTTTATTGAAGCTCTGGCGATATTCAAAGGCAACCCTTGCGACTCTTACACATGCCTCAGGATCATCGCCATTGACATGAAATACCGGAGCTTGAATCATCTTGGCAATATCGGTGCAATAGCGAGAGGTGCGAGCAGAATCTGGTGAGGTAGTAAAGCCCACCTGATTATTAATGACTACATGGATAGTTCCTCCGGTGCGATAGCCGCGAAGTTGCGACATATTTAGCGTCTCTGAGACCACGCCCTGGCCAGCAAATGCGGCATCTCCATGAATTAATACTGGAAGAACGCTATAGATATCTCTTACATTCTTCTTATCTTGCTTGGCCCTAACAATTCCTTCAAGAACAGGGTTTACTGCCTCAAGATGTGATGGATTTGCTGCAAGATATATCTTGGTTTGATCGCCAGATTCAGTTATGAAGTCCCCATATGTTCCAAGGTGATACTTCACATCTCCTGAGCCCTGAACCTCATTTTCTTGATAGTGGCCTTCAAATTCTTGGAAGATCTGTCCATAATTCTTTCCAGCGACATTAGCTAAGACATTTAACCTTCCGCGGTGCGGCATTCCAATGCAGACCTCATCTAATTTTGCTTTTGCGGCAAATCTCGCAATTGCATCAAGAATTGGAATAACTGATTCGCCGCCCTCCAGTGAGAAGCGCTTTTGTCCCACAAACTTTGTGTGAAGAAATGTTTCAAAAGCTTCTGCAGAATTTAACTTGCGAAGTATTCTTAGCTGCTCCTCCCTTGGAAAGAATGGAGAGCCAACTTCAACTTGGCTCTGAATCCACTTGCGCTCCTCTGGCGAGTCGATATACATATACTCAATGCCAATTGATCTGCAGTAAGAGTCGCGCAAGATTCCTAGGATATTTCGCATTTTTGCATAAGGGCGACCGCTAAAACCGCCAGTTGCAATTTCTCTATCAAGATCCCAGAGCGTTAGGCCATGGGTAATTACATCAAGGTCAGGATGGCTGCGTTGTTTGTATTCCAGTGGATCTGTATCAGCCATTAAGTGGCCGCTAGTGCGGTAGGCCTGAATCAACTGCTGCAGACGTGCTGCTTTATTTAACTGCTCTTTGCCCTCTGGAATGTCGTTATGCCAAGTAATTGGAACATAAGGGATTCGAAGAGCAGCAAATATCTCTTCATAGAAATTATCTGCCCCTAATAAAATCTCATGGATCTTCTTTAAGAAGTCGCCAGATTGCGCTCCTTGAATAATGCGATGGTCATAGGTGGAGGTCAGAGTAATTACTTTAGAGATTGCAAGGTTTGCAATAGTTTCCTCACTTGCGCCTTGAAACTCTGCTGGATAATCCATCGCTCCCACGCCAAGAATCAAGCCCTGTCCTGTTACTAGCCTAGGCACAGAGTGAACTGTTCCAAGAGTGCCAGGATTTGTTAGCGAAACTGTTGTGCCACTGAAATCTTCCACACTTAGCGCTCCAGAGCGAGCTTTCTTAACTAGCGCTTCATAAGAGGCCCAGAAGTTTCCAAAATCAAGGCCTTCACATCCCTTAATGGATGGCACAAGTAATTGGCGAGATCCATCTTCTTTGGTTAAATCAATAGCAATCCCAAGATTGATGTGATCGGGATATCCAATAGCTGGTTTTCCATCGAGCTCAGTAAAGAAGGTATTCATCTCTGGATTTTCGCGAAGCGCCTTGATCATGGCATAGCCAATTAGGTGGGTGAATGAAACCTTTCCACCTCTGGCTCGCTTTAAATGATTATTAATTACGGTGCGATTATCAATCATTAATTTTGCAGGAATTGCTCTAACACTTGTTGCAGTTGGAACTGTTAGCGAAGCCTCCATACTTGTAACAACTCGTGCAGATACTCCTCTAAGTGGTTCAACTCTTGCAGCAGTTGGGGTTGCAACTTGTGGAGCAGATTTTTTAACTACCTCTGCTGGCGTTGGAATTGGAGCAGGATTTGCTCGAACAACTTCTTGAATAGGTTGTGGCGTATTTTTAATCTCTTGAGCAGGGGCTTCTTTAGCCTGTTGGCGTTTTGGAATTGGTGGGGTGGCGGCTTTTGCTACTGAGTTTGCTGCGCCATTTGTTGCTGGCTTATATCCGGAGAAGAACTCTTGCCAATTGGCTTCAACTGAATTTGGATCGGCTAGGTAGCGCTCATACATCTCATCGACGAGCCATTCATTAGAGCCGAATGAGCCGCCAAATTTATTCTCAGGAGTCATGCCTGCCACAGAAAGTAAGCCTATCTTTGTTGCGCTCTGCCTTCCTACCGCCAAGTGGCGTTATTGGCCACACTTTGGCGATGCAAAAAGCTCTGCTCTAGGGCAGGCTTACGAAATGGCGTTGGCATTTGTTACTGGGGCAAGCAGGGGGCTGGGCTATGAGGTAGCAAAGGCTCTAAAAGCTCGAGGCGATCAAGTAATAGGTATAAGTAAAGATCGCCAGCGGGCCGAGGCGGCATCAAGTGAGCTCGGGATTGCCTTTGAGTTAATGGATTGCCAGCAGATTTCTCAAGTTAGAAGCGTTAGCGGGGAACTGCTCTCAAAGTATGGAACTCCAGAGATTCTAGTTCTTGCCCATGGGGTAATGAGTGAGAAGATGGCAAAGACGCTTAAGACCAATGATCAAGAGTGGGCAAGAGTTTTGGATATCAATCTCAACTCAGTCTTTACTTTAGTAAATTCCATAGCGGCCCCAATGGCTGAGGCAAGAAATGGACGAGTAGTAATTTTCTCTGCCTGTCTTGGAAGAATGAGCGGTCCTGGAAATGCAGGTGGACTTGCTCCTTATCGCATTTCAAAGGCTGGAGTAAATGCGCTAGTAAGAAATCTTGCTCATGAAACTAATCATGGCGCTAGAGGATTTTTAGTTGATGCAATATGTCCTAACCATAGTAGAACTGATATGGGCGGGGCTGATGCGCCAAGAAGCGCTGCCGAGGGAGCGGCAACTGCAATCTGGCTTGCGACTAGAACATTTAACCCTGGAGATCAGACTGGATTACTTTGGGAGGATCAAGAAGTAGTGCCTTGGTGAGGGATCGCAGCTAGTGCGGCAAGTAGCGTAACTAGAGCAAAGCTTCCAAGACCAATTCCTAGCAAATCTCTCTCGCCATCAATCATGTAATAAGCAACACCGATGGCTATTAAATTAGCAAGAACAGTTGGGGCGCGGGCGAAGTTTCGCTTTGCGATAAATCCTTTGCCAGCAAAGAAGAGCCCAGTGCTGGCAATGCTTAAGAAAACAATCTCTGCCAAAATGGCATCGAGCTCTTCGACCTTACTTGTAGCAGTTCTTATCGCAAGGTAGCTGGCAAGGCCAGCAAGAAATAGCGCTTCAAGGCGCACCAGAGTTGCAGCTATTAGATAGACCTTCGAGCCAAAGAGCTTCATATATGGCCTTAAGAATAGGGGATGAGGCAGCTCTAGTTATTATCAAAAAAACTAGTAAGGCTTAGCTAATTATGACCTCCTTTGATAGCAGCTCATTTGATCCTCTTACCGGCCTTATGACCCCGGTCTATTTCTATGAATCCTTGTCTCGCCTAAGGTCCTGGGCGCAGAGAAGTGATAACCCCGTGACCTTAATTGCTATTAATCTAAAAGGTCTAAGTGATGATCAATTGCTGGAAGTAGCAAGAGATTTAAATAGCGAACTTAGGGGCGGGGATTTACTTGCCCGAATGACTCCAACAAGATTCTTACTCGCACTCGTCGCAGATCAACTAGGAGCAAGGCAATTTTTATTTCGAATCACCAACAAGATAAAAGCAGCTAGTAATTATCAGCTAATTGAGCTCTCTCCAAGTAAAGATCTACCAGAGGCGCTTAGTGAAATAGATATTTGAGATATTACTTATCTGAAACAAATATTGCTGAACGGTAATAAGCAAGCTCTGCAATGGAATCTTGAATATCACCTAGGGCTCTATGGTTGCCTGATTTCTTTGGAGCTTGGAAATAAGCTTTTGGATACCATCTCTTTGCTAGCTCCTTTATTGATGAGACATCAATAGTTCTATAGTGGAGAAAGCCATTTAGTAGCGGCATATCCCTAGCAATAAAGTTTCTATCCATCCCAACCGAATTACCAGCCAGGGGAGACTTTCCCACTGCTGTGTATTGCTTCAAATACTCAAGGATCTTTTCCTCAGCTATTGAGAGGCTAACTCCATTTGCCACCTTTTCTATTAATCCAGATTCACTATGCATTCTCTTTACTTCATCGCTCATCGAAGCTAGCTTCTCTGGAGTCGTTGCGATAACTAGATCGATCCCATCTCCAAGCAGATTTAGCTCGCTATCGGTAACTAATACGGCAATTTCAATCAGGGCATCTGAGGCTAGATTCAGCCCAGTCATCTCACAATCAATCCAAATCAAGGCAGGGTTCTCTTGGGCCACGCAGGCACGATACCCCCAACTTCTAGGTCAGAGTTCACCTGCCGTTCACCTAGCACCCATTGGCTATTTACCCATAGAGGGTCAGATTCCCCCATGCCGGAGCCCTTCGGCATCAAAAATTTATTGAAAGGTTCTTTAATGTTTTCAAAGAAGCGAATCCTCGCGGTGTTCTCGGCTACAGGACTTGCACTCTCATTGCTGAGTGCTCCAGCCCTTGCGAGCACACCTGAAGGCCCGGTTACAAATCTCGGTGCATGTAAATCAAGAAACAAAGTTGATTACGATGCAAAAGGCGTGGAATACAAGTGCTCAATTGCTGGCGGCGGATTAAAATGGAAGAAGACTGGTGGCAAAAAAGGTGCTTCAGCTTCCACGTCAGGTGGGTCAACAATTGATACTAAGCGGTTTGCTAATGTCTCTGGCACAATCGCAATTGATGGTTCAAGCACAGTTGCACCTCTTACTGGTGTAGCAGCTGAAGCATTTCAAAAAATCTCTCAGACACAGATCACAGTTGGTATTTCAGGAACTGGCGGCGGACAGACTCGTTTCTGTAAAGGCGAACTAGATATGGCTAATGCGTCAGCAGCATATTCAGAAACCCAACGTAAGCAATGTGCAGATGCTGGGATTACATTTACCGAACTACGTCTAGCAACAGATGCCCTTTCAGTTGTTGTTAACCCGAAGAACACTTGGGCAAAATGTCTAACAGTTGCAGAGCTAAAGAAAGTTTGGGAGCCAGGAAGTAAGGTCAATTACTGGAACCAAGTTCGTGCCGATTTCCCAAGAGTTAAGATGCCGCTATTTGGCGCCGGAACTGACTCTGGAACATTTGAGTACTTCACAGAGCAGGTCAATGGAAAGCCTGCAAAGCGTTCACGCGTTGACTACACCCCAACAGAAGATGACAACGTCACTGTAAATGGTGTTAAGCGCTCAACAGGCGCAATGGGTTACTACGGATTCTCTTACTACAAAGAGAACACCGACATCAATAAGGCAATTGCTATTGACGGAGGTAAGGGATGCTCGGAGCCATCACTAGAAAACGTATTAAATGGCTCATACACTCCACTTGCTCGACCACTATTTATCTATGTAAATAATGCGAAGGCAAAGAGCAATAAGGCGATCATTCCCTTCCTTGAGTTCTACGCAGCAGATCTAAAGAACCTCTCCGAAAAGGCGAAGTTCCTTCCTCTAACTGCCGATCAGACCAAGAAGTTGGAAGCCGATCTTGCAGCTTTAAAGAAACTTTCCAACTAAGGTAAGGTTTTTGGTAGCAAAAAGCTGTAACTAGTTATACCGAAGAGGGGTAGAGGATGAGCACCACAGCACGGAGCGGTAGCGCCGTGATTTCGCTGGCTCCCTCTACCCACCTTCGCAGAAGAAATCTAATTCAATCAGTAATAATTAAATTTATGGCCTCAGCCACTTTAATCTCTGTGCTGGTAACCGTTGGAATTGTTCTCTCTCTTCTGCCCACCACTTTTAGACTTCTTGGAGAAATAACTACTCAAGTATTTGGAACCGTCTGGGCTCCTCTATTTACCCCTTCGCAATACGGCATGGCCCCGTTATTTACTGGAACTTTCATCATCGTTTTGATTGCGATGGTTATTGCAATTCCTATCGGACTTGCTGCAGCGATATTTCTAAGTGATTATGCAACTTTTAATCTTCGCCGTATCGTTAAACCAATTCTTGAGATCTTGGCTGGAATCCCTACAGTGGTTCTAGGTCTCTTTGGCCTCTATGTTGTAAACCCGGAACTTGTGGAGAAATATTGGCCAATTGGTGAGCCACTGGCATACACCGCCGTTGGTGCTGGGTTAATGACCGGCATTTTGATTATTCCAATTATTGCCTCAGTTGCTGATGATGCGCTCTCATCTGTGCCGAGAGCAATGCGTGAGGCGGCCTATGCCCTAGGTGCAACTAGGCGAGAAGTTGCGACAAAAGTAGTTGTAAATGCTGGTCTTTCTGGAGTGGTAGCTGCGCTGATTTTGGCCTTTGCTAGAGCTTTTGGCGAGACCACCATTGCTCTAATGGTTGCTGGAAGTTATCCAAAGCTCTCTGCAAATCCAGGGGATCCAATGCAGACGATGGCATCATTTATTGGTTTTGCGGGAATTGGCGATGCGGAAGTTGGTTCATCTGCCTATAACACGATCTTCCTTGTTGGAACTGTCTTATTTACAGTTACTTTAATTCTCAATATCTTGGGAAATAGATTTATCTCAAGATTTAGAGAGGCCTATGAGTGATGGCAACTACTAGTACTTCACTTGAAAGTCGCGTATCAATTGATCGCCGAATAAAAGATTTTACTTTTACTACTTTTCTCTCCATTAGCATCGTAGCCTCACTTGCTTTTATTTTTTATATCATCTATCGCCTCTATAACAATGCTGGATACTTACTCTCTTGGGATTTAGTTAGATTCTTTCCTTCCTATGACATTGATACTGCAGGTTTTCAATCATCAATTATGGGAAGTATCTGGGTGGTGGGATTTGCCACCCTCTTTGCAGTTCCTGTTGGAGTAATGACCGCTCTCTATTTAGAGGAGTTCGCTGGAAAGCGGAATCGCTTTACGGCGCTCATTGAATTAAATATTCAAAACCTGGCAGGTGTTCCAGCGGTAGTCTTTGGGCTAATCGGACTTGCCTTTATTGCTCGCGGCCCACTTAGCTGGGGCTTTACCGTGGGATCTGCTGCAATCGTTCTTGGAATGTTGATCCTTCCAGTGATCATTATTATTACTCGCGAGGCCATTAGAGCCGTTCCTCCCTCATATAAAGAGGGTGCGCTAGCACTCGGCTCCACACATTGGCAGGCTGTTAACAAGTTAGTTATTCCATCTGCTATCCCTGGAACTGCAACTGGATCGATTCTTGCGGTATCAAGGGCGATGGGTGAGTCAGCCCCGCTACTGCTTCTAGGCGCCCTTTCATTTGTAACCTTCAATCCAACTGGCCTTGATAGTGGTTTCACCATTCTGCCGCTTGCGATCTTTAAATACGCCTCAGATTCCAGAGAGGAATACCAAGTTCTAGCCTCCGCTGGAAGCTTGATTCTTCTAGCAATTCTCTTTGCGATGAATCTATCTGCCATCTTGCTCCGTGATTACACCTTGAGAAAGAGGAACGTTTAATGTCGATGATTTCAAATCAATCACAGGCAAGTAAAGTTGCCACATCAGAGCCAAAGAAAGGGTCAAACCCAATGAGCAGTTCAACCGCCAGTAGAACGCCAAGCGAGCCTTTGAAGTTCGTTGACCCGGTCTTCACTCTCAAAGATGTTGCAGTCTCATATGGCGACTTCATTGCAGTAAGTGATGTAAATATGCAGATTCCATCTCATGACATCACAGCCTTTATTGGTCCCTCTGGATGTGGCAAGTCAACGCTGCTTAGGACTTTGAATAGAACTAATGACCTTATCCCTGGCGCAAAAGTTCATGGCTCACTTTTCTACCATGATGCAGATCTCTATCACCCAAGTGCTAGCGCAGTTGAGGTTAGAAGGCGCATTGGTATGGTTTTCCAGAAGCCAAATCCATTTCCTAAGAGCATCTATGAAAATATCGCCTTTGGTCCAAAAGTAAATGGCAGACCAAAAAAGTCAGAGCTAGATGACATCGTGGAGAAATCTCTCAAGTCAGCAGCGCTCTGGGATGAAGTTAAAGATCGCTTAAATGAATCAGCCCTTGGCCTCTCAGGCGGTCAGCAGCAACGTCTCTGCATCGCTCGCTCGATTGCAGTTGAGCCAGAGGTTATCTTGATGGATGAGCCTTGCTCAGCTCTAGATCCAATTGCCACGCTGCGCATAGAAGAGCTAATGGCAGAGATTAAGAAGCAATACACCATTGTTATTGTCACTCACAATATGCAGCAGGCTGCTCGCGTAAGTTCATACACTGCCTTTTATGTAACTGAGGTTAATTTAACTTCAGATCGCCGCACTGGAAAGCTTGTGGAATTTAACGAAACAAAGAAGATTTTTAGTACCCCAGATGATGAGAGAACTGAGGCTTACGTAACCGGCAAGATGGGTTAACTCCTAAAAATAAATAATCCTGGGATTTCGAGGGTTCCTGGGATTTTTTATTGCCCAAAAACAATGCGCGCCCGGCAGGAATCGAACCTGCGACAACCCGCTTAGAAGGCGGGTGCTCTATCCGACTGAGCTACGGGCGCATTTAACGACCTAAGTCTATCTAGTGCCAAGTAATGCTCGGATAAACGATAAGGTTTCGCCTCGTGGCAGAGTTCATTTACACAATGAAGAAGGCGCGTAAAGCGCATGGCGATAAGGTCATTCTTGATGATGTGACTTTGATGTTTCTGCCTGGGGCAAAAATCGGAGTTCTTGGCCCAAATGGCGCTGGAAAATCAACGGTCTTGCAGATCATGGCAGGTCTGCAGCAACCATCAAATGGTGAGGCCTATTTAAGCCCTGGATATAGTGTGGGAATTTTGCTCCAAGAGCCGCCGCTTAGCGAAGATAAAAATGTTTTGGAAAATGTGCAAGAGGGAGTGGCAGAAACAATTGCCCTACTTGATCGCTTCAACAAAGTATCTGAGGAGATGGCGAGCCCTGATGCTGATTATGACAAGTTATTAGCAGAGATGGGAAGCTTGCAAGAAAAGCTAGATCATTTAAGTGCTTGGGATTTAGATTCACAGTTAGAGCAAGCAATGGACGCGCTTAGATGTCCGCCCCCTGATGCTGATGTCAAAGTTTTATCAGGCGGTGAGAGACGAAGAGTTGCGCTATGTAAGTTGCTATTGCAAAAGCCAGATCTGCTTCTACTTGATGAGCCAACAAACCATCTTGATGCAGAATCTGTGTTATGGCTTGAGCAATTTCTTTCAAAGTATGAAGGAACAGTTGTTGCAATCACCCATGATCGCTACTTCCTAGATAACGTGGCGCAATGGATCTTGGAGTTAGATCGTGGACGCGCCTATCCTTATGAAGGAAACTACTCGACATATCTTGAAACTAAAGCAGCAAGACTAAAAGTTGAGGGACAAAAGGATGCCAAGCGGGCAAAGCGATTGGCTGAGGAGCTTGATTGGGTTAGGCAGAATGCTAAAGGGCGCCAAGTTAAATCAAAGTCACGTCTTGCAAGATATGAAGAGATGGCGGCTGAGGCTGAGAAGGCTAGAAAGCTTGATTTTGAAGAGATTCAAATCCCTATGGGACCAAGGCTTGGAAATATTGTTGTTGATGTTGAAAACCTTTCAAAAGGTTTTGGTGATCGCCTCCTAATTGATGATCTTTCCTTCTCACTGCCACGAAATGGAATTGTCGGAGTTATTGGGCCAAATGGCGCTGGAAAAACCACGTTATTTAAGATGATCCTAGGACTTGAAACACCAGATTCAGGAAGTATTAAAGTCGGTGAGACGGTTAAGGTTTCATATGTTGATCAATCAAGATCAGGAATTGATCCAAAGAAATCACTCTGGGAAGTTGTCTCAGACGGCCTTGACTTTATGAAGGTTGGCGCAGTTGAGATGCCGAGTAGAGCATATGTCTCTGCCTTTGGTTTTAAAGGACCAGATCAACAGAAAGCTGCTGGAGTTTTATCTGGTGGTGAGCGCAATAGATTAAATCTTGCACTTACTCTAAAGATGGGTGGAAATTTACTTCTTCTTGATGAGCCAACCAATGATCTAGATGTTGAAACACTTGGTTCGCTAGAAAATGCCCTTCTAGAGTTTCCAGGTTGTGCGGTAGTGATCTCACATGATCGTTGGTTTTTAGATCGTGTGGCAACTCATATCTTGGCCTATGAAGGAGAGTCGCAGTGGTTCTGGTTTGAAGGAAACTTCGACTCATATGAGAAAAATAAGATTGAACGACTTGGAGCCGAAGCAGCTCGTCCTCATAGAGTTACCTATAGAAAGTTAACCAGATGAGATCGCTACATAAAGCTCTTGTTCGCTGGGATGATCTTGATGCGATGGGCCATGTAAACAATGCTAAATATCTAACCTTGGCTCAAGAGGCTAGATTTGAATGGTCTTTTTATTCTCATGTCAGCAAAGGCGAAATTCCTGGAATCCTAGAGATGGTAGTTGCAAGAGCTGAGATAGATTTCATTGCTCCAATCTTGCAAGGTGGATTCTTTGTCGATGTTGAGCTCTGGGTAGAGTCAATCGGTAACTCATCATTTGTAATGGGCTATGAGATCAAAAGCGGTGAAACAATTTATGCCCGTATCAAGTCGGTTCAGGTAGGAATTGATAAGGAGAGCGGAAAATCACGCCCACTTGAGGCAAGTGAGCGAGCTTTCCTTGAGAAATATCTTGAGGTGAAGAGTTGAGTTCAAAACTTGCTCCAAGAGGACAGCGGCCTTGGTGGAGGGATGCTGTTACCTATCAGATCTATATCCGCTCCTTTGCTGATTCAAATGGCGATGGAATAGGAGATGTTGGCGGGATTAGATCAAAGCTTGGGTATTTAAAGAAGCTTGGAGTTGATGCCATCTGGATAACTCCTTGGTATCCATCACCACAGAAAGATCATGGCTATGACGTCGCTGATTATTTAGATATTGAACCAGATTATGGCACTTTAAAAGAGGGCGAGTTATTAATTCAAGAAGCCCATGACCTAGGGATTAAAGTAATTATCGATATCGTTCCAAATCACACCTCTGATCAACATAAGTGGTTTAGAGAAGCGCTTGCCTCCAAACCAGGATCAGCTGCAAGAGATAGATATATGTTTAGAGAAGGTAAAGGTAAAAATGGGGAGCTGCCCCCAAATAATTGGCAGGCAGTATTTGGCGGCCCTGCCTGGAAGAGAGTTACTGAATCTGATGGCAAAAAAGGACAGTGGTATCTCCATCTCTTTGCCGTTGAGCAACCAGATTTAAATTGGGAAAATAGTGAGGTAGTAAAACACTTTGAAGATGTTTTAAAGTTCTGGCTTGATAAGGGCGTTGATGGATTTCGTATTGATGTGGCACATGGGATGTTTAAAGAGAGCGGCCTTCCCGATGTGCGAAGTAGTTGGATAGAAAAGATCTTTGGCAAGAATAATCTCACTCGGATGTTAAGTCCTGAACATAAGCCATTCTGGGATCAAGAGGGAGTCCACGATATCTATCGCAGCTGGAGAAAGATTCTTGACTCATATGATGGTGATCGCATGGCGGTGGCAGAGGCTTGGGTAAGTCCTGCTTCAAGAATTGCAAGGTATGTAAGAAGTGATGAACTACAAAACTCTTTTAACTTTGAGATGCTCACCACCCTCTGGAAAGCCGATCAAATAAGGGAAAAAATCAATAATTCCATCGATGCCCTAGCTGAAGTTGGAGCGCCAACTTCCTGGGTATTTAATAATCATGATGTGGTTCGCTCCGTTGATCGCCTTGATTTAGGGCTAACAAATCATGGCGACACCACTTTTTCTCGCCATGGCGATGTCAAGAAACTAAATATTGCAAGGGGAACACTTAGAGCAAAGAGCGCAACCCTTATGGCACTTGCTCTTCCTGGTGGCACTTATCTCTATCAAGGTGAAGAGCTAGGCCTTCCTGAGGTTAGAGATATTCCAGAGGATCGATTAACCGATCCAAGATGGCAGATGAGCAACTATAAAGATCGAGGAAGAGATGGTTGCAGAGTTCCAATTCCATGGAAGAGCGCATCAGATGGCGCATTTGGGTTTTCATCAAACGAGAATTTAACTCCGGAGCAGGCTTGGCTTCCACCAAGTCCCTGGTGGGGAGAATACTCTGCTGAATCTCAAGAAAGTGATCCAAACTCGACTCTAAATGTTTATCGTAAAGCGCTAGCTATTAGAAAAAATGAACCTGGACTTGGTGATGGGGCTATGGAGTGGATTGATGCGCCAAGCCAAGTAGTGGCATTTAGAAGAGGTGAAGATTTTGCTTGCTACATTAACTTTGGAAGCGAGATAGAGCTACCAAGTAATTCAGAAGTCCTTCATTCAAGCGCGCCACTAAATGGAAATTTTCTGCCAACTGATACTGCAGTCTGGCTAAGAGTAAGCAAGTGAGTAGCAATACTGCCCTGCAGGAAAAAACTGTAAAGGTCTTAGCAACTGTCCAGGTATTAAATGGAGTGGGAGTTGCCGGAACTGTTGCAGCAGGATCCCTTCTTGTTGCATCAATTACTAATTCTGAGACTCTGGCAGGTCTTGCTCAGACTTCATCAGTATTAGGTGCTGCAGCGCTAGCCCTTCCACTAGCCCGTCTAACAAGTAGGGGAGGAAGACGCCTTGCTCTCTCAGTTGGCCTAATAGCAGGTGTAATTGGCTCACTTCTTGCAATCTTTGGTGGCTCAAGAGAGAACATATATTTAATGCTCACTGGAACATTTTTAGTTGGAGCAGCATCTGCTGCTGGCTATCAAGCAAGATTTGCCGCAATTGATCTTGCAACAGATGAAAAACGAGCCAAGCAACTCTCATTTGTAGTTTGGGGATCAACAATTGGCGCTGTTTCTGGACCAAACTTAATGGAGCCTTCTGGAAATTTAGCAGAATCATTAGGGCTACCAAGACTTACCGGGCCTTACTTAATCTCAGCTGTAACTCTAGCTCTTGCTGTTCTTGTCATCCAGTTATTTCTAAGGCCAGATCCCTATCTAACTGCAGCAAAAGATTCAGGAGCAGCAAGCCTTCCTAGAGTAAAGACAAAGGTTGCTCTTAAACACATTCGCTCTAATGCCAGAGCCTCATTTGCTATTGCAGCAATTGCTATCGGTCATATTGCAATGGTTGCTGTAATGGTTATGACGCCAGTTCATATGGCTCATGTTGATGTCACCTTAACCATAATTGGATTGGTAATTAGCGTTCATGTCCTTGGTATGTATGCCTTCTCGCCACTTGTTGGGGCGCTAACTGATCGCCTTGGAAGATTAAGAGTGATTCAAATTGGCGTAGCAATTCTCCTATCTTCAGCTCTAATTTCAGGATTTGCTAGAGCAGATGATGCAATAACTCTAGGCATTGGTTTATTTCTTCTAGGCCTTGGTTGGTCCTGCACGCTAATTGCAGGCTCTGCTTTATTAACTGAGTCAGTATCACCAGAGTTTAAGAGCGCATCACAGGGGGCAAGTGATCTTGTTATGAACCTCTCTGGAGCAAGTGGTGGAGCAATTGCAGGGGTTGTTATCGCCACCCTGTCTTATGGCTGGCTCTGTCTATTATCAGCCCTGCCCGTGGCCTTTCTTGGCCTCTGGTCGCTAAAAATTAGAGCCAGATAGCACATTTTTATGAGCCTCTATGAAGAGATGGGCGGGAGAGCCACATTTGAAAATTTAGTCTCACACTTTTATGCATTAGTTGCTACAGATCCAGTACTTCGCCCGATGTATCCCGATGATGATTTTAAAGGGGCAGCTGAGCGACTCTTGATGTTTCTTGAACAGTATTGGGGAGGACCAGATACCTATAGCCAGGTAAGGGGACATCCAAGGCTTCGAATGAGACATGCGCAATTTAAAATTGGAGAGAAAGAAAGAGATGTCTGGCTTTCACATATGAAATCAGCAGTTGACTCACTTGAGATGGATAATGAGATGCGAGAGCAGCTCTGGAGCTATTTAGTGATGGCTGCTAATTCAATGGTTAATCAAGAACGAGATCTTTGAGAACTATTTCCAACCTTTAAAATCTCGCCATTTCTTAAATACCAGAGCGTTCCCCTTCGATCTCTAATAGTTGTAACTCTTAAACCAACGCTCTCTACTTTGCCTTTTACCTCTAACACCTCAACGCTATCGCCAACGCCATATTGATCTTCAAGAAGCATAATGATTCCAGAGAAGACATCACGGACAATGCTCTGAGCTCCAAGACCAACTGCAAAACCAACTACACCAGCAGATGCCACAAGTGGTCCAAGATCAACTCCTAATTCACCAAGGATCATTGCGCCAGCGATTAGCCCGATTATGGCCTTTGATGAACTATTTAAAACAGAGGCTGCTGTCTTTGCTCGCTCTCTCTGTCTTGTTATCGATCTCTTCTCGCCAGGCATGAAATCAGCTTCTGCCACTTTACTTAAGGTTTTAGTGATTGCCCTTGAGGATATTTTTTGAAGGAAAATGGCCAGGATCAAGATGATCGTTATTCGCAAGGGGGAGCCGAGAAACCACTCCAGCACCTGCTTCAGGCTCAGATCTAGCTCCATTGGGAAAGACTTTATAAGAACTTAACCAAATATCCGCACAAAACCCACCAACTTCGGGCAGGATTTCCCCCACGACGCGAGCCACGCGTCGGATAGACGGGGGAATTAGAACGGTGAATAGCTCATCGAGAAGGACTTTAGTTCTAAACGCTACCTACGAGCCACTAGGTGTCGTTTCTGATAGACGCGCGCTCATTTTAATTTTAAATAACCGCGCCACCATGATTGAAGAATCTGGCGTAACACTTCATTACTCATCTGGATCGATGGAACTTCCTGCAGTAATTAGACTTCATAAATTTGTAAAGATTCCATATCGCCACACAGTTCCACTTTCACGCAGAGCAATATTTGCCCGTGATGGCGGTCGCTGTGTCTACTGCGAGAGCGCAGCAACATCAATTGATCATGTCCTTCCTAGAAGTAGGGGAGGCGATCACTCTTGGGAAAATGTTGTCAGCGCCTGTCATCGTTGTAATCATGTAAAGGCTGATAGAACTCTAAAAGAGTTAGGTTGGAGACTTCGCTCACTTCCTCGCGAGCCAGTTGGAGCTGCGTGGAGGATTTTAGGAACAGCAAGAGCTGAGGAGCGTTGGGTGAGATATCTGGCTCCATTTGGAGTTGTTGGCGCTTCTGCCTAAACTTGAATCTATGTCAATTCAATTAGCTTTAAATGAAGATGGCGCGATGCCTGGTGAGCCGTTAGCTTTTCTTGAGGGTTTCCTCTGGTTCTTTGTTACTCCAGTTTCGATAACGCTATTTATCTGGGTAGCAGTAGTTGCTCTTGAAAATGTTAAGAAGAGTAAAGCTAATCGCGCCCCAAGTGATGTCATTACTCGCATTGGCGAGTAATTAGCTATCTATCGCTCTAACTCTTAAAGCTCGCTCCAGAGAATCCTTAGCCTCCAAGATATGGCGGCGAAGAGTTGGATGGCTATCTTTTCCAGGGCCATTTAGCCAGGCATCTGTTTTTGCAAGGGTCTGAGTTGAAATTAAGTAGCTGGGATAGAGAAGATCAATGATGCTAGTTGAAACCTCATAGCTCTTGGTGTTGTAGGTTTCAAGAATTAAATCGAAGTAGCGATCAACAAATCCCTCATGTAGGTGGCGCTGAATCGGCCGGTTATAGCCTTGAATAGCTGAAAGTCTTGACCAATTTGTGATGCTCTCGTCCTCGGTAGCCTTTTTAAAGGCTGCTTCTTTTGCCTCAAGAGTTGGGAAGGCTGCAATACATCTCTCATGGCTTAGTCCGCCAGTAAGGGTGTTATCTCGCTTTAGCTCTGCATCTATCTCAGCTCTTGTGCTTAATCCTCGCTCCACTAGGCAGAGAATTAAATGCCATCTTAAGTCAGCATCAATTTTTAGATCCTGGAATTTTCCATCCAAAATGTTTCTAATCTCAGCGCCCTGCTCTTTACTATCTGCCAGAGCCGCAAAGCTTCTAGCAAACTGGAGTTGATGATCACTTCCAGCCTTTGCTGACTTAAGAAGAGATAAAAGCGCACCCGCTACCTTCTCTCTTAAGGAGTCTCGATTCTTATCTGAGGCATAGATCTCAACTGCCGTATTTAACTGCGACATTAAGGCTGTGACTGTGGTGATGTCATCTTCGCCAGCAACGCCTGTTAAAGCTATTTCTATAAAATCAGTTGCAGATAGCTCAGCATCTCTAAACATATCCCAAGCAGCAGACCAGCAGAGCGCGCGAGAGAGTCCATCATCTAATTTACCAAGGTGAGCTTTTAAGGTAGCAATAGATCTAGCATCAAAGCGAATCTTTGCATAGGTAAGGTCATGATCATTTATCAAAACAAGATCTGCCAACTTCTCACCACTTAACTCTTTAACTTGTGTTAAATCACCTGTGATATCTAGCTCTACCGACTTTCTACGAAGTAGTTGCCCATCTTTTAAGTCATATAGTCCAACTGCTGCGCGATGCGGACGAAGCTCACTTGATCCGGCAGGAATCTTTGGCGCCTCTTGTTTGATGGTGATTGATTTATAGCTCTCGCCATCGCTTTCAATTACTGGACGGAGAGTATTTACCCCTGAGGTCTGTAGCCAGGTTGATACCCAACTACTCAAATCTCGCCCACTTGTTGCCTCAAGCTCCACTAACAAATCTGATAGAACTGTATTTTTAAAGGCATGCTTAGCAAAGTACTTCTGCAGGCCCATGATGAAGTTATCTCGCCCAACGTGAGCTACCAATTGGTGAAGAACTGATGCTCCTTTGGCATAGGTAATGCCATCAAAATTAGCTTTTACTGTATCGATATCGACCATATCGGTGGCAATTGGATGGGTTGATGAGAGTTGATCTTGGCGATAGGCCCAATTCTTTCTCTCAGCATTAAAACCAGCCCAAGAATTTTTAAACTTAGTTGCTTCAACTAAAGCTAAATAAGAAGACCACTCGGCAAATGATTCATTAAGCCATAGATCATCCCACCACTTCATTGTGACCATATCTCCAAACCACATATGGGCCATCTCATGAAGGATTGTGTTTGCTCTTGCGTTATACATCCGCTCTGTTACTTTGGAGCGAAATACTAAGAGATCTTCTCTAAAAGTAACAGCGCCAGCATTTTCCATAGCGCCCCAGTTGAAGTCCACCACAGCAATCTGATCGTACTTATCAAATGGATATGCCAGACCAAATACCTCTTCAAAGTAGGCAAAGCCCTGTTTAGTAATTAGGAATATCTCATCAGAATCAAGATGTTCAAATAGAGATTTGCGACAGTAAATTCCTAGCGGAATGCTCTTCTTGCCTTCATACTTATCATGAATAAAAGAGTAAGGACCTGCAACAAGTGCTGTGATGTAGGTTGACATAACTGGGGTAGTGGTGAACTCCCACTTCTTCTTATCCCCAAGATCACTTACCTGCTTAACTGGATTATTTGAAATCACCTGCCAATGAGCTGGAGCAATTGCAGTAAATGCAAAAGTTGCTTTTAGATCTGGTTGATCAAAGCAGGGATACATATTTCTGATAAATGCAGTCTCGCCTTGAGAGTAGAGATAGACCTCGTTATCAACTGGATCTACCGAGCGCTGCAGACCCTCACCGCTCTTGGAGTAGATCGCCTCGATTTCAATTACTAATTCATTGCTTGCTTGTAGGTTTTTTAGAAATACGCTCTCGCCATCATAATTTGAAACATCAACGCTTTGACCATTAAGGGTTGCCGAGATGATTTTCTTTCCAACTGCATCTATAAAGCTCTCATAACCAACCTTGTTGCAATCAAAGCTGACCTTGGTGGTGGCTATGAAGCTCTCTGCCCCACCGCTTACATCAAGCAAGACCTCATAGTGCGTAATAGATAGGTGAGAGGAGCGTTCAGCGGCTTCAGCGCGCGATATGTTAATTCCAGGCATGCGCGTATCCAAGCAGAGATGGCACTCTTTGCCACTATGGAGAGGCAAAAATCTGAGGAGTTTCGCTTAAGAAGCTTTCGCCTGCGGGGTGAGCGGATGACCAAGGCCCAATCTGGGGCGATAGATGAGCATCTAGGTCAGTTCCAAATCCCGCTAGATCGCCCAATTGATTTAGCGAAGATATTTCCAAAGGATAAATATAAAGAGATTGTCTGTGAGATTGGTAGCGGGATGGGTGAGGCTAGCTCTCAGATCGCCTATGAAAATCCAGAGAGCGGATATTTAGCAGTTGAGGTTCATAAGCCAGGAATCGGAGCGCTACTAATTCGCGCAAATAACCTAGGGGTGAAAAACTTAAGAGTCATTAATGAAGATATCTATCTAGTATTAAAGGAAAATATTACAGATTCAAGCTTTGATGCCTTTCATATCTTCTTTCCAGATCCATGGCCAAAGCGGCGCCAACATAAGCGTCGCTTATTAGGTTCTGAATTTATCGAGACCTTAGCTACAAAGCTTAAACCTGGGGGGCGAATTAATATTGCAACTGATTGGCAGCCCTATGCCAAAGAGATAGAGTCAAACTTCTCTGCTAGTAAGAGCTTTTCAGGGGGAGTAATAGAGCGCCCGATATGGAGGCCGCTAACTAAGTTTGAAAATAAAGGTCTTGGCAAAGAGCATCTAGTAACAGATCTGCAATACTTTAAGAATTAAAGCTGGCCTTTTTCTTCATACTTTGAAATTAAGCCAATTCTTCTTATATGGCGCTCGTCATTGCTAAAAGGCGTTGAAAGAAAGGTATCCACTAGCTCTAAACAGAGTTTCTCATCATGCATTCTGCCGCCGAGAGATATGACATTGGCATCGTTATGTTGCCTAGCAAGCTTTGCAATCTCAACGCTCCAAACCAGCGCTGCTCTTACCCCTTTAACTTTATTTGCTGCCATCTGCTCGCCATTTCCTGAGCCCCCGAGAACTATGCCAAAAGAGCCCGGATCTTTAGCAGTTGCAAGCGCTGCTGGAATACAGAACTCTGGATAATCATCGAGCGGATCAAAGCTATGCGGGCCATGATCTGTTACTTGATGGCCCTGGCCTTGAAGGTGAGCGATAATTTTTGCTTTAAATTCCAGCCCGGCATGATCGCTACCAATATGAATTTTCACCGTTTCTCCTTCGACTCCGAAATAGAGGCGCTAACCTAGCGACAAAGGGTAATGCTTTGGATATGGTCTGCGCGAGAGGGACTTATTGGACCAAATCAGTGAAAGGGAGAGAGTAAATCTGTGAAAGATCTTGTTCGTGAGCCAAATTATGATGAAAGCAAAGTTGGTCAATATTCATTACCCCAAACCTTACTTTCGCGTTCTGGGGAGATAGTAAATGATGAAAACGCATGGAGCTCTAGGCGCTTAGAACTCTTGGGTCAATTTTCTGAGTCTGTGTATGGATATACGCCCGAAATCGATTACTCACTCGAGTTTGAAGAGATCAGCAGTGAGTATGATGCGATTAATGGACTTGCAACTCGACGAGAGATTTCTTTAACTCCATTAAGGGATAATAAGAGTTTCGTAATCAATCTCTTGATATACACCCCAAATAATGCCCGCTTTCCAGTGCCAACATTTTTAGGATGTAACTATCGCGGGAATCAATCAATTGAGATTTGTTCAAAGATTCAAGTTTCAAAGCGGTGGATGCGCAATACAGACGATAGAGTCGGGGTGATAAATAATCTAGCCACTGAAGCCTCGAGAGGGTCTGATCAACAATCTTGGCCCGTAGAGACGATTATTTCCAGAGGTTACGGTTTAGCAACCTTCTACTATGGCGATGTCGAAGCTGACCACGTTGAGGGATGGAGAGAGAGGATAAGAGGTCTCACTCTACCTTCGCAAGACTCTGCGTTTTTTGCTCCTAACTCTTGGGGCGCGATTGGTGCATGGGCTTGGGGGTTATCAAGGGCTCTAGATTTTCTAGAAATAGATAAATCAGTAGCCAAAGAGGCTGTCGCATTAGTTGGCCACTCCAGATTAGGGAAAGCAGCGCTTTGGGCTGCTGCACAGGATGAGAGATTTGCAATGGTGATTGCTAATAACTCTGGTAAGGGCGGAGCTTCACTTGTTCGAAGAAATTTTGGAGAGAGCATCAATGATTTAAACCTAGGCTTTCCACATTGGTTTGCAGGAAACTATAACAACTTCAATCAAAACCCTTCTCAACTACCCGTTGATTCCCATGACCTACTTTCATTGATAGCTCCACGCCCCATTTATATTTCATCTGCCGAAGACGACTTATGGGCAGATCCAAAAGGCGAATTTCTTGGCGCACTCGGGGCCGATCCGGTTTATTCAATATTTGGAAAAGTTGGGTTGGGAACAACTATTTGGCCAAGTATTCACTCTCCAGTTGGGAATCACATCAGATATCACATTAGAAGCGGAGGTCATGGTGTTACCAAATATGATTGGCAAGAATTTTTGAACTTTACTGATCATCACCTTCTCAAATAAAAATAAGAACCGCTGGCATTTCTACCAGCGGTTCTTATACGAAGGGGGAGAGAAATGAACTTATCTAGGCTTAAGCCTTATTTGCCGCCACGTCCGAAACCCTTTTTGCCAAAGCCTTTAAAAGCTTTGCCAATTTTGGCTTCGTTATTGACCATGGCAGTTATTCCAGCTGATAGCTTTGATTTAAGAGCGCTAGCTTGCTCAGCACTTAGCTTTCCATCAGCTAGGGCAGCATCGATTTTCTTACTTTCATATGCCACCAGAGCTGTAATCAACGCATCTTTCTTATCGCCTGCAATAGCGGCAAGTGATTGCCCCTCCTTGCGTTTGGCTTCAAGAGTTGCTGCATCAATACCAAGAGCATCAGTAATTACTTTGATTCGCTCAGCTTTTGCTGCTTCATGGGCAGCTTTATTAGCGCCTCTTGCATCCTGCATCGCTTTAGAAATTTCATCTACTTGAGCTTGCGTCAAAGTTCCCTTTGAAACTAACCCACTTAAAATATTTGAAATTCCTTTACCAGCCCTAAACTTGTCATCAGCTACAGCGCCAGTAGCACCGCCAAGTGAGAGAGCAAGTGCTGCGATTGCAGATCCTGCAATTAATCTTTTCTTCATTTATACTCCTACTTAATTCACTCATCTAATCAAGAGCCCTTGCCCCTGATAGGTAGGATATAAATCTACCAACCTGAGTTAGCCAGGCAAGTTTCCTTAAAGAGGGCTTAAAGTTTCACACTTAATGGTACTTATACGGCCAGATAGAGGAAATTGATATAGCTAAATAGTTCTACATATTTATCTCTCGGCTAGCCAGGCTATAGCTCCACATCCCTATCTAAGGGGTCTAAGCCCCCTATTAGGAGGGGTATTTATGGCTACATGGCTTTATCTAACGCGCATCTTTATGGCGCTATCACTATTTACTGCGGTGGGAATTACTCCACTATCTGCTGCTGGCAGAACTAATAAGTCTCTAGCCAATACCATCTTAAGTGGCAAGAGCGTTCCAACAACTAAGTTGGGAATTAATGGTGATTTCTATATTCGCACCAGCACATTTCAAATCTATGGACCGAAAGTTAATAATCGCTGGCCAGCTCCAATAAGTCTCATTGGTCCAACTGGAAGTGCGGGAAGTGATGGCAAACAAGGAGATAGAGGATCAAGTAGTAGCGGCGCTACTGGATCAAAAGGTGAGAAAGGTGAAAAGGGAGATAAAGGTGACACAGGCGAGAAAGGAGAGAAGGGAGAAAAAGGTGAAGTAGGAGCTGTTGGTGCAAAAGGTGATACAGGTGCTACAGGATTAACGGGAGCAACAGGCTTAACTGGCCCAACAGGATTAACTGGTGCAACAGGTTTAACTGGCCCAACAGGATTAATTGGAGCAACAGGTTTAACTGGCCCAACAGGATTAACTGGTGCAACAGGATTAGCAGGTGCAACAGGACCCGCTGGCGCAACTGGAGCTACTGGCGCGACGGGATCTGCGGGTGCTACTGGAGCAGCAGGCGCTACTGGTGCAACTGGTGCAACTGGTGCAACTGGAGCAACTGGAGC
>Ga0247843_1003302_pt1 | contig 26853 bp, 15 predicted proteins | sample LaCruzMarch2017__FD_192420 | JGI IMG/M metagenome (GOLD analysis project Ga0247843, IMG submission 192420) | Freshwater microbial communities from meromictic Lake La Cruz, Castile-La Mancha, Spain - LaCruzMarch2017_8m | ecosystem: Environmental > Aquatic > Freshwater > Lake | place: Spain... | reverse complement strand
GGATCGGTCCGGAGCGAGCATAGGAACGTCGACATTCTGATCCCCTTCGCGCGACAGCGCGAAAGCTTAGCCGGCCCCAACGTTCCCTGCGAGCGCAGGACCGATCCCGCGGAGCCCCCACCGCCCACAAGCCCCAGGCGCCAGCCCCAGCACTCTAACACCACAAAACACGTGAGAGCACCCGGGGGTATGCGGCGTTCCTTCAGAGCGCTCCGGTTGTGTGCCATACCCGGGGTTTCACCCCGGGCTGGTATGCGGTGCCCCGTTGGGGCACTCCAAACGCCTCACAACCCCCAGAGCCCCCACCGCCTCCACGTCCCCAGCGCCCCAGTGCCATCACCACAAAACATCGGGTCAACGACGATTGTTTTTCCTCAACGGCGACAATCAAACCACCTCATAGAGGGACATGCCCCCAATCCACGAAGCGGCAGCGGGATCGGGCCGGAGCGAGCATAGGAACGTCGACATCCTAATTCCCGTCGCGCGACAGCGCGAAAGCCCAGCCGGCCCCAACGTTCCCTGCGAGCGCAGGACCGATCCCGCGGAGCCCCGTCGAGGCACTGATCCCCAGCGCCAGCCCTGGCACTCGGCCACCGCAAAACAGGTGTGAGCACCCGGGAGAATGCGGCGTTCCTTCAGAACGCTCCGGTTGTGCGCCATACCCGGGGTTTCACCCCGGGCTGGTATGCGGTGCCCCGTTGGGGCACTCCGAACGCCTTACCTTCCCCGAGCCCCCACCGCCCACAAGCCCCAGGCGCCAGCCCTAGCACTCCGCCACCGCAACACCCACCCCGCGGAGCCCCCCCGCGACCGACGTACCTTACCAGTCCCATGGCACTTGGGCCCACCTCACAGAGCCTTTCTTGCAATCCCCACGTCTGATCTTTTCTCGAACTCGCCGTCCCCAGTCCCGTGCAGACTCGACACCGGAGGCCGACTCCGGTTTGCTCCCTCTGTTTTGCGTCCATCGATGAAACCTGAACTCCTGCAACGCGCCAAATCCCTCGGCTTCTCCGACCGCCAGATTGCCCATCTCACCGGGAGAACCGAAGACGACGTGCGGGCCGAGCGCAAGAAACAGGGATTGGTGCCCAGCTACCGGTTGGTCGATACCTGCGCTGCCGAGTTCGAGGCCTACACGCCCTATTACTACTCGACCTATGACCGTGGCGATGACGAGGTCACGCCCTCGGCCAAGAAGAAGATCATGATCCTGGGTGGTGGCCCCAACCGCATCGGTCAGGGCATTGAGTTCGACTACTGCTGCGTGCACGCCGCCTTCGCCCTCAAGGAAGACGGCTTCGAGACCCTGATGGTCAACTCCAACCCCGAGACCGTCTCCACCGACTACGACACCAGTGACAAACTGTTCTTCGAACCCCTGACCCTTGAGGACGTCCTCCACATCTACGAGCGGGAAGGCTGCTCCGGGGCCATTGCGCAATTCGGCGGTCAGACCCCGCTGAACCTCGCCCTGGCGCTCAAGAAAAACGGCGTCAATATCATTGGCACATCCCCCGAGAGCATCGAGATGGCCGAGGACCGCAAGCTCTTCGCGGCCATGCTGAACAAGCTGGAGATCCCGCAGCCCCCCAACGGATTGGCCACCAACGCCGAGGAAGCCCTGCAGGCCAGTCATCGCCTGGGGTATCCGGTGCTGGTACGCCCCAGCTTCGTCCTCGGTGGCCGCGCCATGCAAATTGTCTACTCCGACGCTGAGTTGACCCATTACATGAAGTTCGCCGTGGAAGCATCCCCCGAGCGCCCCGTGTTGGTGGACAAGTTCCTGGAGGACGCCACCGAGGTCGATGTCGACTGCATCGCCGACGTGGGCAACTTCTCCGATTCCAAGCAGGGCACCATCGTCATCGGTGGCATCCTCGAGCACATCGAGTTCGCCGGTGTCCACTCTGGTGACGCCGCCATGGTGCTGCCGCCCCACACCCTGTCCTCCAAGGTCCTGGAGACCATCCGCGAGTACACCCACGCCATGGCGCGTGAGTTGAGGGTCAGCGGCCTCATGAATGTCCAGTATGCCGTGAAGGACGAAGTGGTTTACGTGCTGGAGGTCAATCCCCGGGCCTCCCGCACTGTGCCTTTCGTCAGCAAAGCCATCGGACGCCCGCTGGCCAAGCTGGCGGCGAAGGTCATGGCGGGCAAAACCCTCCAAGAAGTGGGCTTCACCGCCGAAGAGTGGCCGAAATACTGGGCCGTCAAGGAATCGGTCTTCCCCTTCAACAAGTTCCTGGGGCAGGACATCTTGTTATCCCCGGAAATGCGTTCCACCGGCGAAGTCATGGGCCTGGACAGCGATCTGGGCGTCGCCTACGCCAAGGCCCAGATGGCCGCCAATTCCCCGTTGCCGCTGAGCGGGAAGGTGTTCATCTCGATCGCCGACGCCCACAAGAAGGACTTGGTGGAGGTAGCTCAAAGCTACCTGGCCTTGGGCTTTGAACTGGTGGCTACCGATGGCACCGCTGCACGACTCGAAGCGGCGGGACTCAAGGTGGATCGAACCCTCAAGGTCCTCCAGGGACGCCCCAACATCGTGGACCTCCTGAAGAACAAAGAGATCCAGCTCGTGATCAACACGCCCAGTGGGGCCGCTCCCCGTGAAGATGAGGTTCGCATCCGGACCACCGCCGTCATCACGGGCACGCCAATCATGACCACCATCAGTGGAGCCAAGGCGGCCGCATTGGGCATCGCAGCCCTCCAACGCCAGGGTTACTCGGTCAAAACGATCCAAGAGTACCACTGACCTTCGCCTCCGGCTCGGGTCCGGGACTCTGGGCAGACTTGTCCAGAGGTCCCGATCGAGGGGGCTTCGCGATTTCCATGCCTCCCGATCAACCCACCGATTACCCCCCGCTAGCACCTGTTGTCAGCGTGGCCGATGCTCAAAAGGCCCTGCGGTGCTACTCGACGGCCTTCGGGGCGGAAGAACTCTATCACTTGGTCGATCCTGCCACGGGTCGATGGGCTCATTTGGAAATCCGATTGCCCGACGGGCCATTGCTCCTGCTGGAAGAAGAATCCCCCGACCAGCCCTCCGTGTCCGGGATGTCATCGCTGCGACCGAGGGTTCGCCTTTGTCTCTTCGTCTCGGATGCGGATGCCCTCACTGCACGGTGTGTCAGTGCCGGAATGGTGGTGCTGCAGCCTCTCAAAACCCATTTCCATGGGCACCGGTGTGCCTTGCTTCGGGATCCAGACGGCCACGAATGGATGATCTCGCAGCCGGTGGAACGGTTGAAGCCCTCCGAGATGCAGGCCCGCTGGGATCGGCGTTGAGCGGAGAGAAGTCTCTTGGTGCCCGTTCAGCAGCCAAAAATCTGGAGTGAACGTGGACAGTGTCCGGCTGCTTCCGACATGGAGTCTCAGATTCGGTGAAGCCTCTGGATAAGCGGTTCCAACCTGTGGATTGTTCATCCGTGCGACTGCGGATGGCCGACACCAGAAATTCACGCATCCCAATTTGAATCCACGCTGAGGGTTGGCTAACTTGTCGTCCGGGAGGTTGCCCAGAAAGAGAGGCTTGACCGATCAGATCGGAAAGCATTATCCAACCGGTCGTTCTCCCCGTGGTTCGTCTTCATCCCCCCAGAGGGATTGTCAAACCGCTTCGACTTTCATCCCCGTGTGGGGATGGGCCGGCGGGCTTTGGCGGTGTAATCCGTGTGTCACCCCAAAGCCCGCTGTTGCTTTTTCTGGGGTCTGCATTCCACGGTCCCAGCAGCTCCCTGCTTCCGGATTCTTGGGTTCTTCTTCCCTCGCGCTGCACAAGGATCAGGTTCTTTTCCTGGGGATTGTGCTCAAGCGAAGCCGGTGGGTTTTCGTTGAAGGTCGGTGCTTGGGGGGACAACCGATTGGAGCGAATCAAATCAGCAAACCAATGGACATCAAGCGACCCAGATGCCAGCGTTCAACGGCTCCGATCGCGGTATCGTCCATTTAGAACCAATCTGATCTTGAAGTCCGTTGCTAAAACCAATCAATAGTCGGGTTGAAATTAGCAGAGCCAACCAGCGATTGCCCCAGTGCCGAAATGAGTCACCCCAACACCACGAACGTTGATTCGCGATTTTTCCGCGCTTCCCGAGAAGCCTCACCCATTCAATCGAACGGAAAATCGACCCCGTTGACTGAGACCGTGGGATTGAGACCGTGGGATTGAGACCTTGTTGATTCTATGAGCTCCGAAGCAGAAATCCTGTTGCAGTACGAGGAGATCAAGAACCGGCTGGAATCCTTGAAGGAGGACTACAACACCATTTTTGGTCTCGCCAACACGTCCGACGAGTTTGCCACGCTGAAGGTCATCAAGGATCAGATCTTGGCTGAAGAACGTGCTTTGAAGAGCATTCAGGCCAAGTTGCCGGCCCGCGAGTCGTTCGGCGCCAAGTACCAGGTGGAGATCCTAGGGCCCCATGAGATCCTCTTTGTAATTCCTCCCAACGTGCCGCGCATTCGCGTCCTTGAGGAAGCACAAGCGATCTTCTCCAAACTGGACAAGCAGAACTACGTGTTCCCAGCCCGGTATAAGGTGTGGTTGGGCATGCCTTCCTTCACCGAGGGAAGGCCCACAGAGACACGGTTGGCCATCGACGGTTGCGTTGAAGGAAGCCAGAACCGGACGTTGGCAGACCAGAAACTCTTTCTCAGGCGGAAGTTTGAGGAGGGAGGGGCATTGATGCCGACGGTCGAGGATTTGGCGGTAGCCCATGCCCTGTTCTTTGTCGTCACTCGTCAAAACCTGTTCCGAGGGATGAAGATCCGGACGCTCAACGGCAGTTTGTATTACGACAGCTTGGGCTTGGGGATGGACCGCTTTTCGCTCGATTGGAACCGGTTTGTCGACGTGGCGGTCGCCAGTTACCTGCCAGCCGAGACCGTGGAGAAGCTGCGCGAAGAAAAGAAGAATGCGCGCAATCTCTGAGGCCCATCGGTTGCTGAATCAGTCGGCCCCGGATTGGTGTCGTCCAAACGTCACTGTCGACACGGGGTGTGTCTGGGTTATTCTCAATTACCGTTTGACTCATGGCCCGTAAGCAACGCCCCACCGCGGGAACCCCCCCAGAGGTTCCGACCGCCTTTCCCGAATCTCCGTCCCGGTGGGTTTCGGGTAGCTTTTTCAATCGCGAACTTTCATGGCTGGAGTTCAACCAGCGGGTTTTGGACGAGGCCTTGGATGCCTCAGTCCCGTTGCTGGAGCGGGTCAAATTCCTCGGGATCACCCATTCCAACTTGGATGAATTCTTCGAGGTCCGCGTCGCCGGGCTCAAGCAGCAGATCGAGTCAGAGGGGGGGCAGCGCATGCCCGATGGTCTCACCTCCAGCGAGTGTCTGCGGGTGGTGACCCAGCGAGTCCGGACACTCGTCCGGGACGCCGACCGATGCTGGTCCCAAGATCTGGCTCCGGCGCTGGAGGCTCAGGGTTTTCGCTTCCTCAAGCCGGGGCTGCTGGACGAGTCGGACCGGCAATGGCTGGCGGCCTACTACCAGGAGAAGGTCTATCCGGTCCTGACTCCGCTGGCCGTGGACCCTTCCCATCCGTTCCCGCAGTTGCTCAACAAGTCGCTGAACCTCATCACGCGGATTCGCACTCCGGATGGCCGTGATCCGGGAGCCACCCGTCTGGCCATCGTCCAGGTGCCTCGCGTGTTGCCCCACCTGGTGAGATTGCCCCGCCCGGACGGTCAACGGGACTCGGTGTTCCTGTCCGACCTCATCGGAGCCAATTTGGCCGGTCTCTTCGGAGTCACCCAGGTGGAGGCCTGGTGGTCCTTCCGCGTCACCCGCAACAGCGAACTCTACATCGACGAGGAGGAAGTCTCCAACGTGCGCATGGCCGTAGAGGCCGAGTTGCACAATCGTCGGAAAGGCGAAGCGGTTCGCCTGGAGGTCTCATCCGATTGCCCCGAAACCATCCGTCGCGAACTCCTGACCACCCTGGGGCTCGAGGCCCATGACCTTTACGCCATCGAGGGTCCGATCGCACCGGGTCGGCTCATGGCCATCCTGGAAGGGGATCACTCCCCGGAACTGCGGGACCCCCCGTTTGTGGCACCCGTCGTGGAACCCCTGCGCGAAGGGGTGGATGTCTTTGAGAATCTCCGGAAAGGGGATCTTCTGTTGCACCACCCGTACGAGAGTTTCGACGGGGTGTTGCACTTCCTTCAGCAGGCCGCCGCTGATCCGCGCGTGCTGGCGATCAAACAGACCCTCTACCGCACCGGCGGCGATCGCCGCATCGTGGGGGCTCTGATGGACGCGGTGAAGAACGGCAAGCAGGTCACCGTGGTGGTGGAGTTGAAGGCGCGATTCGACGAGGCCAACAACATCGCCTGGTCCCGGCGCCTCGAGGAAGCCGGCGTCCATGTTGTCTATGGCGTGGTGGGCTACAAGGTGCACGCCAAGGTGTGTCTGGTCGTCCGGCGGGATGACGACGGGCTCCGTCGCTATGTCCATTTGGGCACCGGCAATTACAACCCGTCGACCGCCCGGCTGTACACCGACCTGAGCTTGCTGACCTGCCGACCGGATGTCGGGGAAGATGCCACCACGCTCTTCAACTTGCTCACAGGGGTTTGCCAGTTCCGACCCACGCGGCAGTTGGTGCTGGCTCCCTTCGAGTTGCACGAGCGCGTCCAGACTTTGATCCGTCGTGAGGCGGACCACGCACGGGCAGGTCTCCCGGCGAAGATCGTGGCCAAAATGAACGCACTGGTGGACGAAGAGACCATCCGTTCGCTGTACGAAGCCTCCCAAGCCGGGGTGGAGATCGACTTGATCATCCGGGGCATTTGCTGCCTGCGTCCCGGTGTCGCCGGTCATAGCGAACGCATTCGAGTGCACAGCATCATCGACCGTTTTCTCGAACACAGCCGCATTTGGAGTTTTGAAAACGCCGGCAATCCCTCGGTCTTCGTGACCAGCGCCGACTGGATGCCCCGGAACTTTTTCAAACGCATCGAGGTGGCCTTCCCCATTCTCGATGGCCGGATCCGGGACCGGATCCTTCAGGAGATCCTTCTGGGGTCTCTCCAGGATGTGGCCAAGGTCCGTCAGTTGCAGCCTGATGGGACTTACCGGCGATCCCCGCAGGTTCAGACACCGGGTGCCCGACGTTCCCAATCCCGCTTCATGGAATTGGCGCGAAAGGATGGCCCGGCCCCGGGGGTCGGACCCGTGGCCAAGGCGTCTGTGCGCATCCGTCCCGGCAAACGGCCGGAGTGATTAGCGAGCCGGTGCATCCACCTCACGCACGGCCGCTCCGTAGGCTTCACTGAGCACGAGAACGGCCAGACGGCGGATGCGGGGGCCTTCATTCGGAGCGAGGTTCGGATGATCCAGACCGCTCGACTCGGAGCCTGGGCTCAGTCCGCTCACCCGCGGTTCCGGGGACGGGGTCGTGGACTCGTTGAGCCCGATGTAGTCGAAGCGGCCCCGAAGATCCGTATAACCATCTTTGACGAAGCGGATGCCGCCATTGTCCAGCCGACCGTAGACCTTCACATAGGCCTTGGGGACCGGGCGGTTTCCGGTCGGATCGCGGATTTCCAAGGAGCCTTCGTTTTCCGCCATCTGAAGGCGGAAGGTGTGGGCGTGGTGCATCCGGGCCTTGCGACGGCCGCCACCCAAGACTTCCACCACCACATTGTCTTTGGCCAGGGCGGCGGGGATGGGCAACTCCAGAGCGTTCTTGCCGGCTGGCAATGGAACGACCGTGGAGAGCGTCGGTTGGAGGATGCTGGGTTGGTCTCCGTCCCGTTCGGCGAAGGGATTCCGGCTGAAGAGAAATTCGGGGTCCATGCGGAAGTAATTCACCGTGACCGATGACAATCCTTTCCAGGTGAGGAAAACGCTGCGGTTCTCCATCTGGAGGTCAAAGGAGGCCTCGCGCTGCGCCGCCGCCGCTGCGGTTTGCGCATCGGAGGGGGATCCGCCGGGTGTTCCGGGAGCCGGTTTGGTCGCGACTGTCTTGCCTTCGGCTTCGTCGAGGTGGCGGATCAGGTCCGCAAAAAGTCCGCGCCAGCGCGGCACCGGATAGGATTCGTAACCCCGGGCGATCTTGCGGGCCTCGGAGAGCTTCTCTTCGTACAAATAGGACCAGGCCTGGAGGTAGTCGTATTGCATGCGAGTGCGGACTTCCGTGGGTCGCACCCGTGCCAGACGGGACAGCCCTTCGCTCACCCGATCTTGAAGGAACAAGTAGTAGGCCACCGCCAACTCGTCGTCGGCCGCCAGTCGGGGCTGGAAGGCCAGCACCCGCAGATAGCGCAGGTATTGCTCTCGGAACACGGTGTTGGCGATCCGCCGCCGGGATCCGACCGGGTATGCTCGGGCATTGATGAGCGGGGAATACTCGAGGTGTTCGTAGGTGCGTTGTTCGATGGGGTCGATGCGCAAGATGGGTGAGTCCAGCCAGGGCCCGCATTGGGACAGAAAATCCTCCCGGTGCCGCAGCCATTCGCGGAGCACGCCCGTGTCGTTGTGCACCACGGCGTATCGGGCGATGGGTTCGCTCCAGACATGGTGATCCGAGAGGAATCCCGTGAGACGCCGGAAGAACTCCGGGCTCTTGGCGACCCGCCACGCCACGCGTTCGAGATTCAGTCGGGCCAGGTTGTTGGTCGACAAGAAGGCCAGGACTTCCGCCTCGGAACCTTGCTGCGAGAGATATTCCCAGGATCGGGTGTCTCGCACGGACAACTGACGCACCACTTGGAAGGACTGGGCCTTGGCTTGAGCGAGCGCCTTCCCATCCAGCGTCAAGATCGCGGGCGCGTGGGCGTAATTCGTGGGCTGCGCCGGGTGGCTGGGGAAATAGAAGTAGTACTCCACTTTCAGCGTCGAATAGGGCTCCAGCCGGACGGGCTGGCTGTGGGTGGCGCGACCTCTCTGGAGGGGCATGGAACCCAGCGGAATTTGGGTCAACACGTCCGCCTTCACCGGGGACGAACCCGGATTGCTGATCACGACTTGCGCGCCATACGCCACGCCAGGCAGGAACTCGTCGTTGACGAACTTGTCGTAGCGTTCCTGTCCCTCGAGCAGGTAGCGGTCATCCAGTCGGAAGAAGCGTTCGCTGAGGAGCAATTCAGGTCCCATGGCATTCGAGGAGCTCGCGCTCGCTGGCCTCACTTCACGGACAAAAATGAGCAAGGGGCCGTTTGCGGTGAGGGTTCGGGAACTTCCCTCGTTGCGGATCGTGGGGGCGTTGGTGGTCTGGAGGGGCAGGTCGAGAACTGCCAAGGCTAGTAGGATTTCGCTGAGGTTGTGGTGGGCCTCGAGAATGCGCGGCGAGAGGAAAGGGACTTTTGGATCCCGTGCGGCAAAGTCGCGCCAGAAACCCGAGACCGGGATCAGGTCGGGGCCTTGGGCCTCGAGGGGCAACCGGTAGTACTGATTCTCCGCCCATTCCTTGGCAGGCCCGGGGGAACGGTAATACCCGGAGGCGGCCGAACGAGCACGGAGGCTGCGAGCTGTCTCCACCTCCAGGCCCAACGCCACGCTCTGGGGCTTGGAAGCCTTCATCTTGGCCAAGGCGGGAGCTTTTCGGTCCAAGGACCGGCGGGCCGATTTGTCCAGCGGAGCATCCTCGGCCATCCGCATCATGGATTCGGCGTCGGCCGGCGCTGGCTGGTTTCGACTAGGCAGAAGACCGTATCTCGCCATCAACTCCCGCTCTATTCCGGATTTTTCGAACATCCTCTCGCCGGGTGCGGCGGAGGCTTGGTTCTTGAGCCCGCGTCCGGCGCCGCCGCCCATGCCGCCGGAAGCCTCCAAGGCCCGGCCGCCCAGGGCGGTTTCGAACCGCTGGGTTTCGAGGGGGTCGATGGGTTGCAGTTCCCAGAGCTCTTGCAAATGGCGTGCTGTGGCAGCGGCCTCGCCGTCTAGTCGACTGGCCAAGAGGGTTTTCTCCACCAGATTGAGCCGCCCGTAGGCCCGGGGTTCCCGATACGCTTTTAGATCGGCCCCCAGCAGGTAGTCATCAATGAAGGTGCGCGCCCGCTTGTTGGCCAAGTGAGGTCGGATGACCGACTCGAAGAAGCCCGGATCTTTCCGCTGCAGGAAGAGATTCACCTCATGGCAGGCGAACTCCGAGTACCGGGAGCGTCGCTCATCGGGTGTCAGTGACGACCAACGCATCAGCCAATCGAAGCGTGCCAACTGCGGATCGGGATGGAGCGTCCTCATCAGGCGGAACACCGATTCCACGGTGTCGTAGGCTTCCCACTGGCTGTTTCGGGCCTCCGACAGCGTCAGGCTTTGTCCGCGGACCAGCCCCCGGGCATCCCGGACTTCCGTCGAGCCGCCGGGTGCCTCCAACACGCGGCTCAGGCGCTGATCTTGAAGGGCGAGGGGCTTTTCGGCCCGGGCCAGTGTCAGCCACGCGGCATCGGTGGCGTCTTCTACGTACACCTGGATGAGTGATCCGTCCCTGAGAGCGCTCGCTGGCAAGCGGATTTTGCCAGCGGCATCCGGGATGAGGTTGAAGAAGGCCGGGGACGCCGCGGCCAGAAAGTCCCAGTTTGAATCCAGAGAAGGTCGGGTCGAGGCCATCTCACTCCGCGACAGCATGTCGGCCATTTGCGCCATGCCTGCCATGCTGCCCGCGGAGGCGAGCGGGGCGGCCCCATCGGCGACTGGCAGAGCTTCCGAGTCGGTGGAGCGCTTGTCCCAGGGGTTGAGCAGCAGGCCGGGCCGGGGCAACCGATTGCCCGGGTACTTCGTGGCGTAGCGGCGATCCAAAATGTAGCGGTATTCGTCGCCGATTTCTCGACCCCCGGAATACAAGTTGGGCAAAAAGTCGGGAGTCTTGGATCCGACGCCCCATCGGGTGAAGCCGCCCAGGCTCGAGAACAGGCTCTTGGTCGGCACAAACTGGTTGGCCATCACGTGGACACGGGTGAACGGGTTCGAGTTTTGCAGCGTGATTTCGGCTCCGCCTTCCGGAGTGAGGGTGGCCGATGCCAGATGAACCGGCTCCCGCGGACGCAGTTCCAAGGATCGGTTCTTGCCGACCAACCAACCGGCCACCGGCACGCCTTCGCCGATGCGGAGGGTGATCACCGACTCCTCGGGATCGCGCAGGCGCAGCGAGTAGTCGCCTGCCGCCAGTCCGTCGATTTCCAGCAGGTTGTCGGAGCCACGCACGGCATCGTTTTGATCGGTGGCGTAGGTGCCGCCGCGCAGTTCGAGCAGCGACCAGGCGTCGGGCCGTCCTTGCGGGGACCACGGGATGCGCACGGTCTGGCCGACCCGGGCGTGGAGTTCTCGCGGACGCGTCTGGGCGGAGGTTTCCAAGGGCCACGAGCGCCGGAGGTCCGGGGCCGGGGTCGCCTCCAGTCGGGTGATGTCTGCAAGCGTCCCCAAATCGATGCGGCCCTGGGCGTCGGTCCGCAGGGAAATCTCGACGGTGTTTTTGAAACCGCGGCGATGGAAGGTCATCGGGAGGGCATGGTCCGGCACCGGTTCCCCGTTCTTGCCGCGGACTTCCACCCAATAGCGTTCGCCGCTCCGCCGGAGAAAGGCATCCTTGATGTGGGCGGTCCATTCGATGCCGTTGATTTCCCAGCTCCGGGAGGCACTCAACTCGCGTTTGTCGCCGCCGGCCACGGGATCCATCCGTCCTTGCAAGGTAGCCGTGACCCGGCCGAGACGTTCGGGTACCCGGAAGGCGTGGGTCAGCACCCGGGCTGCGGAGAGATTGGTGAGTACGATCTCCGTGCTGGAACTCACGCCATCGAGGGTGGTGGTGGTCAGCGTGAGTCGGGCGTCGGCAAGCAGTTCCGGAGTGGCCGCCTGATTTCCGATACGCAAGGAAGACCGCATGGCGAGCACCGCTTCGTTTCCGGCGACACACTGCTCGGGATCCAGGTGGAACTGGGCCTCGAGTTCATAGGTCTCGGCATAGTGTTCGAACTCGGCCAAGGACGCCAACCGCCCGTCGGCGTCCGACAAGACGATGGGGCGTCGACCTGGGGTGGCCGTGAACGGGATTTGGATGCGGCCGTCCTTGGGATCAGCTTCCCACTTGCGACCGTCCAGCCAGGCGACGGCGTTGGTGACGACGCGAGCGTTCTCGTCGAGGACTTGGATCAAATCGCCGCCCGGCCCGTTGGATTGCAGCAGCGAAAAACCTCCGCGTCGGATGAGGGCCCGGGAGGAACGTCCGCCGCCGATGATTTCGACGATCCAGGCCCCCCGCTTCCCTTGGAGTTCGGGAAAGCGAAATGGCCGAGTGTACCGGAGGAAGGGCGAAGACTCTCCGTCGTGACGTTGCTCGGCGTTGGCCACCCAACCATCGAGAGGGAGGTCGGTGTTCAGGGGGCGTTTTTGCGACTGAAAGTAACCAAGGGTGTTGATCTCGAAGAGCCGGACCATGACCTGAGGCGTGTTCTTGAGGGTCACGCTCACTGAGACTTCCTGATCCAACGGAATGCTCAGCGCATTGGTGGCCGGAAATTCGATGTCCACCCGATCCTTGAGCGCCTGATAGGCCGCCGGTGACAGCAAGGAGGTCCAGCGCTCGGTTTCCCCGGCCCCTTGGGTGATCTTGGCTTCGGCGAAGAGGGGTTTGACCCACGAGTCCCGGAGCCATTCGGTCCACGGTTCCCACTGAGCCTCGGTCGCGGCGAAGTGCAGGAAGAATTCACGGACCAATGGCTCGTCCGCTCCGATGGGAGGGAGTCCCAGACCGGATTCCGGGAAGCTGGCGTTCAAGTCGGCCGCAAAGCGGTCCGCCTGGACCGATTCGAGGTATTTCGGGTTCATGTAAGCGGCCGGTCGGGGCAGCTTCAGGTATTCGAGGAAACGGGACCGGTCATGGACACCGCGGGTCCGGTCGAGTTGCAGGCGGGCATACAGCACGTGGGCCTTGAGGGAATTGAACGCCGCCGGCAGTCCTCGCACATAACTTTCCACGCGCTCCAGCCAGGCTTCCCGCACGGCTGGATCCGTCTGGGAATGGGAATCGGCCCCGGGTGCCAGTTTGGCAATCCGGGTCATCACAAACGCCGACTGATGGGCCAGCGCAGGGATTTCTTTTTCGAGCGCATCGAGCTGCGCGGGCAGCAGCGCCCGATGGATGGGCAAGGAACCAAAGCCCCGACTCTCCGGAGTCTTCAATTCAGCAATGATCCGCGGTAGGAGGCCGGGGGCGTCCGGTCGTTGGATCCGGTGCAGGATGGCAGCGGGCGGGTAGGGAAGAGCTGCGGTCGGGTCTTGCAGCAGCTGTTCCACCTCGGCATCGGACAGCGCGCCCAGCTGATTGCCTGTCGCAAGAATGCTGAGGAAGCGTTCCCGCGAGATCATGGAGGGCGTCAGTGCCGTGGGCAGATCGGGCTTTTGGTCGGGGAGCTCCTGGACATGGTTGAACTGCAGCCCCAGCCGATCGCGCAGGTGTTGGAGGGTTTTTTGCGGATCCGTGCCGTAGGCCAGGAGCGCTTCACGGTTCTCGAGCATTTGTCGCTGCTCGGAATTCGGGAAGCGTGTGGCCCATTGGGTGAGCGTCTCGGAAAATTTCTGCTTCTGCCCCGAGGACTGGTAGAGCAGCGCGTGGAAAAAGTAATAGTCCTCAGTGCCGGGCACGAGTTGTCCCAGGGTGGCCTCGCGATCGGGAGCCAGCGCAAAGGTTTCAATGAAGCCGAGGTCGGTGTCGGCCCGGACGGTCAGAGACGTGACCAGAGAAGTGGCCAGAGATGTGGCCAGAATCCAGGCGGGAAGACCGAAGCGGCTGAGGGATGGGACGTTCATGGCAGGTACCGGGCTGGTGTCAATTGGAAGCCGAGAGAGGCTCCTCTCCTGACAACGCACGGAATCAATAAAGCTTAGATCGCCAGCGAGGGCGAGTCGTGGTTCGGTTGGGTGTCTCGAAGCGTTGGCTGAACTTCGAAGAGGATGGCCCATCTGCTGAAGATCCGCGGTACCCATGCCTTGACAGGGCCCGCGTTTTGTCCGCAATAGGCCTGCATCATGAAGTCCGGCACCCGAGTTCCATCCGCCGTCGCAGTCGCCTGCGCCACGGCTGCCGTGCTTGCCCGCCCGGGCCGCCGCTAAACGCCCAACCTGGCGAACCTGCGGCGGATCCGGGAAATTCCTCTTCCCGAAGGTCCCCGAGTTCGCGTACCTCCCCAGAGACGTCCATGTCCTCCGTTCATCGCAACTTCATCGCCCACCACGTCGCGGGGATCCCGCGCTCCGGCATCCGCGACTTCTTCGAACTCGTCCAGAATACCACGGGCGTGATTTCGCTGGGGGTCGGAGAGCCGGATTTCGCTACCCCGTGGCATATCCGTGAGGCGGCGATTTACGCTCTGGAACGCGGTCGCACCCAATACACTTCCAACCTGGGTTTGCTGAAATTGCGCGAGTGCATCTCCGGCTACGTCGAGCAGCACTTTGGGGTCCGCTATGATCCGAAGACCGAGGTGCTGGTGGCGGTGGGTGTCAGCGAGGCTCTGGACTTGGCTCTGCGCGCGGTGCTCAACCCGGGCGATGAGGTCATTTACCACGAGCCCTGCTATGTCAGCTACGCGCCCAGCGTGGTGTTGGCTCATGCGGTGCCGGTGCCGGTGGCTTGCCGGGCTGAAAATGGATTCGCGGTGACGGCCCAGGCCATCGAGGCGGTGGTCACGCCGAAGTCCAAGGTGCTGATGCTGTCGTTCCCGACCAACCCGACCGGGGGCACCATGACCCGGCAGCAGCTGCTGGAGATTGCTGAGGTCGCCAAGCGCCACGACTTGCTGGTGCTCACCGACGAGATTTACTCCGAGCTGACCTTCGAGGGAGAGCACGTTTCCATCGCCTCGCTGCCGGGCATGGCCGAGCGGACAATTTTCCTTCACGGCTTCTCCAAGGCTTATGCCATGACCGGCTTCCGCATTGGCTATGCCTGCGGTCCGGCGCCGCTCATCGACGCCATGATGAAGGTGCACCAGTACGCCATCATGTGCGCCAGCATCATCGCTCAGGAGGCCGCCATCGAGGCGCTCACTCACGGGGCCGCCGCCACGGCCGAGATGCGCGACCAGTACCAGTTGCGCCGGAACTTCATCGTGAAGGCCCTCAACGACATGGGCCTCAAGTGCCACCTGCCGCGGGGTTCCTTCTACGCCTTCCCCGACATCACCAGCACCGGTCTGTCGTCCAAGGAGTTTGCCGTGCGCCTGTTGAATGAGGAGAAGGTGGCCTGCGTGCCCGGTGGAGCCTTCGGGCCGAGCGGCGAGGGCTTTGTCCGCTGCTGTTTTGCTACGGCCTTCGACCAAATCCAGGTGGCCATGGGCAAGACAGCCCAATTTGTCGGCCGGCTCAAGTGAGCCTGACCAATCCCGGGCGGTCGTTGGTTGCAGTCCTCCGAAAAGCCGCTCTCTTGAGGTGTGATTCCTGACACGGCACGCATCGGGTCGGTCCCTTACCTGAATGCGGTTCCCCTGACCTGCGGACTCGAGGGGCGGTGTTCGTTCCTGCCACCGTCGACGTTGGCAGTGGAATTGCGTTCCGGTCGTCTGGATGCCGCCTTGCTCAGTGTCACCGAAGCCTTATTTGCTCCGGGGTACCCCATCGTGGACGGGGTGGCCATCGCCTCCGATGGCCCGGTTTTCAGTGTTTTCCTCGCCCATCAAGATCCCCTCGACGAACGCCTGACCGAGGTGCATCTCGACCCGGCTTCCTGCACCAGCGTGAATTTGTTGCACGTGCTCTTGGCAGCCCGCGGCCTATCGCCGCGGTTCAGCCCGTTGGCGGATTATGACCGGGAGCGAATGCCCCGCAATGTGCTGCTCATCGGGGATCCGGCCATCCGGTTTTCTCTCGGTCCCCACCCCCATCAAATTTGGGATCTGGGCGCCGCGTGGCAGGAATGGACCGGCCTGCCCTTTGTTTATGCCGTGTGGGCCGTCCGAGAAGCCGCGGCGACCCCGGCACTGGCCAACGGTCTTCGAGCCGCCCGGGAGCAGGGTGTCAACGCCATGGCGCACTGGGTGGAGCATCGCCCGGAATTCACTCGCGAATTCCGCCAGGCTTATTTGGGTGGCCACATCCGCTATGGGTTGGGCGACCGCGAGAAAGCCGGCCTCGAATGCTTCCGCCAAGCTCTCGATACCCATATCCATCCACGGAGGCCCACGGTGGTTCCCCGCTACATTTGACGGGTTTTGCGCCGAGGCTTTCCCGCGAACGGTCCATTCCCGTCAGTGGCGCCACGTCAGCCCAAGAAAGGGCATGTAGTCCGGAGCCGATCGGGTGACCCCGAAGTAGCAGCCGAAATCGAGTTGAAGCCCGGGGCGCGCCTCCCAAGTGAAGCCCAGATCGATCTGACCCTGCCAGCCCAGTCCGGATTCGGGCGCGATGCGCGATGCGAATTCGATGAAGCCGGCCCATTGCTCGGTGATGTCGCGGCCGAGGGTCACGGTGTTGCCCCATTCGAAGCCATGACCCGCCGGGTCGTAATGCACCCAGTCCATTTGCGTCTGGCCGCCGAGGGACCAGCCCGGGGCCAGTTCCACAGCCACCGGCACGATGAGCCCGCCCTCGGCATGTCCATTGCGGACATGGGAGGCCGATAGCGGCCACTTCACGTACGGCATCAGGGCCAGGGCGGTGGGTCCGCCGTCATTCCCCCAGAGGTTGACCTTGAGGCGCGTTTGAACGTCGCCAGCTCCGGATCGCTGCTCAAGTCGCCCGGTGATCGCCGATCGTTTCCATGAAATCACCTGACCATCGTAGACCCATTGCAGGTCAGTTCGGGGTGTCAGTCCTACCTTGGCATTGACCCCTCCGAGCACCAGTTCCCGACCGGAGCGGTCGCCGTCGGCAGAGACCGCTCCGATGGTCGCCTTGGCCACCTCGAACTCGAACTGGACATGCCCGGCATCGACCGAATAGGCGCTTTCCGTCTGGTCGGGCCGATCGGTGCTCAGGGGTCTCATGGCCTGCCGCGGCACCGGATCGAAGAGGTGGTATCGCTCCGTGCTGGAGGGATCCGAGGCGAGGACCTCGTTGGGTAATGCCAACCCCAGGGCCAGACCCAGTCCCAAGAGTCGGGGTGCCACCTGCACCCTTCTTCCGGGATTGGTCATTGCGGCCCGCGATCTGATCGGCTGAGCCTGTTTCATCGATGAGTGATGCCGCAGGGCTCTGCGCAAGGCAACAACATTGTATTAACCCTAAAACAAAATTCCAAAAATGAGACGGAACGGCTGTGCCGAGAAGGGTTGCACCACCAAAAGTGATAAAGAATCTGCCGGCACAGGGCTGCGGAGCACCTATCCGATACCTGGGGTCGCCCGTGCTCAAGAGACACGGGGGAAGTTTCGGATAGGTGCTTGGCCGTGTTCCTCAGCGGGCATAGCAGCTGCGGAAGCCGGTCACCAGTGCCTCCCGGTCGAGGTTGCGCCCGATGAAGACCAGTCGGTTGAAGCGGGCCTCGCCGGGTCGCCACGCCCGGTCTGCGTTCGATTCGAGGAGCATGTGCACCCCTTGGAAGACCACCCGCTTGGAGGAGCCTCGAAAATTCAGGATGCCCTTGCAGCGGAAGAGGTCCTCTCCCTGGGTCTGCAGCAGCTCGCCCAGCCAGGCGTTGAGGCGCTTGGGATCCAGTTCGGCCGCGTCCTCGATGCCGACGCTCGACACCGACGCGTCGTGCTCGTGGCCGGGTCCGCCAAACTCCTGCGAGGCGGCGGGCTCTAGGATCTCCCCGCCAAAGCCGCCAAGGGTCGCGGCGAATTCTTCGGGCCGGTGTTGGGTGTAGAGCAGGAGGTCCATCGGCTCGTCTACGCGCACTAAGAACCGGGAAGGGCCTGATTCTCCCAACACCAGCCGGTACCGGTGTGGGCCGGGCACAACGCTCTCGCCAGGTTGCAACGTCACGGGCGGCAGGGCGAAGCGCTTGAGGGCCTCAAGCCGGGACCCGTGCAGCGCGTCTGGACCGGCTGTCCCAGGGCCGGCCGCGAGGGCTACCAGATCCATCGTGGCGTCCGGCCCGGGTTGCAGCACGAGCTCTCCGATCCCCGCCGCCAGCCGGTAAATCCCAGCCCACTCAAAGGGCAGCTCTTCGACCAGGAAGTCGGCGTCCTGCGCCAGCTTCGCCGCGAGGTCGACGGCTTGGATCCGGAGGATGTGCTCCAGCGGCAGCGCCGCGCGCTCCGTGCGGTGGATGCGTGCGGCGGCGTTCATCGCGCGCAGGCGGCGCTCGAGCCCCTCGACGCCCCCGCCCGTGCAAAGGTCGGTCTTGTTGAGCAGGATGACGTCGGCGAAGGCCACCTGTTTCCGGCACTCCTCCGAGGTGTCCAGATGCTGATCCACGTGGTAGGCATCAACCAGGGTCACGATGCCGTCGAGGCGGAAGGCCTCCTTCACTTCGTCGTCGACAATGAAGGTCTGGGCCACGGGTCCGGGGTCCGCCAGACCGGTGGTCTCGACCAGGATATAGTCGAAGCGGTCCCGTCGCTTGAGCAATTGCCCGAGGATGCGAATGAGGTCGCCTCGGACGGTGCAGCAGATGCAGCCGTTGTTCATCTCGAAGACCTCCTCGTCGGCGTTGATGACTAGCTCGTTGTCCACGCCGACTTCGCCAAATTCATTCTCGATGACCGCGATGCGGCAACCGTGGTTCTCGGAGAGGATGCGATTGAGCAAGGTCGTCTTGCCGGATCCGAGGAAGCCGGTGAGGACGGTGACAGGAATGCGGGAGTCCATGGGGGGGATAGGGTTTGAGGGGAGACAGGAAAAGAGTCCGGGTCAGGCCGGTAGCGGGGATCAGGAATTTTAGCGTAGAAGCAACGCGATGTCGGACCGCCGGACCCGGCATAGCTTTTTGGCGATCTTCAGGGTCCGCCAGGAGCCGCCGGGCTTGGGAATTCCGATGACCGTCTCGATATCCGGGCAACCGGGCTCTGAGCAGCGCATTTCGGTCACCGAAACAACTTCTCCTGCGTCGAGGCTGAGGAGGTCCCGGGTCCATCGCTTGATGCGCCGGGCGCAATCGGCATTCGGCCCAGTGCGGGTGCGGATGGATTTGCCGGATGGACCTGGGCTCATCGGGATGAGCGGCATCATCCGCAGGGAAGGCTTCACGGCATCCGGGTTTGGGGCGGGGTTTTTCAAGATCGGTGATGCCAGTAGGCGAGGGTTCGGTTGAGTTGGTGGGCCACCCAAATCAGAGCGCAGCCACCGGCGGTCAGGAAGGTCTCGAAGATTTCTCCCAGGCCGGGGGCGGTGCCGAATCGGGCAAGGAGCAGGAGCGACCATCCGGGTAAGACCCAGATCCAGATGCGACCCGAGCGGTGACGCCTCCAGCCCAGCACCATGGCAGGCACTCCCGGGACTACAACGCACAGAGCCATGACCCGGTGCGCAGTCTCTCCGGCCAGTGCCGGAGCAACCGAGAGCAACCAGAAGGCCTGGAGGCAATGGAGGCTGCACCCAACGGCCAAGCCTGCGCAGAGCCTGTCGAAGACATTCGTATCGTCGGCGCCGGTGATCATGCGCTTGGGCCTATCGGGGTGTGCCTGCGCTGGAGCTGCGGGCCTTGTGCGGGCGTTGTGCGGGCGTTGGGCGGCGGGTAGCGGTGTTTTCAAAGCCCACCCTCAACCCGAGTGAATGCAAGTCGTTTGCAATGACTGGAAAGGATTTGGACGATCGCATCATGAGGGGGCCTTTAGCGGGCGCGGTAAAAACGGTTCGGGGAGCTCGAACCAACCGGCACCGTCACGGTGACGGGGTCAAAACCGGGGGTCACTGTTCCGACGGGATCCCAATGGAGCAAATCTGGGGACGTCTCCAGGTGCGTGGTCTTCCCCGGTGTTCCTGAAAGGGAAAATTCGAGATTTCCTGGGGCTCCCAGTCGCGGGCTTCCGAGAATGGGCAGTGATTCCGGCAGCGGGTCAACGGAGAAGAGGATCGGTGTTTCGGCGCTCCAGGCATTGGTGCCATCGAGCTGGGCGCGTGCTTGCAACCAGACCGTGGTGAGGCCGGGCGCTGAGAAACCCAGATTGTGGTGCTGGTGGGCTCCGACAGGCAGCTCCAGGCGGTCCCTCTCGGTCAGCCCATCCCGGCTCTGCACCGTCACTGCCAAGCCCCCGGTTCCATCGAATTGCCAGACACAAACGTGGGCGGGGCCCTCGATCCGGCGTACGAACAGGTCGAGCACCTGTGGGTTCAAGTCGAGGCCCTCCGTGCTCAGGCCCAAGTACAAAAGCCCTGGATCTTGGCTGGCCGGAAGCACCCACAGCGGGGAACCCACCGGTCCCAGGGTTTCAAAGCCCGGGGGGATGGTGAGTTGGGCCGCCTCAGGAACCCGGATCACGGTTTGACTCGAAATCCGGTTGGTGAACCTCAGGTGGTCGCGAAGCACCACTTGAAGAAGGTTGGTCCCCTCCGGGGAAATCACCACTTTGAGGTCGACGTGCTCGGTGGTCAGAGGGTGACGAACGCCGCCGCTCTGTGAGAGGGCCGGCGTACCGGCCCCCAACCCTGCGACCGAAAGGCAAAGTCCGCCGATCCAGCCAAGCCTTTGCCACTTCGAGATGCCACGGGTTTGTTGAGCCATGGGAGAATGCGCGGAATCGGAGGTTTAGATCAGGAGGACCGGCCTCTCTTCGGAACGGCTCAGTTGGAGCGTTTGCGCAGAGCCCAAAAACCAAAACCGACACCGGTGAGAGCCAGGGCCCAAGTGGAGGGTTCTGGAATCACCTGAAAGCGGTAGGTGGCCGGATCGCTGGTACGGAAGCCGTCGATGAGGTGGGTGCCAGAGGCTTCCAGCGTGACGGAATAGTCGCCGGGAGCCGAGAAGCCGAGGTTGTAATGGCCGTGGCTGCCGGTGACCAGAAGCAGCCGATCGTCACTGGCAATCCCATTGGCTGTGGTCATTTTCAACTCGGGCGCGCCGAATCCGCTGGTGCCCCAGATCGAGAAAGTGCCCGGACCGCTGACGGCTTTCAGACTGAGAGTGATGTTGCCCGACCAGTCGCTGGCGGTGAGTTCTTCGGTGCCGAACCCGAGGAAGGGCAATTGGGAATTCTCCGTCGAGGGAAGCACCCAGACCGGTGTGCCCGTGGCTCCCAGAAAACTGGTGAAAGCGCCGCCCGGAGAAACTCCGGCCGCCGCGGATCCGATTGCAAAAACCGCCTCTCCTGGGGAGAACTCCTGATCGATTGGTTCCTCTTGATGAACATGCAAATCAAAGGCCTTGTCTTCGTATCCGATACCGATATCGACATGGCCAGATTGGAAGAATGTTTGCGAAAACGCAGGAATTACCAGGGTCAAGGCTGGAACGATCAAGAGCAGTTTCATGAAGAATAAGGGGCGATTTTCAAACCAATGCAAACAGTTTGCAATTGATCGCTCCACGTGTCAATTCCCAACCTGTTGGCTGGTCAACTGATGGATTTGTGCGGGCCGGTATCTCCCGATCAGGGACAGGCTCCGAGGTGGCTTTGTGTCTCCTTCAGTTCATGGATCCGTCGTGCGGTCGTTTTGGTGCCAACCCCGAGGAATAGGCCATTCAGGAAGGACTGCGGGCGGAGGGTGTCCTCTGAGAAATCACCGGGATCCAGGTTTGGAGGAGGCGGTGTCTCGCGGCAGCCACCGGGGATGATCGAGGCCGCCGGGTCCGATGCCACTGTAGATCTTCCGGGAATCGCGGTTGTGCCCATCGGTCACCCGAAGGTGGGGCACGCCCCCTGTTTCGGCCCGGCAGAAGGCGACTTGGCCCCCACCCGGAAACTCCGTCGCTCTGAAATCCCAAATGCCCTCGGTGCGTGGAGTCACCCAGCCGATGGAACCCGTCTTCGGATCGATCCGAGCGATGGCGGTGCCGCCGCGGGCTTGGTGGGGTTTAAACTCGCGGTTGAAATGATCGGTATCGGGCCGCTGCGATTGATATTCCCAAGGCACTCTCGAGCCCGGGATGCGCAAGGGGGCGAGGATGTGGCCATCCTGCGTCCACACGGGCACATTGGAACCGCCGCCGCGATGGCTTGCCGTGCCGTAGGTGGCCGCGAACCACAGGGACTGACCCTCGGTGAGCATTCGGAATCCGGTCCCATCCGGGCGGCACACGCAGACGTCGGACCAGTCGTGTCCTGGATCCACCGGTGCGTGGCAGTCTTGAAAGACCAACCACTGACCATCGGGAGACCAGCTGGGTCCGAAATACAAATGACCCGGTTGGGCGGCGACCATCACCCGGTTGCCCCCGTGGGTGTCGCTAATCCAGATCTGGTAGCCTTCGCGACTGGCCAGATGGAAGGCCACGCGCCGTCCGTCTGGGCTGAGGCTGTAGCCGTAGGGCAATCCTTCGTCCGGGCCGGTGAACTCGCGGGCATCCGAACCGTCCAAACGCATGTTGAAGGTTTGTCCGGGCCGGGTGCGGATCACTTGCATGAGGATGCGTCCGCCTTGAAGCACCAGTTGCGGCGCATAGAACGACGCCAGTCGATCGCGCGTGGCCAGTTCCTCCAGGGATTTCCGATCGAGGTCGTAGGCCCAAACGTGGGTGGGTGTCTGGTGGTAGTATTCGTCGAAGGGTCGGCCCGGACCGTCTCGCCGCGCCTCCATGCTCAGCAAAAGTACCCGCCCGTCTTCCAAGAAACCGGTCGGTTGCCACGTGACCTGACCGGGGGCTGAAACTTCCAGTTCGTGAAAACCCTGACCCAGCGAGCTGATGACGCAGGTCTTGCCCGAGGAGGTGAAGAACAGTCTTTCGGGCTCAACGCCGGCATCCGGGATCAGCGAGCAACCCGCCGCTGCGGCCATGCCACCCCAGCCGGACCGCTTCAGGAACTGTCTGCGATTCATGGGAGTGGCTGAAACGTTGGATTGGCAGGGGCCCCTTGTCGAGCCTGCCTCGTGGCCCAAATCGACTGGCAGAATGCGTTCACGCTTTCGTGCTGGATCAGTCATTCGCCAAGGAATAATGTGCATATAATCCCCTTTTTTAGTGAACTGCTTCGGCCATTTACGTGGTGTGAGCGTGTTCGGTCGATCCGTGCCCCTCGTGATCGGTCTCGTGCTGGGCTCTGCCCTGGGCCAATCGGCTTCGACCCTGGCGTGGAAGTCCTAGGCCGGATTCCGAAGAGCCTCGGTCCAACCGGGTCCTGGGACCGGTCCCGGTTTCACCCTTCAGCCGGCGGCTGCAACCGGCATCGGCTTCACCAATCATCTGGCCGAGTCCACCGTTGCCCGAAACCGCCTGCTGGAACTGGGTTCGGGCGTCGCCTTGGGTGACATCGATGGCGACGGGCGTGTGGATGTCTATTTCTGCCGCCTCGAAGGTGACAACGTTCTCTACCGCAATCTCGGCGACTGGCGTTTTGAAGACATCACGGCGCGCGCGGGCGTCGCGTGCCCGGATCAGTCTTCCACCGGCTGCAACTTTGCCGACCTCGACTGCGACGGCGATCTGGACTTGCTGGTCAATAGCCTGGGCGGTGGCACGCGTTCCTTTCACAACGACGGCAAGGGTCAGTTTACCGAGGTCGAGATGGGGTTCTTCCGGAACACCGGCGCCACGTCGATGGCTCTGGCCGATGTCGATGGCGACGGCGACCTCGACGTGTACGTCACCCACTACCGCACCGATACCTTCCACGACCCTCCGAAGGGCGGTCGGTTCGTCCAGCGACGCACGCCCGACGGCGGTACGGTGATCGAACCGAAGGACCGCTACCTGGGAGTTCCGGCGCTCAATGGCAATTTGGAGGTCCTCGAACGCGGAGAACCCGATGCGTTCTACATCAACCGCGGCGGAACCAACGTGGTGGTGGCTCCGTGGAATGTGGGGTTGTTCCTGGACGAACAGGGACAGGCTTTGGTGGATGCCCCGCGCGACTGGGGGCTGGCCGTGATGTTCCGGGATCTCGATGGTGATCGTCAGCCCGACCTCTACGTCTGCAACGACTTCGTCCATTGGCCTGACCGGCTCTGGCTCAACCGAGGCAAGCGATTCCAGGCCGCGCCGCACACCGCGCTGCCCAATCAGCCCCTCTCGTCCATGTCCATGGATGCGGCGGACATCGACCGCGACGGGCACGACGACTTTTTCGTCGCCGAAATGCTGAGCCCTCGGCGGCAAGACCGCGCGCGTCAGCGACCCGACACCCTCGACGGAGTGATGCGCTGGCCGGTTGAGCGCCCGGGATTCCGCCCGGAAGTCACGCGCAACGTCTTGCAACGGTCGCGGGGCGACGGCACCTGGGCTGAGATCGCCCAAATGGCAGGCGTGGCCGCCACCGATTGGACTTGGTCATCGGCCTTCCTCGATGTGGACCTCGACGGCTGGGAGGACCTGCTGCTAACCACCGGCAATTTCCATGATGTGCAGGACATCGATGCTCAAAGTCGCATCATTCGGGAAGGTCTCTGGAAGACCCCGGAGACGCGTCAGCGGGCTCTGGCCTTGCTCCCGCCGCGGCAAACCCCCTCGATGGCCTTTCGCAATCGTCGGGACCTGACCTTTGAAGATTCAGGCAAGCTTTGGGGCTTTGATCAGAGTGGATTCGCCCACGGCATGGCCTTCGGGGACCTCGACAATGATGGGGATCTCGACGTCGTCATCAATGTGCTCAACGGTCCGGCCCGCATGCTGCGCAACGGCAGCCCGGCACCACGCTTGGCTGTGCGCCTGAAGAGAGCTCGCGGCAATACTGCAGGCATCGGGGCGAGGCTTAAGGTCACGGGCGGTCCAGTGACCCAGACCCAAGAAATGATCTCCGGTGGGCGTTACCTATCGGGAGATCAGGCCCTCCGTGTCTTTGCGGCGGGTGCAGCCCGTTCGCTGGAAATGGAGGTCCTTTGGCGCAATGGCCGCCGGTCTGTAGTCCGCGGGCTGGAGCCCAATCAGATCATCGAAATTGAAGAGCGGGACACCCTGGATCCGCTGCCGCCCACCCCAGCGCCGCCGCCCCTGATCGAGAGCCTTGTCATCGATCCGGATCCGGTGCCCGCAGAGCCCGATGCCTCAGAAATCACCCGCCAGCCGCTCCTGCCGCGCCGTCTGGGAACTGAGGCCCCGGGTGTGGCCTGGGTCGATTGGGACGCCGATGGCGATCCGGACCTCCTGATCAGCGCCGACGAAGAGGGGCGTTTTCGTGCCCTGCGCAACGACGGACCGGCCGGATTCGTACCGGAAACCGGAGCCCTGGGTTCTGTGGCGGTTTCGAACGCGGTTGCCGTCTTGGTTCATCGTCGGCGCGATTCCCCTACCCGGCTCATTGCCGGGATTTCCAACAATAAAGCGGCTCTCGCCCGGGCACCGCGGTTCCACAGCTGGACCCTCCAGACCGGCAAGCCAGTCGTCGCCACCAATGCCCCCGTTGATGAGGCGACCACCGGCCCCATGGCTTTGGCGGACATCAACGGTGATGGCCAGCTCGACCTGCTGGTCGGGGCCCGCGCCCGCGCCGGACGCTATCCAGAAACCTCGTGGACGGTGATCCTTCCCGGTCGGGCAGACGGTTGGGGCGAAGCCCAGCTCGTGACAGACCAGGTGCGAGCCAGTGGCGCCGTCTTCACCGATGTCGATGGCGACGGAGACCCGGATCTCGTGCTTGCCGGCGACTGGGATACCTTGCGTTTCTTTCGCAATGACGGAGGCCGCTGGGTCGATGCTACCGCCGAGTCGGGGCTGGGGGCTTGGCGCGGTCTTTGGAATGGCGTCAGTGCCGGAGATTTCGACGGCGACGGCCGACTGGACCTGGTGGCCTCCAATTGGGGCCGCAACTGGCGGACAGACCAACCAGGCGCCAGCAACGCACCCATCCAAATGGTTTACGGCGAGTTCCATGAGCCCGGCCAAGTACTGACCTTGATGGCCTCCTGGGATCCGCACAGTGGTCGGCAGACTCCGTGGCGCTCCTGGTCTTCGCTGTCTCAAGCCATCCCAGCACTGACCGAACGCGCCCATTCCCATCGCGAATTCGCAGTCCTGAGCGTGGATTCCCTCTTGGGTCCATTGGCCACCCGGGGCCAGACTTTGACTGCCGAAACCTTCGATTCCATGATTTTTCTCAATCGGGGCGGTCGTTTCGAAGGCGTCCCGCTACCCGCCGAAGCCCAGTTTGCTCTGGCTTTCGGTGTTTCTATTGCTGATTTCGACGGGGATGGCTGCGAGGACCTGTTCCTGGCTCAGAATTTTTTTGGCATGGATGTGGAGACCTCGCGTCAGGATGCGGGCACTGGTTTGGTGCTTTTGGGCGACGGTCGGGGCCGCTTCCGTAGCCTGGACCCTCGTGAAGCAGGATTGAGTATGCCGGGTGAGCAGCGCGGCAGCGCAGTGGCCGATGTGGATGCCGACGGGCGTCCGGACCTGGCCGTGGGACTGCAATCCGGCAAGACCCGGATCTTCCGCAACCGGGCAGGCAAACCGGGAGTCCGGGTGGCCTTGGAAGGACCGGTTGGAAACCCGGACGGTATCGGAGCGGCGGTTCGATTGGTGATGGGTTCACGGTTGGGACCGGTTCGCGAAATCCACGCCGGCGCCGGATTTCGGTCTCAAGATTCTCCAGAAATTCTTCTGGCCGCTCCGCAGGATCCGACGGCTGTGGAGGTGCGGTGGCCTGGAGGGAAGGTGCAGCGTTCCGAGTGGCCAGTCGGTGCCCGTTCCGTGGTGATTAGTGCCGAGGGCTTGCGCCGACGCTTATAGAAAGACCGGTTTGAACAGCGGCCACTCCAGGAATGAGGAGGAAACAAGTTGGGAACAAGTTGGGAACAAGTTGGGAACAAGTTGGGAACAACTTTGCGGCCAGGGCTGATTCATCTGCATCTGAATAGTTGTTTGTGAAGAGGGCTCGCTTGTGTTTTGACTGGTTTATTTTTACGGCCCGTGTTCACGATTTGCGG
>Ga0247843_1003301_pt1 | contig 26858 bp, 21 predicted proteins | sample LaCruzMarch2017__FD_192420 | JGI IMG/M metagenome (GOLD analysis project Ga0247843, IMG submission 192420) | Freshwater microbial communities from meromictic Lake La Cruz, Castile-La Mancha, Spain - LaCruzMarch2017_8m | ecosystem: Environmental > Aquatic > Freshwater > Lake | place: Spain... | reverse complement strand
CGTTTTAGCGAAAAGAACCACCCCACTCGTAGGACGGTCTAAGCGATGAATCACCCCGCAAAACACATTGCCAGGTTTATTATATTTATCTTTTAAAAACGCCTTGATCTCATCCGCTAGGCACGCATCCCCCGTTTTGTCACCTTGTACCAATTGTCCCGCACGTTTGTTTATGGCAATCAAATGATTATCCTCGTATAATACTTGATCGGGACTAAAAGATGACATGAAGCTAATTACTTCGAATGGGAGGTAATTCGCCTGTTTCGAATCCATGACAAGCAACTAAGGCCTATAAAAAATACAATGGTCCACACGAGCCATGTTGGGAATTTACCAATTCCATCCCCTTGAGCATAGGAATGAAGACCAACAAGCATAAAGTTCACCCCGAAATACGTAAAGAGTATGGCGGAATATCCCCAAAAGGCGGCAAGGTTAAACGTGAAGGTGCTTTTTAAGGCTGGAATAAACCGGAAATGTAAAATGATAGCATATACCAATACCGAAACTAAAGCCCAGGTTTCTTTAGGGTCCCAACCCCAGTATCTACCCCAGCTTTCATTGGCCCATATCCCGCCTAAAAAGGTGCCTATGGTTAACATAAATACACCAATCGTCATGGTCATTTCACTTACCGCAGTAATTTGGGCGATTTGATTCTGTATTTTGGGAGCATTTGTTTTTGTTTGAAACAGATAAAAATTAAGGTTTAACAACCCAAGGACAAAGGAGAGGCCAAGAAATCCGTAGCTTCCCGTAATAATCGCAACATGAATCATCAACCAATATGATTTTAAAACTGGGACCAAGGGAGTGATTTCAGGGTCAAGTAGGTTTAATTCTGAAACAAAAAGCATCATGGCTGAGAGTATGAGCGCCATGGACATAACGACCTCGATTTTTTTCAAAAATACCCACCCTGCAAGCACGGTTACCCAAGCAATGAATACGATGGCTTCATAGCCATTACTCCAAGGGGCGTGACCTGAGATGTACCATCGAAACCCTAATCCAGTGGCGTGATAAAAAAAGACTAAGGCAGAAAATCCAAGAAAAATATTCCGGGCCCAACGCAGTATTTTCAACCGCTTATCAGAGGGGGATCCAAAAATGGATGCAATAAAAATAACCAGTAGTAGTAGTCCGATCAGTAAATAACTCCGATATACCGACTTGAAAATCTGTAGGGTATTGTATCGAATCTCAAAGGCTACTTTACTGCGGGAAGGAACTACGGATTTACCAACTGTCCGCTGTATTTGCTCCATTTTCCCTAACAGAAACATGGCGTTAGAATAGTCTTGGTTTTGTGTCGCCTCATCCAGCGCTGCGAGATATTTCAAAGTCACAATGGAGCTGATCGAATCTTCGCCCATAATTTCCATACTCATGGGAACAAACCACTTGTTATTTGCGTCGTTTTTCTTTGGGATAATGCGCATGTATTGCCAACTAATTATTCCTTGAAAAACCTCGAAACGTTCCGTAAGTTTAATGAGTTTTTTCTCAAATTCATACTGAAACTTCTCTGCCTTGCCGTGTGCGGCAGCATATTGTGCTTGAAATTTGTACGCACCATCGGCTTCAATAAGGTCATTAAATGCACAGTATTTTTTTAAGTGTAGCCGCTCCCGAACAGCAGTAGGCACCAAGATCATTGGTTTTTTCATCCAATACTTTCCATACATGTGCAAACTAAGAATCGTTTGTACTGCATTGTATGAATCAAATATTGGTTCCCCATGAATTTTTCGCAGGAGTTGGTCGCACAAGGTATGCATGGGCATAATTCGTCCGCCCTGTTCTTGGACCAACAACGCGGCTAGTTTTTCCGAATGTTTTTCATCGATTACGCGATAGATTTTCGAATAGTCGGGTTCATTTCCATGTTGTGCTTGCACCGATAATGCCATTAAGAAAAACAAAACACTGAGGGATTGCTTTTTTAGTTTGCCTAATTGGTTGCTTATGGCTCGGAACCTACCTTTTGGTGCAAACAAGGAAAGTATCATCCCGATAGCCATAAGTAAATACCCTAAGTAGGTGATGTTGGTTCCCCACGCGTCATGATTCACACTGAGCTTAGTAGCCTCTTCATTTTCTGGTGTAGAAGGATTGTCTAATTCATAGGCGGATTGAAAAAATCGATATCCGTCGTAATCCGTTACATGATTCATAAAAACATGGCGGTCGCTTTTGTAATTATTGCGGGGATCTCTTATGCTTAAGTAGCTTTCGAACGAGGATGGGGATTCAGAACCGGGGTATTTGGATAGTTTAAAATCTTTACAAAAAATACTAAAGGGTAATGGTCGTCTAACGGAGCCGTATTCTAGCTGCACTAACATTCCGTTAATCTCAAAATATTCAGGATCTGGCATCATGTTATGCCCGCCCTTCAATACTACTTTTTTATTTGCCTTACCGGAGGAAACATTAACGGTGAGGTAATCCGTACCCTGATTTTTCATCTTGGCTTTTAAGCGAGTTTTGTAGGCATGATAATAGACACTTTTAAGCACAAATTGATTTGAACCGGATTGGTATAAGGTTTTTAAGTTTGCATCGACCCACGTGTTTTTTGGAATGGTAGTGTATGCTGTGTCCGGAATTGGAGCGCCTGTTCTTCTCGCTTCCATCATCATTGTCATGGGCAGCATGCGAAGATCAACTGCAGTTTTTATCTTGATTTTTTCTCCGGATAATTTAAAGGCAACGCCCTCATTCGCCTCCAACCCATATGCGAGAGGCATGGACCCAGCCAATAATTTATCTCCGGTGGCTAGGTAGTTTGATTTCATTTGACCAACAACAACATCCAATACAGCACCGGGGGTGGATTGGTCAAAAGCAATGGTGTCAATCGCGTTGGAAATAAAATCGTTGTAGGTGATCGTTAGGGTCTTTGTTCCATGGTCAATATCGTGACTAAATGAATTGTTTACCATCCCCCAATCCGACATCCACGCTGAATATGCCAGGACTTTTGGCGACTTTGGGTCGCTGATGGAAACCAAGAGTTTCGGATCTGCAGTATAGATGTAATCTACCGCGGTTCCCTCTCGAATCACGGCCAATCCCTCATATCCTGTATATCGAGTGATGCCGGCACCGATCATGATGATAAGAAATGCTACATGGAAACTTAAAGCCGCTATTTTTTCTCGTTTCCACATGCGATAATGAATGATATTAAAAATCATTGCAATGGATAAATAAACGAGCAGAACTGTGAACCAATGGGCATTGTAAATAACGATTTTGGCGGCTTGCACGCCATGTATTGATTCGATAAACGTGGCGATACCGATGGCCGCTAAAAACACAAAGAGGCCCAATGAAACTAGCCGCATTGAAAAGACAATTTTTGTAATTCGTTCCATGGGATTTTATTTGGTACAAAAATACGCAATGCCTTGCTTATTGATATCCTTTTGTAATATTTGTATCATGAAAATTCGCTTATTTTTCATTTGAATTTCACTTTGTTGGATTACTTGAAGTCAATGCATATATTTCCCTGAATTTGAATCAGCACTATATATATTCTTGTGCAAAGGAAAATAGGGTAATCATAAAATTAATGACGAATTCAGGACATTCAGAGCGCGATTGGGCACGGCGAATAGGGCCAATTTTGAAAACGCTCACTAAATAGAAAGTCCCGCAAGCGGGACTCTATATAGACGTCTCAAACTATCCGTTTTCCGGGAAGAATGAAACGAGGAAGCGTCCCGTTCGCGGGACGCTTTAATTGTGTTTTACCTTGTTGATCGAAACATCACGTTAGACTTTATGAAAGCTGAGCTTGTCGCTTAGGTAGGTGAGCTTGTCGCTTAGGTAGGTGAGCTTGTCGCTTAGGTAGGTGAGCTTGTCGAACCTACATCATTCCTGGCATGCCACCACCCATACCGCCCATACCGGCTGCTGGATTTGACTCTTCCGGTTGATCAGCAATGACACATTCCGTAGTAAGGAGCATAGATGCAATCGATGCAGCATTTTCAACTGCAATCCGAGTTACTTTGGTTGGGTCAATTACTCCAGCCGCATACAGATATTCAAATTTATCGGTTCGTGCATTGTATCCAAAGTCATCTTTTCCTTCACGTACTTTTTGAACTATGATTGCTCCTTCACCTCCAGAATTGGCAATGATTTGACGCAACGGTTCTTCTGCAGCTCGTTTTACGATGGCAATGCCCGTAGCCTCATCTTCATTAGCGCCTTTCAATTGATCTAAGGATGCTATAGCGCGGATCAGTGCAACACCACCTCCCGGCACAATCCCTTCTTCTACTGCAGCACGCGTAGCCGCCAAGGCGTCATCTACTCGGTCTTTTTTCTCTTTCATCTCCACTTCCGTTGGCGCACCTACATAAAGTACAGCAACACCGCCGGCAAGTTTCGCTAAGCGTTCTTGAAGTTTTACTCGGTCATAATCAGAGGTCGTTGTTTCAATCTGTGCACGAATTTGATTGACACGTGCTTTGATGTCTTCTTTCTTGCCTTTTCCGTTCACTATGGTTGTATTGTCTTTGTCAATATCCACTTTTTGTGCCTGACCGAGCATGTCCATGGTTACATTTTCTAACGTCATCCCACGTTCTTCAGAAATCACTTGACCACCTGTTAGAATGGCGATATCTTCCAACATAGCCTTTCTTCGGTCACCAAAGCCTGGGGCTTTAACTGCAGCAACCTTCAACGAACCTCTTAAACGGTTAACCACTAATGTGCCTAGTGCTTCGCCATCCACATCCTCCGCGATGATCAGCAAGCCTTTACCCGCTTGAACTACAGGCTCAAGAATTGGGAGTAACTCCTTCATGCTTGAGATTTTCTTTTCGGTAATAAGGATGAGTGGGTTTTCCATTTCGGTAACCATTTTCTCAGTGTTGGTAACAAAATAAGGAGATAAATACCCGCGATCGAACTGCATTCCTTCTACCGTCTTTACCTCGGTTTCAGTACCTTTAGCCTCTTCCACCGTGATTACACCATCATTACCCACTACTTTCATCGCTTGTGAAATTAGCTTACCGATGTTTTCATCATTATTTGCGGAAATAGTGGCAATTTGTTCGATTTTCGAAGCGTCTTTTCCAACTTCTTTCGAAAGTTTTTTAAGATTCTTTACAACTTCTATAACCGCTTTATCGATGCCTCTTTTTAAATCCATAGGATTTGCACCTGCCGCAACATTTTTAAGTCCCGCAGTAATAATTGCTTGTGCAAGTACGGTTGCAGTGGTCGTTCCATCACCGGCAATATCTGCAGTTTTAGAAGCAACTTCCTTTACCATTTGTGCGCCCATGTTTTCCATCGGATCTTTCAATTCGATTTCTTTGGCTACCGTGACACCATCTTTGGTGATTTGTGGTGCGCCAAACTTCTTTCCGATCACCACATTTCGGCCTTTTGGACCTAAGGTAACTTTAACTGCATTTGCCAAGGCATCTACTCCCGCCTTTAGTTTTTCTCTTGCTTCAATGTCAAATAAAATATCTTTTGCCATGTTGAATTATTTAATTGTTATTTGTTAAACCGATTACTTTAAAATACACCGTAGATATCAGATTCCCGCATGATTAAATACGTGTTGGCGTCAATTTTAATTTCTGTACCAGAATACTGGCCATATAATACTTCATCACCTACACGTAGGCTCATAGGCTCATCTTTTTTCCCCGTACCTACGGCAACTACTTTTCCTTTTAGAGGTTTTTCTTTAGCGGTATCAGGGATAATAATACCACTCGCTGTTTTTTGCTCTGCGGGCGCCGGCTCTACCAAAACGCGATCCGCCAATGGTTTAAACTTTACTGACATAATTTATTTAGTTTTAAGAATACGCACAAGGTACTCGAATTTCATACCATTGGGTGCAATTGAGACAAAATTTCCAAGAACAAAAAAAAATGTCAGCATGTGCTGACATACTGACATCATTCTCTGTATCTAAAACCTTTACTGTGGAGTATTTGATTGCCCTTGTTGTCCTGCGGGTTGACCAGCACCGGATTGAGGTTGTGTTTGTTGGGTGGGCTGTTTTATCGGTTGAGGTTTTGGTTGTTGCATCGTCATTACTACACAACTTAACACAATGGTCGCTGCAAGACCCCACGTTAGCTTATCTATAAATTCTGTGGTTTGTTTTACACCACCCAGTTGGGCTGCACTTCCGAAATCACTGCTTAAGCCACCGCCTTTAGGGTTTTGAATAAACACAACAATAATCAGCAAAATAGCTGCAAGCGTTATAATAATTGAAAAAATGGTCGTAATCATGTTAATGACTTTTAGCTAATTTTTTTATTTGGCTTGCAAAGTAACTCTTTTTTTCGGGAAAAGCCAAAATTAATTGTTCATAAATCGCAATTGCTTTTGCGTTATTTCCCTGAATAACGAAGATTTTCGCCAAGGTTTCGCTCACGGGTACTTTATCCGCATCTAAACTCTCTTTTGCTTTTTTGATAGGAGAGTAAAAGGAAGTTTTTTCACGTTCTATGGAGAGTTCACTCGGCTTAATTGCCGGTTTTTCTGTCGTGAATTCTGTACCATTAAGCCACGCGGTAAAGGTTTTAGGAGCGTTATCGGTAGTTTTTCTTAACGCTGAGGCAAGGGGCTTGTACTCTGCCCCGTCAATCCGTGCTGGCTGTTCAAATTCTTTAAGGTATCGCGCAGTAGCAGCACTTCCTTCAATCATCGCTCCAAGAAGATCCTCAGCGGGGTTAAGATCTGGACTTTCAGGAAGTTCTTCCTGCAAGGAATCAGCATGGTTCGGTTCATACGCTTGACTTAAGTCTTCCTTTTTATCAGCGTGGTTCAGGTCGGTGCTTTCAGGAAGTTCTTCAAACACGGGAGTGGCATGGTTCAGTTCAGACGCTGTGGTTGAGTCTTCCTTTTTCTCTGGATCATCAACTACAGGGCTTGTATTTACTTGAGCCTGGTGCAAGAGGGTGTACAACTTGATTCGATTACTAATGCGAAACGCATGTTTAGGAATAGCTTGTGCAAGTCGAATGTCTTCGGTGCGATGCAATGCTTCAAGGTAAGCCAATGAAAATAATCCCGCATAGGGGAATTCCTCGCAAATTGACTGAAGTTGATCGATGTCAGGGGCACCCATTGACTCAGGATTTAGACATAAGGTGTTGATATGTGTCTTATTCCAACTCACCAATTACTCTGTAGTTTATTAATAACATCTTGGATTACTTGCTCATTGATGGTCGCTAATAATTGTGATTCCACCGCTGAGAAATTAGTAGAAGCATCAAAATCTGCAAATCGAGTTATGGATAATTTTTGCTCTTCATTTTTCGGTAAGGTGGTAAGAATCGTAAACTGAACGGATACTGTTAGCCTATTTTTCGCGGCGTTATCTCCGTTTTGTATCGCGATTGGATTTACCGAATACCCGGTGATTTCTCCTGAAAGTTGAACTTGTGCATCCGCATTTTTGGTTGCAAGCCCCAGGCGTGTATTGTTTTGAATGCCATCTTTTAACGCTTCGGACAACAGAGCCGTATAGCTTAAGGGGCAAGTTGCAGCATTATTTTGCAAGGTTTGTAGATAAAAAAACTCCCATTCTTCGGGCATACCACCCGTGTCTCTAAATCCGATTTTACTCGGCCAGCAACTCGTTAATGCCATGAATAGCAAAGCAATTAGAGGGAATTTCATTCTGCTAAATTATATTCTTTTATCTTGCGGTAGAGCGTTCGTTCAGAAATGCCCAATTCTAAGGCCGCATATTTTCGTTTCCCTCGATGTTTTTCCAGGGCCTTTAAAATAAGTTCTTTCTCCCGTTCTTCCAGCGATAGGGATTCTTCAAATTCTTCGTGTAAAACAAAGGAGTCCTCGTTCTCAATAAATTCATTTTCAAGGGATTCTATACCCGGCGCAAGTAGCCCTTTTGTAGGGGAAACTGCATTTCCATAATCTTGATATAGCTTGTCCATTACAGCATGTTGGTCTGCAGAGAGCTGAATATTTCCTGATTGACTTAATAGCTCCACCACCAATTTCTTCAAATCGCTTAAGTCTTTTTTCATATCGAACAAGAACTTATACATTAACTCTCGTTCTGATATCGACTCTTGACTCGTTTCATTCAATAGCGCTGGGCTTTGTTCTTGCGGTTGTGGAAGATAGCTCCGGAGTAGTAATGCGTCGATGTTTCGCTCCGTTTCTATGATACTTATTTGTTCAACGGTATTTTTTAGTTGGCGAATATTTCCCGGCCACGCATACTGCGATAGGGTTTCAATGCCATCTTGTGTTAAGCGAATGGCGGGCATTCGATATTTATCAGCAAAATCGCTGGCAAATTTTCTAAACAATAAATGAATGTCTTCTCCGCGTTCTTTCAGGGCTGGTAGTTGGATTGGAATCGCACTTAAGCGATAAAATAAATCCTCTCGAAACTTCCCTTTGGCAATGGCGCGTTGCATGTTCTCATTGGTAGCCGCAACTACTCTAACGTTTGTTTTTATTGATTTTGAGGCGCCAACACGAAGAAATTCGCCAGTTTCTAGCACCCGTAACAGACGTACCTGGGTTTGCATGGGTAATTCTGCCACTTCATCCAAGAATATGGTGCCTCCATTCGCCACTTCAAAATATCCTTGCCTACTTCCCGAGGCTCCCGTAAACGAACCTTTTTCGTGTCCGAATAATTCTGAATCTATGGTCCCTTCCGGGATTGCGCCGCAGTTAACAGCGATATACTCCTTGTGTTTCCGGGCACTCAATTGGTGAATTACCTGAGGAATGATTTCTTTCCCGGTTCCGCTCTCCCCGGTAACCAGTACTGATAAATCCGTAGGTGCAACTTGAGCAGCGATTTCTAAGGCCCGATTCAGCGGAAATGCATTTCCAACAATCCCGAATCGTTGTTTGATTTGTTGAAGGTTCATGGATTTCAATTTAAGGAATCAATTCACCGAATAAGGTCGCTGAGGTGCATCCGGTGATTTTTACCTGAACATAGGTTCCTTTCTCGGCCCCCTTTCGGTCAAAAACAACCATGGAATTCATAGAGTTTCTTCCGCAATACTGCAGTTCAGAACGCTTGGAGGGACCTTCCACTAATATTTCTTGAACAGCGCCAATTTGTTGTTCATTTGCCTGCAGGCTGTGCGCCGTTTGTAATTCAATAATTTCTGTTAAACGTCTGCTTTTCGTTGCTTCAGGCACATCGTCTTCAAATTTCCGTTCTGCCAGTGTTTTAGGACGCTCTGAGTATTTGAACATGTAGGCGTAGTTGAATTTTACCTGTTCCATCAAGCTAATGGTTTGCGCATGTTCCTCATCCGTTTCACCGCAAAACCCAGTAATGATATCCGTAGAAATTGCGCAATTTGGAATGATGCGGTGTATCGCCTCGATGCGGTCTAAATACCACTCCCTCGAGTATCCTCGATTCATTCGATACAATACATCGGTATTTCCAGATTGAACCGGTAAATGAATGTAGTTGCACACATTATGATTGGATGCAATTACTTCAAGTACTTCGTTGGTCATGTCTTTTGGATGTGAGGTGCTGAACCGTACACGCAGCATGGGGGAAACATTTGCCACAGCCTCTAACAACTGGGCAAAATTCACCGGCGCTTCCGCTTCATTTTTAATTTCACCTTTGGAACTTAGATTCCATCGATAACTATCCACGTTTTGCCCCAACAAGGTTACTTCTCGATATCCTTTTTCGAAGAGATCTTCGCATTCCGCAAGGATAGATTTTGGATCTCTTGACCGCTCCCTCCCTCGAGTGAAAGGGACTACGCAAAAGGAACACATGTTATCACAGCCCCTCATAATGGTTACAAAGGCAGAAATCCCCCCTTGATCTAAACGAACTGGGGCAATGTCTGCATAGGTCTCTTCTCTGGACAATAATACATTTACCGCTTTCTGTCCAGTTCCGACCTCGGTAATTAGATTCGGTAAGTCGCGGTACGCATCTGGTCCGGCTACAATGTCCACTAATTTTTCTTCTTCGAGTAAATTTTTTTTGAGACGTTCCGCCATGCATCCCAGAATTCCAACTACCAATTCTGGATTTTGTTGTTTGTGATGCTGAAATTCAGTTAAGCGGTTTCTTACGCGCTGCTCTGCATTTTCGCGAATAGAACAGGTGTTGATCAGCACCAAATCTGCTTCGGCAATGTTCCGAGTAGTGGAATAACCATCTTGGGCAAGGATTGATGCAACCACCTCACTGTCAGAGAAATTCATTTGGCACCCGTAACTTTCAAGGTATAGTTTCTTGGTCGAATGCATGGGGTCAATCGTAATCTGTGTTAATACCTCGCCTTGACGCGCTTCATTCAGTGGTTCCTTGGATGTATGTTCATGCTGCATGGTGCAAATTTACCACAATTCAATATAGTGTCAAAATGTCATGTTTTAATCGATCGTAGGGTGAATGAAAAAAATATCTTTGCCCTTAACCATAGGTTAAAGAAGATACCCCGAAAATATTTGGGAAAAACATTCCGCACATTGCGTGGTTTTAGTTTTAAATTTGTCACAAATATTTATATCCATGTCAAAAAACTTAGTCATCGTTGAGTCTCCGGCAAAAGCCAAAACAATAGAGGGGTATTTAGGTGCTGATTACACGGTTAAATCCAGTTTCGGTCACATTCGCGATTTAGCGAAAAAAGGCTTGTCTGTGGAAATCGACAACGAGTTCATTCCAAATTACGAAGTGCCTGCCGAGAAGAAATCATTGATTACTGAGCTGAAAAAGTTAGCGAAGGATGCAGAATTTGTATGGCTAGCAACGGATGAGGACCGCGAAGGGGAAGCGATTTCTTGGCATTTATTTGAAACGCTTGGATTGAAACATGAAAATACGCATCGCATTACGTTCAATGAAATCACGAAAACTGCGGTCCAGAAAGCCATTGCTAGGCCGCGTAAAATTGATCAGGATTTAGTAGATGCCCAGCAGGCGCGAAGAATTCTAGACCGTATTGTAGGGTTTGAATTATCTCCTGTGTTGTGGAGGAAAGTACGCCCAAGCTTGTCTGCCGGCAGAGTTCAATCGGTGGCGGTTAGGCTAATCACGGAGCGGGAAGAGGAAATACAATCCTTTATTACATCCGCATTTTTTAAAACGATTGCGAGTTTAAAGGCAACCCATGGGGCTCTAAGTGCTGAGCTAGACCATAGTTTTGAGGATGCGCAGCACGTGGAAGAGTTTTTAAATGAAATGAAAGGACGGGATTTAACCGTTGATTCCATTGAAACAAAACCGAGTAAACGTTCGCCGTCTGCACCATTTACCACCTCGACCTTACAACAAGAAGCATCTGTAAAACTTGGTTATTCGGTTTCTCGCACCATGTCTGTTGCTCAAAAACTTTATGAATCAGGGCACATCACCTACATGAGGACCGATTCAACGAATTTATCAGAAACTGCATTAAACGGCGCTGCTGAAGAAATCATTTCCTCGTACGGGGAGGATTATTCTAAGCCAACAAAATATGCAACAAAATCAGCGTCGGCACAGGAAGCCCACGAAGCCATTAGGCCTTCAAATTTTGGTGCAATACAGGTTTCAGACAATCGTGATGAACAAAAACTCTATGATTTAATTCGAAAAAGAACCTTAGCCAGTCAGATGGCGCCAGCTCAGTTAGAGAAAACCACGGTAAAACTCTCTGGTGCCCCAAATCAACACCTGTTTACTGCAAGGGGTGAAGTGATTGTGTTTGACGGCTTTCTTAAGATTTATGCGGCAAGTTCCATAGACGAGGAGGAAGAAGAAGAGGGCTTACTCCCAAAATTAACGAAGGGCGAACGCCTAGTGGTATCAAGAATCGCCTCAACACAGCGATTTACTCGTGGTCCTTCACGGTATTCTGAAGCGAGTTTGGTGAAGAAAATGGAAGAACTTGGAATTGGTCGACCATCGACCTACGCACCAACCATTTCAACCATTCAAAAACGGGGGTATGTTGCCAAAAATGAAAGCGACGGGGTACAGCGGCCCTACGTTCAAATTCTATTGGAAGAGGACCAGTTAAGGGTGAATAACCTCATGGAAACCACGGGGGCAGACAAGAACAGGTTAGTACCCACGGATATTGGGGTGTTGGTGACTTCCTTTTTGGAAAAGCAATTCGCGAAAATAATGGACTATCAGTTTACGGCTCAAGTAGAGGAGGCCTTTGATGAAATTGCTCAAGGAAAAGTGAAATGGAATGAAATGCTCAAAACATTTTATACCCCCTTCCACGCAACGGTCCAGGAAACCATGGAAAATTCAGGACGGGTTACCGGAGAGCGCGCCCTAGGAGTTGATCCAAAAACTGGTAGAAAAGTAATTGCCCGCATGGGTAAATTTGGTGCAATGATACAAATTGGTGATGAGCAAGCGGATGGTGAAAAACCATTATTTGCATCCTTGATGAAAACTCAAAGTATTGCTACGGTTTCATTTGAAGAAGCGATGGAATTATTCAAATTACCTAGAATAGTTGGGGAGTTAGAAGGGGAGGTGGTAAAAGTAAATGTTGGCAGATTTGGTCCTTACGTGCAGTTGGGTAAAATATTTGCATCTATTCCTAAAGATGAGGACATCATGGCGCTAAGTTTTGAACGTGCGGCAGAATTAATTCAAGAAAAGAAGACCAGTGCAGCAAACAATACCTTGCGCGCCTTTGAGGAGCGTCCAGATGTATTGGTGTTGGTAGGAAAGTATGGCCCTTATTTAAAAATCGGAAAGAACAATTTTAAGCTTCCGAAAGATATTGAGCCAAGCGCACTTACCTTAGCTGAGTGCTTAACTATCGCAGAAAACCAACCCGCTAAAGCCAAGAGGCCTTTCAAAGGAAAAAAATAGTAATTTAGACAAAAAATGCAGCGATGAGCGGCACGGTAAATAAAGTAATTTTAATCGGGAACTTGGGTAAAGACCCTGAGGTCCGCCACTTTGAGAACGGCGGTGTTCTTGCCTCTTTCTCTTTGGCAACCTCGGAATCTTACACTGACCGTGAAACCGGTGAGAAAAAAGAGCATACTGATTGGCATGATGTGGTGCTTTGGCGAGGTCTTGCCGAAGTGGCGGAAAAATATCTACACAAAGGCACCAAAATTTATGTAGAAGGAAAATTAAAAAAACGCTCCTATCAAGACCGCGAAGGGGTAACGCGGTATGCCATAGAAATTGTAGGCGAAGAACTCACTATTCTCTCCAGAGCTGATTCAGAGCAGCACCTTAAGTCCCCGTATCGAAAAGAGCCCATAATTAATCCCTCACCGCTTACGGAATTTAAACCCAACCCCGAAGATGAATCCCCTTTTTAATTTATAGGCATGCCCGATCCCTCCCCCATACGGCCCTTGTTGGCCCAAGTATCCTGGACGAACACGGAGACCACGTATTCGTCTATTATTGTTCTTTTGCTCATTTTAGCGGCAATTACTACCAGTTCGGAATCCGCTTTTTTCTCATTGAATCCTCAAGAAAAAGACCGCCTAAAATCAGAAAACTCCAAGATTTCTGGTATAATTTTAGACTTACTATCTAAGCCTCGCGAACTCATCGCATTACTTTTGATTTCTATCAATTTCGTCAATGTGGGTATCGTTATATTATCCACGCTGATTCTCAATAAAATGATGGATGGTTACAGCGAAGTATCTAAACTCTTGGTGGAAATTTTTGGAATCACCTTGTTGATTTTAATCACAGGCGAAGTGATTCCGAAGATTTATGGCGCAAATAATGCGTCAAAAGTTACACGGTTTATGGCCTTGCCAATTGATGTCATTCGCAGAACTCCTCCCATTTCTTGGTTGAAATCGCTGTTGGTTAACGGTACCAACTTTATCGGTAGAATTGGCGGAAAACATGTTCGGATTTCTTCTGATGAATTGGAACAGGCGATTGCAATTACAACGGACGATAATTCGTCATCCGATGAGCAGAAGTTATTGGAAGGTATCGTTAAGCTTGGAAAAACGGAGGCGGTGCAAATCATGACTCCAAGAATTGAGATGTCCTCCATTCCCAGCAATATACCTTTTTCCGAAGTTATAGAGTTCGTATTGAAGTTTGGGTATTCACGAATTCCAATCCACAAAGAGAGTGCAGATAATGTCATTGGGATCTTATACATTAAAGATCTATTGCCTCACTTAAAAGAATCTGCCGAGTTTCCATGGTTGGATTTAATGCGTAAGCCTTTCTTCGTGCCAGAAAACAAAAAGATTGATGATTTACTGCAAGAATTTAGAAGCATGAAAATGCACCTGGCTGTAGTAGTTGATGAATATGGGGGAGCCAGTGGAATTGTTACGCTAGAGGATATTTTGGAGGAAATTGTTGGCGATATTACCGATGAATTTGACGACGATCAAGTAGAATATAAACGCATGGAGGATGGAAGTTTTGCATTTGAAGGCCGAACATCATTGAAAGATTTCTATAAAATAATGGATATGGAGGGTGATGATTTTGAGCGCGTTAAAGGCGACGCAGAAACGATTGGGGGTTTTATTGTAGAACAAGCAGGCAGAATATTAAAAAACAAGGAGTCGATCACGCAAGGTGACATTAAACTTTCGGTAATTGCCTCCGATAAACGCAGAATAAAATGGGTAAAGGTGCACAGGGCTTAATAGTATTTCTAGTTTTCTTTTTATTAATGCTAGAATCGTGCAATGAAAAAAAGCCTGTTCCAAAACCGTATTGTTATTTACGGACAGATTTCCCCCCACATACCTATGCTAAGTTTAAGGCGAAGAATCCAATGTTTAATTACGAAATGGAGCTTTCCGACCTGTTTTCAATGCGTCAGAACCTCGGAGATAGCCGCTATGGGTTTCAGGAATTTGATTTAGGTCCGCTAAACGGCACCATGCTCGTCTACTTGAAAGAATTCAATTCGAAAGATTCACTCAGCACCTTGATAAATACAGCTAACGACTTGGTAGATGAACATAAAATAAAAGCAGATCGCATCGATTTCGATCAAATAATTGCTCCGGAAAAGAAGGTCTACGGCACGGTTTTTACATTGCGAGGTAATGTTGCAACCAATTACCAATTTTATCTAACGGATTCTACTTCTAGGTTTATACGGGGTGAAATTCTGCTTAATTGCCGCCCCAATTACGACAGCTTAAGGCCAACATTAGATTACCTGAATGTGGATCTTAACCGTATGCTCCGAACTTTTCGATGGGTGAATTAAACCAGGTGTATTTATCCTTGGGGTCTAATCTCGGGAATAGGGAACTACAAATTAGCCACGCCCTATCGTCCCTTGAGCAACTCGGTATTTCTGTGCTTGCAAGGTCGTCCTATGTATATTCTAAACCGTTAGGATTTGCCTCCCCGAATGATTTTTGTAACGTCTGTGTGAAAGTTTCTACCACCTTGGCACCCCTAGAGTTATTGGAATGTCTGCAAGAGGTGGAGCGGCAATTGGGGCGTAACGAAAAATCTAATGGAACCGAATACAAAGATCGACCAATAGATATTGATATCATTTTCTTTAACAAAATGGCCTTGGATGATGAAAAACTACAAATACCTCATCCGCATTGGAACATGCGACCATTTGTTTATTTACCACTAATTGAAATAGTGGAATCATTAAATATTTGATTTGTTTATTTATTTAATTAAATTTGACCTGCCTAAAACAAATAAATTATGAAATTTAATTTTTACAGAGTAATGTTCCTTGGTGTCGCTGCACTTGCGGTATCGAGTTGTGATCAATTAAAGGAGTTGTCCTACTCAACTACCCCCAATCCGCTTGAGATGCATGGAGACAGTGTAGCAATTTCAGTAACAGTCAATATTCCGCCAAAAGGGATAAAGAAGAAAGTGAGTGTTGAAATCACTCCCGCTTTAGGTGACGCGAAATTAACTACATGGAAAATACAAGGTGAAAAAGCCACTGGAAACGGTCAAAGCATTACTTTCAAACCCGGCGGTACTGCTACGTTTACAGAGACAGTAGCATATAACGCGTCTATGGAGGCTGCAGACTTAACATTAACCGGTAAAGTGTTTAAAGGAACGAAAGAAAAATCTAAAGAAGCACTTCCAGTTACCAAGTTAGCAGATGCGACGATTATTACCCCATTGTTGGTGCAGCCTACCTTTAAAATGTTAACTGAAACAGCAACGATTCCTAGATCCTTTGAAAAGACAGCCATCGCTGAAGTGAATTATCTGAAAGGTAAATCTGATGTACGCGCTGCAGAAATGAAAGACAAGGACGTAACTGACTTGGTGGCTTGGATACAAGCTGCACAGTTAAATCCAAAAATTAAAATCAATGGGATTGATATTAAAGGCTATGCTTCCCCGGACGGCGAAGAAACCTTTAACAATAACTTGTCAGGAACACGCTCTAAGGCAGCTCGCAAAGCCTTTATGGATTTGATGAAAAAGAGTAATTTGATGATGTTTTCCGATTCTTCGAATTATGTTACTGCAGGTTTGGGAGAAGATTTTGAAGGATTTAAAGTAGAGTTGGAACGATCAATATCTATCCCTCAAGCAGACAAGGATTTATTTTTACGAGTGCTCACGATGACCAACGATCCAAAGCAACGTGAAAATGATTTAGTGGCTTTAGGAAAAGGATTTACACAACTTGAAAAAGAAGTTTTTCCAAAAATTCGCCGTGCTCTAATCGTGGTTAATTATACAGAGCAAGGCCTTTCTGATGAAGAATTGCGCGCAAAAGCAAGTACTTCTCCTTCAAGTATGTCTGCCGATGAATTGATTTTTACCGCATCTACGTTGGTTAAAGATTTAAACGAACAAGGTAAAATTTACGATGCAGCAGCATTAGCCTACCCAGCCGATGTTCGTGCATTAAATAATGCAGGTGCGGTTGCTTACATGCAAGGAAACGTGGCCAAGGCAAAAACGAATCTAGAAAAAGCACTTAATGTTAAAGACAATACAAAAACAAAGAACAATTTAGCTGGAGTAGCCATGTCTCAAGGTGATCGTGCTACCGCTAAGAAAATGCTTTCTCAAGTAAAAGATAAAAGTGTAGAAGTTTCTTACAACAATGCAGTGATTATGATTCTAGAAGGTAAATATAGCAACGCAATTACTGCGTGTGGTTCAGAGGCATCTTTCAACAAGGCCTTGGCTTCAGTGCTAAACGGTAGCTTAGATGAAGCAAGCAAAACCTTAGCTGCAAGCAAGGATAAAGAGTCTGCAGACGGATATTACCTAAAAGCAATTATCGCTGCGCGTTCTAATGCAGGCGTAGATGCTGTGGTAAGCAATTTAAAATCTGCGATTTCAAAAGATAAAAAGTACAAAGAGAAAGCGTCAAAAGACCGTGAGTTTATCAAATTCATGAACGACGGTTCGTTTACAGCTGCGGTTAACTAATCGCCTTGATTTTCAAATTAAAACCCTAGTCCATCGGCTAGGGTTTTTTTGTATATATATTCTTGCTCCCTTTGTCCTGGGGTAGGAATACATTTCCAGACGGAACCCAATTGAACCACATCCATTAACGTGGAATACCCGCTAAAGCTATAAATCACCGCCGCTTGCATTAATACCTCATCAGCCTCTTTCCATGATGATATGTGGCGCTTCCCTTCCAAGCCTGGATGCCTTTCTCCAATGATTACATGGATTTGGTCTAACTCCTCACGAAATGCTTCTACTAAGAGGTGGTGAAATTCGCTTGGACCATTCAATATCAAAACCTGTAAGTGTTTTTCCCGTAAGCCAAATGGTCTCGTTATGAGAAACCGTGATTTTAATCCAAGATATTGGTGATCTGTATGGAGTTTTCTAGATAACACACCCGCATAGCGCTTTTGCACATCATCTACAATCCATGTTTGATCAAACTGCCCGATTAAGCATCGGTTAATGAGTTGCCCAATCCCAAAATACCAGGGAATTGCCAACGTACACTGATGGGTAATGAATATGGAAAACACCGATTTATTGCGAAATCCATAGCGTTGATCACTTATGATATAGTCTGTTGGATTCGACCGCAGGTAGGTCTTTACACGCTGCTTTTCCTTTAAATGCTGTAGGATTAAACTCGGAAGTTGTACCATGAATCGCAGCAGCGTGAATCCGTCTGATTGAAATGAAAAATCGTAGGGTTCATGTCGCTCATAGCACAGGTCATTAAAGTATTGTACATAAATTTTTTCCTGCTCAGCACTACAAAATACAATAATCGAGTTGTTTTGCTTTAATAATTGTTCAAGAATCGGTATCGATCTACTCACATGTCCCATTCCCCAGTTTAACGGAGAATAGATGATTTTAGCATTTGAAATCTGATCAGGTGCGAGCATTTCTGTAAAAATAGAAACATAGATGCGAAAGTGTGGCTCGTTTTGGTTAATTTTGAAAAATAATCAAACACATATGAACGAAGGACAAGAATTTTTAAAATATGCGACCAAGCATGTAGGTTTAAGCAGCATGCACCTTGGACATTTTATTGAATCATCAATGACCCCTTACATTATTGAGGAACGCCCAATGAATATGACCCAAATGGATGTATTTTCTCGATTAATGATGGATAGAATCATCTTTCTAGGTACAGGCATTAACGATCAAGTAGCGAATATCATCAATGCACAATTGCTATTCTTGGAATCCTTAGACGCGAAGAAAGACATTCAGATTTATATGAATTCTCCTGGCGGTTCAGTCTATGCGGGCTTAGGAATTTATGACACCATGCAGTATATTAGACCAGATGTTGCTACCATTTGTACAGGAATTGCAGCGTCTATGGGTGCAGTATTGTTGTGTGCGGGGGCAGAAGGTAAACGAAGTGCTTTAAAGCATGCGCGCGTAATGATTCATCAACCCTTGGGTGGTGCACAAGGTCAAGCGTCAGACATTGAAATTACAGCCCGTGAGATTCAGAAATTAAAGAAGGAATTGTACGACATCATCGCAACGCATTCGAAACAAGACTATGAAAAGGTGTGGCAAGATTCAGACCGTGATTATTGGATGACATCGGAAGAGGCGAAAGCATATGGCATGGTGGATGAGGTGTTGTTGAGAAATCCAAAATAAGATGACCTCGAAACGAGAATGTTCTTTTTGCGGGAATGAAATAATACATCCGCATGTTTTGGTGTCAGGGGCTTCTGCCGTGATATGTGATGAATGTGTAATACAAGCCAAGCGAATTGTAGACAGTGAGTTAAATCGCAATCACGTGGAATCACCCAAAGACCGTTCGGCATTTAGTGCCCTAAAGCCAAAAGAACTGAGCGCCAAGTTAGACGAGTTTGTGATTGGACAAGAGGAGGCAAAGAAAGTACTAAGTGTCGCGGTATATAATCACTACAAACGTCTTGAAGCCAATTTATTGGAGTCTGATGTTCAAATTGAAAAATCAAACATTGTGTTGGTTGGAAGAACGGGCACTGGAAAAACGTTACTGGCGAAAACCATAGCGAACCTCTTGGATGTTCCTTTTTGTATTGCTGATGCGACAGTACTCACGGAAGCCGGATATGTAGGGGAAGATGTAGAAACTATATTAACACGACTGTTGCAAGCTGCTGATTATAACATAGAGAAAGCACAACGCGGGATTGTTTTTATTGACGAAATAGATAAAATTGCTCGTAAAAAGGATAATCCATCAATTACTCGCGATGTCTCTGGTGAAGGGGTGCAGCAAGCCTTGTTGAAATTACTCGAAGGAACCATCGTGAATGTTCCCCCTCAAGGCGGACGAAAACATCCAGAGCAAAAGCTCATTCAACTCGATACTAGAAATATCCTGTTTGTTTGTGGTGGAGCATTTGACGGAATAGAGCGGCTGATTGCGAATCGAGTGAATAAGACGGCGATTGGGTTTTCAATGAAGGAAAAAGCCAGTGTTGAGCCTGTAGATTTGTTGAGTTATATTTCTCCAACGGATTTAAAGAATTATGGATTGATTCCAGAATTAATTGGGCGCTTCCCGGTGTTAAGTCATTTGGTTCCCCTTGATCGTATTGCGCTTCGCCGCATCTTAACAGAACCCAAAAACGCGTTAATGAAACAATTCGTAAAAGTGTTTGAATTGGATGGCATTCGCCTCACCTTCGATCAGTCCGTGTTGGATTTTATCGTAGATAAAGCGATTGAATTTGAATTAGGAGCCCGTGGGTTACGGTCTATTTGTGAGGCAATTTTTATGGATGCCATGTATGAATTTCCTTCTACAAACAAGAAAAAGTTTCACGTTTCCTTGGAATACGCAGAAACGGTCTTTAATAAATCTAAAGTCGCTACATTATTTGCTGCGTAGTTAATTTTTATTGACTCGTTTATTAACTTTGCACCTCGTTTACAACATATTACCTATATCATGAAAACAATTCAGTTCCGAGAAGCTTTAAGAGAAGCAATGTCCGAAGAAATGAGGAGAGATTCCTCCGTATTTCTGCTTGGAGAAGAAGTCGCCGAGTACAATGGCGCATATAAGGTTTCCCAAGGAATGCTGGATGAATTTGGTCCGAAACGGGTTATTGATACCCCGATCGCTGAATTAGGCTTTGCTGGAATCGCCGTGGGTGCATCCATGAATGGACTGCGACCGATTGTTGAATTTATGACATGGAATTTCGCAATACTTGCTGCAGATCAAATTATTAATTCGGCAGCGAAAATGTTGCAAATGTCTGGGGGGCAGTATCATTGTCCGATTGTTTTCCGTGGTGGGAACGGAACGGCAGGACAGTTAGGAGCTACCCATTCCCAAAGTTTTGAAGCATTTTATGCGCACGTTCCTGGGTTGAAAGTGATTACCCCTTCAAATCCCGCGGATGCGAAAGGCTTGTTAAAAGCTGCCATTCGAGATGAAGATCCTGTGGTCTTTTTGGAATCTGAAAAAATGTATGGTGATAAAGGAGAAGTCCCAGAGGGTGAGTACATCATTCCAATTGGGGTAGCAGATATTAAGCGTAAAGGAACAGATGTTACCATTGTTTCTTTTGGTAAAATCATCAAAGTGGCTTATGAAGCTGCTGAGGAGTTGGCCAAAGAAAACATTCATGCTGAAATCATTGACCTTCGTACGATTCGTCCACTGGATTATCATACGATTGTTGAATCCATTAAGAAAACGAACCGCTGCGTGGTGCTTGAAGAATCTTGGCCTTTGGCAAGTATTTCCTCGGAAATTGCGTACCACCTGCAGCGATATGCGTTCGATTTTTTAGATGCACCCGTAGAGCGTGTAACACAAACGGATACGCCGTTTGCGTTTTCTCCATCCTTAATTGATGAGGCCCTGCCCAATGTGAATCGCCTGATTAAAGCAGTTAAAAGGACACTTTATATAGCATCCTAGTTTTTTATTAACCGAATTAACCCTACAGTTTTTCCATCGGATTCCACCTTAACAAGGTATATGCCTTGCTTCAAATTCACAAGTGAAATTGAACTGGATGGGTTGTGATTTGTCAGAATTGATTTTCCTGCAAGATCAAGAATTTCGATAGTTATCTGACCTGTATAGTTTGTATAGAGCGATACGTTATCCTGCGAGGGATTCGGATAAAGGTTGAAATAATAAGTTGGTTCAATTAACGATAGCGATTGACAAATTTCATTACTGGTTATCATTGGGGCGAAAAAAGTTGCCATTTGGAGTTGTCTCAAATTCATATTGTCATAGGCATGGCAAGGATTGTTCACCTGATCTAAACAACTTCCAGGTACGAAAGCAAATTGATTTGGAAAATTGTTTGCAGTGAAATTGTTTTGAATGTTGTAGCCATAATTTCCTTGATTATTCCAGTCACTGATTTTTTGGCTTCCGTGAACAATTGGAGTATTGGCTATTGCGTAACAATTATATCCATTGGTCATACACCAATCTAATCCCCAGAAAACCTCCTTGCTATCTATTGGCACAATTATATCGCAAGGTTGATGATAGGAATAAATGGCTGGTTTAGCGACATTGGCAGGATGGTTTATCAATAAGTTGTTGAACATTGCCCCGAACATATTCCCGATACCCTTAATGGTATAATGCACTTGTGATGGTTCAATATCGCCATCAATATCCCCCAAATCTGGACGAGAAATACTCGCTGTGAAAACTTCCCCAACATTATGTGTACAGTTGGACATATTTGCATTCGGTGCAGGTAATGAGGGTAATGCAAAAGTAGATGACGGACGCTCTTGCATATCGTTCATTAAACCAACACCCAAGGCAATAAAAGAACCAGCACTTTCCCCAACAAGAAATACGTTATTTGTATCAATTGAGAATTGTTGGTTCCTATTAATCAAATAACGAAGTGCGCCTTTTGCGTCTTGAATACCACGATAATTTGCCCTGATCCATTCAGCCGTATCACTTGCAAACAAACAATTATAGCTCGGATAATTACAGCTCCAAGTATTTTCATCAGAAATAAAACCTAAGCGATAAGAAATGCTTGCGGTTACGTATCCTCTTCTGGCAAATTCTTTACAATAGTCTTGAACGCTTGCATCGTTTTTTGATCCCTCGATAAAAGCCCCTCCATGGATTACGATAAGCAGGGGCCAACGTGAAATTTGAGAATTCACAGGACATTTGGGTTCATAGATGTCCATGGCTAAACTAACGGTGTTTCCATTGAAATCAATCGAAGTGCCATAAGGTTCATTTAATGTACTGTCGTATGCATACTGTTGGTCGATCCATTGTTGACACAGTATATTTAGATAAGAAAGCAAAAATATGGGAAGTAAAATAGTTTTCATTATTAGGATTAAGATGGTTAATGTTAGAATGAATTTATATAAAAAAAAGGGGCTCTGGCCCCTTTTTTTATATTATTCAATCTCGTGTCTATAATACCACCAGTTGTTTTGTTGCAGATAATCCGTTTGGCCCTTTAACGGTAATGATATAAAGTCCAGCCTCTAGGTTTTGAATCAGCATGCTGTTAACGTTAGTTGTCGGTTTAGCCATTACAATCCGCCCACTTTGTTCTGTAACTATAACTTTTGTTACGTTTCCTTTCCACTGTACTTTAGCATCAGCATTGGTTGGATTAGGATATACATTTAAGGCAATCAATCCAAGAGATGTTACGTCTGCCGTAGATTCGTTAGCTACTTCTACGATCGTACTTGTTGCACATCCATTAGCATCGGTTGTAATTACACTATACGTTCCGGCAGCTAATCCAAACAAATCTTCCGTTGTTTGTCCGTTGGACCATTCATAAGAGTATCCTGGTGTTCCACCGCTTACGTTAAGGTCAATGCTTCCGTCATTGTTTCCAAAATCAGCACTAACGATAGGGGTTATTTCAATAGCTGCTGGTTCATTGATAACATACGTTCCGCTGGTAGTACATCCATTGGCATCGGTAATTTGTACCGCATAGGTTCCTGCACCAAGGGTCGTGTTGTTTTCTGTTGTGAAACCATTACTCCAGTTGTATGTATAGCTTGGATTTCCAGCATTCACCGTGACATTGATTGACCCATTGCTTCCTCCATTGCACGTAACATCAGTAAGCGTTACATGTTCGATTACTGGAGAACCGTTATTAACGGTCGCCGTTGTATTAATTACACATCCATGGGCATCTGTTATTTGATAGGTATAGGTTCCAGAAGTAAGGTCACCAAAATAAAATTCAGACTGACTATTGCTTGGATTTACCTGATAAGGCTCTTGACCATTAGAAGGAGAGATGGTTACCGCACCATTCCCTTCGGTACATGCATTGTTAACGATGGCGACTACATCCATATTACTTGGTGTGGCTAAAGCCATAGATACGGCAGCGTTTGCATTTAATCTACCTGCACCAATCGAACCTACATACGCTGGATTCAATGCGTCGATATTTACTGAACTTGCTTTTAAAATTTGTTCGATTTCGTCGTTGTCAATGCATGGATTTACACTCAACATTAAGGCTACCGTTCCTGTTACAAAGGGTGCGGCATACGAAGAACCTGAAGCGGTCATGTAATGTATCGGAGAATCTGAAATGTTAACTTTATATCCCGGAGCCGCTAAGTCTACTCTGCTGTTGTGTTGGTGCGTCGTATGTGGATCTCCTATCATTTCTTCGTGGTTATCTTGTTCTCCAATACTCGTTACAGAGAAGACATGGTTATATGACGCAGGGTAGGCCAGTGCGGATGGGTCGCCACAGGTTGTTCCATTTCCAGCTGCGGCAACGATAAATGTTCCATTTGCATATACTTCGTCCATCACATCTTGTTCAAATTGACTGTAAGCACAACCTGAAAACCAACTTACATTGATGACATCAATTCCGGCATAGGTAGCCACTAATAGTTGATTAAAATCCATTTCATAAAATGCAATTGAAGAATTAAATCCAATAGAACTCACCCCAACCTGATTGTCTGTTTTTCCTGCTGCTATAATTGCCACTGCGGTTCCGTGTTCAGATGGCAAGGTGTTGTGGTAGTCGTAATATGTGATTTTTCCTGCTAATTCTTCATGGTATGGGTTTAAGTTTTCATCGCTGATACCCACTATGATTCCTGCATTAGATTGTGTTTGATTCCACGCTTGCGGCGCTTTAATTAAGTCCAAGGCATAGTTAGTACTGAATTCAGCACTATAATCATTTGGGACATATAATGTTTTGTATTCTGGTGCTCGTTCTATTTCTGCGACAACTCCAGGGAAATTTTTCAGTGTGCTTTCTAAGCTCGCTACATCACACGCACAATTGAATTCGTAAACCGCTTGTAGTTTTTCATTTTTTGAATTCGATAAGGCTTGATGCACGTCTATTACGCCAAGCTGATTTAACGCGTTGGCAAAGGAGGGATTTGTGGATCCAATGGTTCCGTTCTCCAACACACGTGGTGTGCTTTGTTTGTCTGAAATTCTTGCCCAAATGCGTGCGCTTTGTGCTTCTGCAGTAAAACTGCTAATTCCGATTAATCCTGTGAATAGGATGCTTAAGTTGATGTTTGCTTTCATTTTTATTTTTTTTAATTGGTTTCTGAGACAAAGATGAAGACCATTTAAAAAGGTGGGTGAAAATTCAAGCAGCGTGTTTGGTAATTACGCTATGTTACGTGGGTGGCTGTACGCAGTTTTGTGGATGATGCTACGCGTAACTACTTATAAACGAATCATTTCTGAGCAGTTCTATATAGGAAAAAAGCAAGGATTCCAAAGAGTAAATTCGGCGTCCATACTGCAATAAGGGCCGGAAGTCCAACATTCAAGGCAGCAACTGCCATGACTTTCATCGCAAAAATGTAAACAAATACAAATCCAAGCCCGATGGCAATGTTCAAACCAATCCCACCGCGTTTTTTACGTGAGGCGACCGAAACTCCAATTATGGTTAGAATATATGTGGCAAAGGGATAGGATGTACGTTGATGCATTTCTATTTCATAATACGGCACGCGAGAAGATCCCTTTTGTTTTTCTCTACTGATCAATCGGGATAATTCGGGGTAAGTCATAGTTTCAGCAACATTCTCGCGCTGGGCCATTTCATCCATCGAAAAATTAAATACGGTATCCATGGTCGCTCGGTACTTTAAGGTACCAATGGGATATCCAATACGTTTTATGTACACATTTTTTAAGGTCCATTTATTTGTGCCCCTGTGATTCATTGCTTCGTTCGCCTTTAAAAAAAAGATAGGCTTGCTGGAATCCCCCCACTGTTGTAGCACAAAGTTGGTGACCTTACCCGCCTCGTTCGTATAATTTGAAAAATATACCGAAGTATTCCCTGGGTAATCCGCATGGTAATTTTCAACCATCATGACATCCCGATAATATTTTTCTTCGAACCCTAGCCGAAGTTTATTCGCATTGGGCACAATAAAGTGGTTTAGGAGAAGTGAGAGTAACATCAAGATCGTGGCGGCAATCATATACGGCCTCATGAACCGTGAAATAGGTTTTCCTGAAAACCACATCGGAATCAATTCGGTGTCCTGAGCGAGTTTTGCGGTAAACCAGATGACAGATATAAAAATGATCATTGAGGAAAACATGTTGCCATGAAACATCAAGAAACTTAAATAATACTCAAAGACGATAGCACTTACAGGGGCATGATTCGAAATAAACTCACTTAGTTTTTCCGAAACGTCGAACACCATCGCGAAAAGCATGATAATCCCAAGCATGAAAAAAAAGGTGCTTAAGAACTTCCGAATGATATATTTATCGAGAATACTGAGCATTACAAGCGGCGAGTAAGCATGGGGATTAGTTCCGTTTTCCAAGCTAAGAACTCCCCCGTAGCGATTTTGTTTCTTGCTTTCTCCATTAAGGAAAGAAAAAAGGTAAGGTTATGTAAGGTTGCGATTTGCATTCCCAAGTTTTCTTGTACTTTGAATAAATGACGCAAGTAGGCTTTGCTATATACCTGATCCGCCCAAAGTCCGGTGCTGCTATCAATGGGACTAAAGTCCATTTCCCATTTTTTATTTTTAATATTTAGAGTGCCCTCTTCGGTGTAGAGCAATCCGTGGCGTGCATTCCTGCTTGGCAAAACACAGTCGAACATGTCAATTCCAAGCCCAATACACTCGAGTAAATTCCAGGGGGTTCCAACCCCCATCAGGTAGCGTGCTTTTTCATGAGGCAATACATCAGTGACAATGTTGGTCATTTCATACAACTCATGCTCCGGTTCTCCAACAGATAAGCCTCCGATGGCGATGCCGACGTCTCCAAAATCAGACATGTATTCGGCAGATTCAATGCGTAAATCTTGGTATACTGAACCCTGTACAATTGGAAAAAGGGTTTGTTGATGCCCATATTTTGGGGCGGTGCGATCGAACTGATTAAAGCAACGTTTAAGCCAGTCAT